>ODAI010577896.1_pt1 | contig 10591 bp, 8 predicted proteins | sample 1539321 | NCBI WGS metagenome assembly ODAI01 (sample SAMN02144231, study PRJEB22623) | gut metagenome | biome: sheep rumen | host: Ovis aries | place: New Zealand | reverse complement strand
TATATATTGTTCCATTATAAGTGCACCTATGGGCACACCGAAATGGGCTCCGAAACCGCCATTCTCGACATATACGCAGACTGCTATCCGGGGGTTATCCATAGGAGCAAAGCCCATGAAGGCCGAATGGTCCCGACCATGGGGATTCTGCGCCGTACCTGTCTTGCCGCAGACCTCGTACATAGTGGTATTGGCACCACGGCACGTGCCACCTGTCACAGCCTTGCGCATACCCTCGACTATGTATTGGTAATACTGGGGCTTGACCTTGGTGTATCTCTTGTGCGTATATAGGGTATCCAACGGTTCGTCCTGGATATGCTTCACCACATGGGGTGTAATGAACCATCCGCGATTGGCTATCGTTGCACCGAGATTGGCTATCTGCAGGGGTGTTAAAAGTACCTCGCCCTGTCCGATAGCTATACTGATAACCGACAGGCTGGTCCAGTCCTTGCCGTATGCCTTGTCATAGTAATCGGCATTGGGTATCATGCCGCGCTTCTCGCCGGGGAGGTCTATTCCCAGCGGATAGCCGAATCCCATGCTTACCATGAAGTCCTTCCATGTAGTCATGGCTTCCTGTATGCTACCATATTTCTTGCGATTTCCAAACATATGGTACAGACCCCAGCAAAAATATCCGTTACATGACGTAGCAATCGATGGAATCAAAGGAAGCGGAGCAGGATGAGAATGACAACCCACTTTCATGCCGGCGCATCTGAAACCATGGCTACATGGATAGGCTGTCGCAGGACTGATGATGCCTTCTTGCAGGAATGTCAGTCCCTGACTGGTCTTGAAAGTCGATCCGGGCGGATACTGTCCCATAATGGCACGGTTCAGCAACGGCCGTGCAGGATCGCGATTCAGATTGGCACTGTTAACCCCTCGCTGGCGGCCTACCATTTTGCGCGGATCATATGTAGGAGAACTGACCATGCACAACACTTCACCTGTACTGGGTTCTATTGCGACAATAGCACCTTTCTTACCTGTCATCAGCCGCTCGCCAAGAGCCTGGAGGTCCAAATCCAGTGACAGCGTCAGGTTACGACCCGGTTCCGGGGCACGGTCCATCTTGCCGTTCTGATACTTTCCCTTGATACGTCCACGGGCATCCCTCAACAGTATCTCGACACCCTTCTCGCCACGCAGTTGTTTTTCATAGAAACGCTCGACGCCCAACTTTCCAATATAATCACCGCTCCTGTAATAATCATCCGCCTCTATGTCCGATGGACTGACCTCGCCTACGTCACCCAGGATATGAGCAGCATGTGACATGGTATATTGACGTATGCTGCGCTTTTGGATGGAAAAACCAGGAAAGCGAAACAGTTTTTCCTGAAAGGCGCTAAACTCCTCGGTATTGAGCTGGCTCATGAATAACTGTTCGGTATAGCTGCTATATCCCGGGTTACGGCTGCGGTCCTTGATTTCCTGCATGCGCTTTTCGTACCATTCCACCGTAATACCCAAGGCATTACACAAACCTGCCGTATCAACGCCCTCCTGTTCCTTCATGACAACCATGATATCATAGGCCGGCTGGTTGTAAACCATCAATTTTCCATTGCGGTCGGTAATGCCGCCCCTGGCGGGATATTGAATACGGCGCAGAAAAGCATTGCTGTCGGCATTACGCTTGAAATCATCACTGAGCAACTGCAGGGAGAAAAGACGCAGTACGTATATAAAGACAACAGCAAATGCTATAGCTCCCAGCACGTAGCGTCGCTTGCCTAATTCATAATTTCTCTCTGCCAGCATCGGTACCGAGAACTGTAGTGTCTGACATCAGGCCTTGCCCCGCTTCGTAAAACGAAACAGCTCGAAGGACATTGCCAATATATAACTTAAAACATAACTGCAACCCATGGAGATGAACAAATCCCTGGGATTCAGGAACGAAAATACCTCGAGGACAAAATATGCCATATGATAGACTGCCAGCATAATGGCCAAGTAAGCACTGTAGGATGCCATTCCCATTGTATGCCATGATGGCAGCATACTTTCGTCAGCATCCTTTGCAACCATCGCCTCCAGCAAGGGATGCTGGATAAACGATGCCAGGGTCATCGATGCTGCAGCCACTCCGGGAGTATTGGTAAACATATCCATTACCAAACCTGCAAGAAAAGACACCGTCATATTTGCCAGGCGGTTGTCGCTGAGCGGGGAATAGACTACCACCATCACACCCAGTAGCGGAGTTGCGTACCCCCACAAATGGATATAGTCAAACACCAACACCTGCAGTGCCAGTATTACTATTATCTGCCATATACGCCCAAAATAAGAGTTAATCATTTCTTTCCCAGAATTACAGATACATCACGCACGTTGGCCAAATCAGCAGAAAGTGCTATCACAGGCTCGTAGCTGAGTCCGTCACTGCTGTTACGGATTTTCAGTATGCGCCCTACAAAGATACCCTCGGGGAAGGAACTGGAATAACCGCTTGTCTCTACAGCATCACCCTTCCTGAGACGGGCATGACGCGGAATATCATTTAGAAGGGCTTCAGTCGGACTGCCGCCATCCCAATGCAGATAGCCGAAATAGCCGCTGTTGCGCAAACGGCAGCTGATGCGGCATTTGCTATTCAGAATGGGTATGACTATTGCTGCATGGCTGGAGACCTGACTGACAATGCCAACGATACCAGTACCGGAGACGACACCCATTTCGGGTCGGACTCCATCCCTGCTGCCACGGTCTATGGTAATGAAGTTGTCCTTTTGTGCAATGCTGTTGTTGATGACACGGGCACTGAGCAGCCTCATGGTATCCAGACGCACTGCCTGCGAACTGTCCTGACCTGCCTCTCTCAGTTTTTCGCGCAACGTTGTGAGCTGGAGCTGGAGCTGGATATTGCGTTCGGTCAGGCTCCTGTTTTCCGCACCCAGGTTCATATATGCAACAACCTGGTTTTCCCACCCCTGTATCGTGCTCACGACTGTATTGGCACTTGTGAACCACAGGCTTCCCTGATAACTGTTGAACTGAAATAACAACACAAGGCTGATGCTCTCCAGCAGGAGGAACATCAGCGTGTGCAAGTTTTTATCTATCCAGTCTAATATTATCCTCATTCAGGACATCACATCAGGAAGGGGAAGTCATGAACATGCTTCAGAGCTACACCTGTTCCCTTGGCTACACAGCGCAACGGATCGTCGGCTACGTGGAAATCGATGCCGATTTTCTCGGACAGACGTCGGGCAAGACCCTTGAGCAAGGCACCGCCGCCAGCCAGATAGATTCCGTTCTTCACTATATCAGCATACAGTTCTGGCGGAGTCTCCTCCAATGCCTGCAATACAGCAGTCTCTATCTTGGAAACAGTCTTCTCCAGACAACGTGCAATTTCCTGGTAGCATACCTTGACCTCCATAGGCAAGGCCGTGATTTTGTTAGGACCGTGCACTATGAAGTCTTCCGGAGCCTCGTCACCCAATTCAGTAAGCGCGGCACCTACGTTTTTTTTGATGCGCTCGGCCATACGCTCAGAAACCTTGACATTATGCTGGCGTGCCATGTATTCCTGAATATCAGCCGTTAACTCGTCACCGGCAACACGCATTGATTTGTCTGCGACGATGCCTCCCAGGCTTATTACGGCTATCTCGGTACTGCCACCGCCTATGTCCACAATCATATTACCCTCAGGAGCAAGGACGTCCAGACCTATACCTATAGCGGCTGCCATCGGCTCGTAAATCAGGTACACCTCGCGGCCACCGGCATGCTCGGCACTGTCACGGACGGCACGCTTTTCGACTTCGGTGCTGCCGCTCGGAACGCCAATCACCATCTTCATTGACGGAGTGAACAGACGCGAACCTGTATTGACTTTCTTAATCAGACCACGCATCATCTGCTCGCAGGCATTGAAGTCTGCAATCACACCGTCCCGCAATGGACGGATTGCACGGATACCGGAGTTGGTCTTTTCGTACATAAGCTCTGCCGGGGCACCCACGGCAAGCATCCTGTCAGTGCGTCGGTCCAGGGCAACTACGCTGGGCTCATCTACGACAATCTTGCCATCATTGATTATGATGGTATTTGCCGTACCCAAGTCCATCGCAATTTCTTTGGTAAAACTAAATAATCCCATTTCGTGTATATTGTTTTTCTTTTTACTTTATAAAATAATCGTGTATCGCAGTATCATAATGGCTTGAAACGCCAAAGGCACGTGCTGCAAACCACTTACGGTCTTCCAAGTCGCTCACGCCACCCTTCTTCTGCAGGAGTTCCAGCAGTGGCTGGTATTCGGCCTTGGACGGTACAATGACAACATCACGGAAATTCTTGGCACCTGCACGTATCAGGCTGATTCCGCCTATATCAATTTTCTCGATAATGTCCGCCTCGCATGCGCCACTTGCCACCGTCTGCTCGAAAGGATAGAGATCCACTATGACAAGGTCTATTTCCGGGATTTGATACCGGGCCATCTGCTCACGGTCATCCTCCAGTTCACGACGGCCCAAAATTCCGCCGAAAACCTTGGGATGCAAGGTTTTAACCCGACCGCCCAATATGCTGGGGTAGCCGGTGACGTCCTCGACCTTGGTACATGGGATTCCCAGACTCTCGATAAAAGACTGGGTACCGCCCGTGCTGAGCAACTCGACTCCCTGGGTATGTAACTCCTTCAAGATGGCATCCAGCCCATCCTTGTGAAACACGCTTACCAGCGCCCTCCTGATTTTTTTCTCTTCCATTTCGATATAATGATTTATGATTTTGCGCGTGCAAAGATATAACTTTTTCTCAAATCACAGCACTTCAGTCCCAAACCGATGGAATGTTACTGCCCGATTCGTACCACTTGACAAAGTGCACGTCGAACTGCAGTGTGGAGTACGCAGGAATTTTTCCCTGTGCCGTAGCATTGTAACCCAGCTTATAGGGGATGTATATCATCCAGTGATCCCCATCCTTCATATACTGCAAGGCAGTCTTGAAACCCTCGACCAAACTGCTGATGCCCATCAGAACAGGTGTTGCGGTGCTTGGGTTGTAATCCCCGTAATATGAGGTGGAGAATACCTCCTGAACCACCGCCATCTCGCTGCCATGACCAGTATAGTTCAGTGCCGGCATAAGGTATCCCCTGAAAGAAATGCGTACCGAATCACTATGTGCAGGTGAACCCTTCTCGATGGATGCCTGCAGTTCTTCGCCTGTCAAATCGTTGCCCAGGTCCTTGACACAGATGGAATCCAATATGGTACCTGCCTCGTCCTGCGACTTGTACAGGGTACGAATCATACGCCACTGGCAATGTTCCTGCCACTGTTCGCCCCACTGTGCCTTCGCCTGGTCAATGGCGGCGTGTACCGAATCACGTACTATGGCTTCCCACCAGTCTGCATTGCGGGCCTGCCAGTTTTCGTACGGGTCGAAGGTATTGTCTGTCTCCTGGCAGGATACAAATGCCATGCTGGCGACAATAACGGATATGAGTGTCTTGAAGAGTTTCATTTACAGAAGGTTCTTGAGTAGTGAAGTGATGCTGACCTTGTCCTCGATAATGCCGCGCAATTCGCTGACGGCCACACGACGCTGCTCCATGGTATCACGGTCACGCAGGGTAACTGTATTGTCCTGAAGCGTCTGCTGGTCAACGGTAACGCAGAACGGACATCCAATAGCATCCATACGGCGGTAACGCTTGCCTATCTGGTCCTTCTCCTCGTATTTGCAGTTAAAATGGAAGCGCAGTTCGTTTATAATCTCCTGTGCCTTTTCTGGCATTCCGTCCTTCTTGGTCAACGGGAACACGGCAAGCTTGACAGGCGCCAATGCCGCAGGCAGGTGAAGGACGGTACGCGTCTGTCCGTCTGCAAGCTGTTCCTCCTCGTAACTATGGCACATAATTGACAGGAACATACGGTCAACACCAATTGATGTCTCGATTACGTACGGAGTATAGCTCTCGTTACGCTCGGGATCGAAATATTCAATTTTCTTGCCACTGTACTTTGCATGCTGACTGAGGTCGAAGTCGGTGCGGGAATGGATACCCTCGACCTCCTTGAATCCAAATGGCATGCGGAACTCGATATCAGTTGCAGCATTTGCATAGTGTGCCAGCTTATCGTGGTCGTGGAAACGGTAGTTCTCGCTGCCAAAGCCCAGGTTCTGATGCCACTTCATGCGTGTCTCCTTCCACTTGGCAAACCAGTCAAGCTCAGTACCCGGTTGGATAAAGAACTGCATCTCCATCTGTTCAAACTCACGCATACGGAAGATAAACTGGCGTGCAACTATCTCGTTTCGGAAAGCCTTTCCTATCTGCGCAATACCAAACGGCAGTTTCATCCTGCCCGTCTTCTGCACGTTCAGATAGTTGACGAAAATACCCTGTGCAGTCTCGGGACGGAGGTATATTTTGCTCGCACCCTCGGCTGCTGCGCCCACCTCGGTCGAGAACATCAGGTTGAACTGCCGTACATCCGTCCAGTTACGGGTTCCGCTGATAGGGCAGACAATCCCCTCGTCCAGGATAATCTGTTTCATACCCTCCAGGTCAATGCCGCCCTCGGCATTCATCACCTCCTGGAAACGATGGTGCAAGGCATCATATTTCTGTTGGTTCTCCAGCACGCGCGGATTGGTTGCACGGAACTGAGCCTCGTCAAAGGCATCACCGAATTTTTTCCTTGCCTTGTCTATCTCCTTCTGTATCTTGTCCTCGTATTTGGCCATCTGATCCTCGATGAGGACATCTGCACGATAGCGCTTCTTGCTGTCGCGGTTATCTATCAGCGGATCGTTGAAAGCATCCACATGACCGCTGGCCTTCCAGGTCATCGGGTGCATGAAAATAGCCGCATCAATACCTACGATATTCTCGTGCAGCAAAACCATTGACTGCCACCAGTATTGCTTGATATTGTTCTTCAGTTCCACGCCGTTCTGACCATAGTCGTAAACGGCACCCAAACCGTCATATATATCACTTGAAGGGAACACAAACCCATACTCCTTGCAATGGGAAACAATTTTCTTGAAAACTTCTTCCTGCTGTGCCATATTTTAATCCGTTTTACGTTAGCATTTGACAAATCAGGCTCCAATAACCCAATTTTGCAACAAATGTAGTGATTTCACACTGATTTACCGAGATTAAGTCTTTATAAATAAGGTAAAGGACAAAAAAAATAGCAATTTTTTTGCTCATATCATGGAAAAAGCATAATTTTGCCGACTGTAAGCAAAAATGCACGTAAATGAGACAACTTAAAATCACCAAAAGCATCACCAGCCGCGACAGCCAGTCGCTGGACAAATACCTTCAGGAAATCGGCCGTGAGCAGTTGCTGACAGTTGAAGAAGAAGTGGAGTTGAGCCAACGCATCCGTCGCGGTGACCATCGGGCTCAGGACATCTTGGTCCGCAGTAACCTGCGTTTCGTGGTATCCGTAGCCAAGCAGTATCAAAATCAGGGCCTGAGTCTGCCCGATTTAATAAACGAGGGCAATATGGGCTTGATAAAAGCTGCTGAAAAATTCGATGAAACCCGTGGTTTTAAGTTCATCAGCTATGCCGTATGGTGGATACGCCAGACTATACTGCAGGCGCTGGCAGAGCAGAGCCGTATTGTACGCCTGCCACTGAACCAGGTAAGTGCCGTAAACAAAATCAGCAAGGCCATAACCAAGTTTGAACAGGAAAACGAACGCAAGCCAAGTGCCGAGGAACTGGCCGAACTGGTAAATGAGGTTCCCGAGAAGATTAACGACAGCCTGCGTGCCAGCGGACGCCATGTAAGCGTGGATGCGCCATTCATCGAGGGCGAAGACAACAGCCTGCTGGATGTAATGGAAAATACCGATGCCCCAAGCGCAGACAACACTCTTATAAACGAGTCGCTGCAGAAGGAAATTTCACGTGCCCTGGAAATACTGAACGAACGTGAGCGCGACATTATCGAAATGAGTTTCGGTATTGCCCAGCCAGAGATGACTCTGGAGGAAATAGGCGACAACTTTGGACTCACACGCGAGCGTGTCCGCCAAATACGCGAGAAGGCAATACGCAAGCTGCGCAGTGCCAACAAGAACAGCCTGCTAAGGTCTTACCTGGGTTAACAACCCACGATTAAAACGAGGGAAAACGAACTGGAGCAGAGTTGTTCAAAGCAGATTTTGCCGTCAGTTCGACCGCACAGGACCATAGGGCGGCTTCATAGACATCAGCATCAAAGGACGGTTCCGAAAGGCCGTCCTTTCTGTTTTTCAGAACCTGATGCATAGTATCCACAACACGGCGGTCCATAATGTAGTTCATCAAATTGGAGGCGCCGCAAGCCTTGCCCTGGGCAATCAATTCCCTGAACTCCTGCGGGATGAAGCTCTCGACGTACTCCTGTGCATCGTTTCCACTGAGGCTTACACCACGCCCACCGGCACCCCTCTCCTCCAACACAACCGTCGGAAGCGGATATTTCTGCAGGAAGCCCAAAGTTCCGCATACCGTCTGCATACGGTTATACGGGCGTGGCGTCGAGATATCATAGTGCAACAGCATGGAAACACCCTTGCGGCTATGTATCAACGATGTATTGGTATGGTCACCAGGAATTGCCGAAGACAGCGAAACCAGGTAATCCGGCACGTCATCCTCGTCCAGCAACTGGCACATGGGTCCCAGAGCATGTGTAGGATACGGATTACCCGCATGGCGGCGGCCATAGCTACGCATCCAGCCCTCAGGAACAGTATGGGCATAGGCACCCTCGATATGCTTAATACGCCCGAGCATGCCACGACGGACCATTTCCCGTGCCCCCAGATGCCACGTGTCATAGCAGCAATTCTCCAGCATAATGCAATGACGACCGGTCAGGCGTGACACCCTGACCAGTTCCTGACATTCAGCAATGGTCATGACTGCCGGAACCTCGAGTGCAACATCCTTGCCGCATTCCATAGCCAGCGTAGCCATACGCAGATGCCACTCCCACGGAGTGCATATCCACACAAGCTCCACCTGTCTGTCACTGACCACATCACGCCAATCCGTATCCAGGTCACACTGATGCGTAACGTTTACCGTAGGGATATCCTTCAGCCGTGCCAAAGTAGCCCTACCTCGCTGCCCCATGCCTATAATGGCGATATTTAGCATACCACAAAGATACGTTTTCTTTTTGATTTACGTTATTTATTCCTTTATTTTTTGTCATTTGGACCGAAAATGCTAACTTTGCATGCGTTTAATAATACAGGCCCTGTTTCCCACTTCAGGCAAACAACAATCAACAGATGAAATATCCCCACAAAATATTTCTGTCCGTATTGCTCCTGTGCAATACCATTGCCGCATCAGCACAGTTCAGCAACACGACATGGGAACAGCGTCTGGGAACGGGCAGGGACAGTATCGAAGCCCGCAATCTGTACATAGGCATCTTCAACGATTTCATAACCCCACGGCGCGAATATAACGACAGCACCTACATGATGTGGCGCAGGATGCTCAGTCACGCCCCCTACGTCGATTACTATTTCTACAGCTCAGGCTGGATGGAGTCCTTCCTGATACCACAAATTGCCAAACAGGACGACCGTGCCGTACAGCTGATGTATTTCCAGGACCTGATGGAGACTGAGGACAGGCTTATCTGGGACAGGGAAAAGCTAAACTCCCTGCGCATGACGACCAATCTCAGAAACGAGCAGAGCGAGGCGGATGCGCTGGTCAACAAAGCCCATTACTATTACAGCATAGGCAAGAAGTATTTCAGCGGCACACCAGCCTACAGCCCCGACTCGGCCTACTGGTATTACAGCAAGGCATTTGAGAAAGTGCGCGAGTCCAAAGACGTAACCGGCAGTGAAATCATAGGCATCTACCTGTGGGAGAACTTCGACACAAGCTATTCGCTGTACAACAGCGACCGCGACAAATACCAGGAGCAGTTCCTGACAGACTATCTTGACTGCATCTCGTCATGTGACAAGATGCTGATGCCTGCCTATGACGAGCCCGACAGTGCCAAGCAGCAGCAGTTACTGGGAAAATACTGGCATTACCGTGATACCATACAGAAAGTCTTCAATGACAGCAGCGGTGCAGCCACGCCCCAACGGCTGGACGACTACTACGGCAAGCGTCTGGATAAATATCGCAAGGATGCTGCGTATCTGAACAAGGCAATCCATCTTATGGCAGAGAACAATGTAACTGGTATCGATGCATACTATGCCTATTGCGAAGCCAGCTACGTACTGAAGCCCACCTACGAAAACTGCATCGGTTGTGCCTTGTCGTCCAAACGTGACGGGATGCAAGAAGAGATGATAAAGTATTTCCTCCAAGCAAAGGGTTTGGCTGACAACGACCTTCAGAAGGCCCTTGTAGCTTATATGATAGGTGTTGCATCCAATATTACACGTCCCAAGAATCCTGAGACGAACAAGAATTATCCAATCGGTACGCCCGAGTATAAGCAGTGGCAGAAATCCGCAATGCTTGCCGAAGCCAACCTCAAACAGGTACTGGAACTGGAACATGCACTTATCACCAGTGGCAGTATAGCCATGCGGCAGATTCCTGC
>ODAI013730278.1_pt1 | contig 10593 bp, 7 predicted proteins | sample 1539321 | NCBI WGS metagenome assembly ODAI01 (sample SAMN02144231, study PRJEB22623) | gut metagenome | biome: sheep rumen | host: Ovis aries | place: New Zealand | reverse complement strand
TAGTTGAGGTTCAGTTTGTTGAACTCCGTCTGGCGCGGGCGGTTGTCCTCGATGTCACCCTCGTCGCCTCGCCATTCCTTCATCCAAGTGACGAAGAGGTCGTACAAAGGACGATGCTCCACGAACTCCAGCGTACACCACGAATGGGTGACCCCTTCGAGGTAGTCGCTCTGGCCGTGGGTGAAGTCATACATGGGATAAGCGTTCCACTTGTTGCCTGTGCGGATATGAGGAATGTTCAGCACGCGATAGATGAGTGGATCGCGGAAAAGCATGTTGGGGTGAGCCATATCAATCTTGGCGCGCAGCACTAAGGTTCCAGGTTCGCACTTGCCGCTGTTCATGAACTCAAACAGACGCAGGTTTTCCTCCACGGGTCGGTCGCGGAAAGGACTGTTGGTGCCCGGCGAGGTGGTGGTGCCTTTCTGCTTGGCGATGTCCTCGGCGCTCTGCTCATCGACGTAGGCGCGCCCTTGCTTGATGAGCCACACGGCGAAGTCCCACAACTGCTGGAAGTAGTCAGAGGCATAATAGATGTTGCCCCACTGGAAGCCCAGCCAGCGTATATCCTGCTCGATGGCATCCATGTATTCGGTGTCCTCCTTCTGGGGGTTGGTGTCGTCGAAGCGGAGGTTGCACGTGCCGCCATATTTCTTGGCCAGTCCGAAGTCCAGGGCTATGGCCTTGGCGTGACCGATGTGCAGGTAGCCGTTGGGCTCGGGCGGGAAGCGCGTCTGCATGCGTCCGCCGTTCTTGCCCTCAGCGAGGTCTTTCTCTACTTTCTGTTCAATGAAGTTCAGACTTCTTTTCTCCTGAACTTCTTCGTTGATGTTTTCTGCCATATATCTATTCTTTGTTAATGTCGTTCAATGGTTCAGTTCCTGCATCCGGCTCTGATACTGAGCAATATACTTGCCCAAGATGTCAAATTCGAGGTTCACGACTGTTCCTTCCTTGATATTGTGGAAGTTGGTGTTGTCAAAGGTGTAAGGGATGATGCACACAGCAAAGGTGTTACGCGTGGGTCGGCAAACGGTGAGCGATACGCCGTTGACACACACGGAGCCCTTGTCAACGGTGAAGTAGCCTCGTGCCACCATATCGGGGTCGGCATCGTACTCGAAGGTGAACTCATGGCTGCCCTCCTGATCCTCCACACGGATGCAGCGAGCCGTTTGGTCCACGTGCCCCTGCACGATGTGTCCGTCCAGACGACCTCCCATCTGCATAGAGCGTTCCACGTTGACCTCGTCGCCCACCTTCAGCAGTCCGAGGTTAGAGCGGTCAAGGGTCTCGCGCATGGCAGTGACGGTGTAGGTGTCGTCCTGGATGCGAACCACGGTGAGGCACACGCCGTTGTGGGCGATGCTCTGGTCTATCTTCAATTCGCCGGTGAAAGGGCAGCGGAGCGTGAAGTGCAGGTTGTCCTGCTCGCGCTCTATGGCCACCACTGTGGCCGTGCTTTCTACGATTCCTGAGAACATTTTTGCTGTTTTTGTTTTGTTTAGGCGGCAAAGGTAGAGAAAAAATCTGGGAAAGATGCACAAAAACGAAAAAAACTCATTATATTTGCCCCGCGAAATGAAAAATGAACTGAAAAGACAGCTATCTGCGTGGCTTTTGTTGTCGGTTTTCATTCCGATGACGATCGTTATGGCGCTGCACGTCCACCCCTCGGCTTGCGTGGACGAGCTGATGTCATGTGACGCCTGCGTCCATCATCTGCCACACGGAGGCCACCTCACAGCCAATGCCAACCACCTGCACGATTGCATCATATGCCAAGTGATGACCGTCGGCTTTCTGCCTGCTGTAAGTCTTACGCTGTCTTTTTTTGTCTCGCAGATTTGCGTTCCCTATGAGAACCGAAGTTCGCTGGTCGTGCTTCGTTCTGGGAACGCCACCGGCAGCAGAGCGCCTCCCGTGGGGTAAACAGAGAGAACAATTTCTATTTTACCCAACCTTTTTACATCTTAATTACTATCTATGAAATCAGCATATACAGTGCTGTTGCTTTTGTGCATATCCACAAGGGCAACGGCTCAGTCGGCGACGGATAGCACCGACATCTACTTTCAACATCTGGATCTCAACGAAGTGGTGGTCAGCAGCCCTGCCGGACAGATGAAACGCAAGGAGGCGGCTACACCCATCAGCGTGGTCACTCAACGCACCCTCCGCCAGACGTCAAGCACGAATATCGTGGATGCAATAGCCCGCCAGCCAGGTGTGGCTCAGGTGACTACGGGCAGCGGCATCTCCAAGCCCGTCATCCGAGGCCTGGGCTACAACCGCATCGTAAGCGTGGCCGATGGCATTCGACAGGAAGGACAGCAATGGGGCGACGAGCACGGGTTGGAGTTGGACGGACAAGCCATAGGCCAGGTAGAGATCCTGAAGGGACCGGCCTCACTGATGTACGGCTCTGACGCCATGGCAGGGGTTGTCATCTTCCACCCCGAAGCCATCGAGCCGGCAGGACAGATGGGCGCCAGCTTTGCCTCGGAGTATCAGACGAACAGCGGCCTTGTGGACTATTCCCTGCGCTTCGGCGGAAACCGGAAGGGCATCGTCTGGAACGCACGCTATTCCGAGAAATTTGCACATGCCTACAAGACACCCAACGATGGCTACATTCCCGGATCCCAGCTGCACGAGCGGGCCATGAACGGACTCGTGGGATTGAATCGCAACTGGGGGTTCTCGCATCTGATCTTAGGCTACTACCATCTGACTCCCAGCATGATAGAAGGCGAGAGGGACGAGCAGACGGGCCTGCTGGAAGCTCCTGAAGGATGGAGCGGCTGCAGCTACCGGAAACAGCTCCCCTTCCAGCAGATTCGGCATTACAAAGCGGTATGGGACAATTCATTGGCACTGGGCAACGGTGTGCTGAAGGCCATCGTGGGCTACCAACAGAATCGCCGTCAGGAATACGAGGAAGCAGCGGACGAAGCGGAGCTGGATTTCAGGATGCATACCATGACCTACGATGCACGCTACACCTACAACGGCCTGGAGGGATGGAACCTCACAGGAGGAGCGGGTGGTATGTGGCAGCAGTCGGACAACCTGGGTGAGGAAGTGCTGATCCCGGCCTACAAGCTCTTTGACTTCGGCGTGTACGCCACGGGAAGCAAGCGGCTGAATCAGTGGACGCTGAGCGGCGGTCTGCGATTCGACAGCCGCCATCTGCACAGCCTTCCGCTGACGACGGATGAGGGCGAGCGATTCCAGGACTTCACCCGTAACTTCAGCGCCCTGACGGGTTCCGTGGGTGCCGTCTTCCACGCCACCAAGGAGGTGAACATAAGGGCAAACGTCGCCCGTGGTTTCCGTGCTCCTAACCTGAGTGAACTGGGCAGCAATGGCGTGCACGAAGGGACTCTGCGCTACGAGTTGGGCACCAAGGACTTGCGGGCTGAACATAGCTGGCAGGCGGACTTGGGAGCCGACTACTCGGGCAAGTACGTCTCTGCGGAAGCGGCTCTGTTCCTGAATCGCATAGACAACTATATCTTCGCTAAGCGCATTGGCGTCACCATGGAAGAGGATTACCTTACATATCAGTACACGCAGGGCGACGCGCTGCTGAAGGGCTTGGAGGCGAGCGTGGACGTGCATCCCATTCACCAACTGCACATCGGTTCCACGTTCTCGATGGTGGATGCACGCCAACTGAATCAGCCGGAAGAGACACGTTGGCTGCCCCTCACGCCAGCCACCAGATGGACAGGCGATGTGAAATGGGAATTCCTGCACAACGGAGACCACCACTCTCCCACCCCTCACCACTTGGGAGAAAGCACTCATCACCACCGCATTGACCATATCTTGGACAACACTTTCATCAGCATCGGCATTGAGCACAACTTCCGCCAATCGCACTATTTCATGCTTGACGACACCGAGACGGCGACACCTGCCTACACGCTACTGAGCGCCACCATAGGCACGGACATCCTCTTGCGCGGCCGGCGTAAGCTCTGCGAAGTGTACGTCATAGGGCAGAACCTGCTGAACACCGCTTACCAAAGCCATCTCAGCCGACTGAAATACACGGCGCTAAATAATCAGACAGGCCGACGAGGCATCGACAACCCCGGACGCAACATCACCCTTAAGGTCGTGTTCCCTGTGACATGGTAGCCTGCTGCAAGCCACCTTTCACGACAACGGATTAGACGAATTGAACGAATTATACGGCGCTAAGCTTTCAATTCAAAACAACAAATTAGACGAATTGAACGAATTGGCTGCGCACGGTGAATTGACTTAGACAACGGATTATACGATTTTTTACCAGCTGGTAATTCGTCTAATCCGTTGTTTTTAATAGTTGTCTGCGCACAACCAATTCGTCTAATTCGTCTAATCCGTTGTAGAGAATTTTTTGTCAGGCTTCAGCATTGAAGTAGTCATTCAACTCCTGCGTTGCACTTCCTTCATTATTAGGCAAGTCCTTAATAACATGCCCCTTCTCCAGAAGAAGGATGCGAGTGCTGATGTCGGACACGAAATTGAGGTTGTGGGAGGAGATGATGACGGTGGTACCGAGGTCGCGGTTCATCTGCTGGATGAGTCTGGCCACAACAATCTGCGAACTGGGATCAAGGTAGTTGAAGGGCTCGTCGAGCAGGAGAACTTTGGGATGTATGAGCATAGCTCCGATGATACCTATCTTCTGGCGGTTGCCCTCGCTGAAGTCGTGGAGGTATTTGTGGGTGCCCAGAATCTCGTCGTGCATCAGTTGGCGGAAGTCCTCCAGACGCAGGTCGATGGTGGACTGGGGGATGCCGTAGAGGCGACCGATGAAGGCGAAATACTCTTCGGGAGTGTAGAAATCGATGAGGAAACGCCCATCGACGAAGCTGCCAGTATAGTACTTCCACGCCTCACTCTCCCCACGATTGGGCGCTGGGGCTGCTACGTCGATGCCATTGCTGTAAACGTGGCCTTCGGTGGCCTTGATAAGGTCGAGAATGAGGCGGAGCAGCGTGGTCTTGCCGGCACCATTATTGCCAACGAGGCCTACAAGTTCGCCTGAGCTGATTGACAGTTCGGGGATGTCGAGAGCGACTTTCTCGCCATACACTTTCTTGAGGGATTCGATTTTCAATTCCATATGCTATTATTCTGTTAACCAACGTTCCATGATTTCATATCTCCTCCGATGCCAGATGTTGGAAATCCAATGGATATACGGACGATGCAGCGCAAGACCGAGGAGGCCGAGGCCGCCGACGAGCAAGTGGGCATAGAGCATGGGCAGAAGGTAGTAGGCGCCGAAGTAGATGCCCATAGGGATGAACATGATAAAGGAGAAGAAATTCAGCTGCTTGTTGCCGCCCTGGTAGTTGAAGAAGGCACTGGAGAAAAGGTCCATGCGGCTGCTGTACAGGCACGTGGCCATGAACGGCAACACGAAGACTCCGCAACCGAAGAGAAGCGTGCAGAACCACATCCAGAACGACATTCCCATCCACACCACGCACGGCAGAATGAGCACGGCCATCATACCGCATATTGCGCAGAAGAAGAGGTACTTGCGGCGAAGAATGCCCTCCAACGGCCACGGCTTGGTCCAGATGCCTGAGAAAAAATTTGCTTCGATGCCCAGCACCCACTGAGCCAGGATGATGCTGGGGAAGGCGATGCCGAAGAGCAGCATGAGGTTGACGCCGCCGAAGTCCGACTGAAGGGTCGGTTGCTGCTGCATGTAGGTGTTCAGCAGGAAAATCACGGCAATGGCGATGAAGCTGACCCTCAGCCGCTTGCTACGCAACAACTGCACCCACTCGATGCTCCACAGCGAAGCATCTCCCAGGTTGCGGGCTCGTGCGCTCACGGGAGCGTGCGATTCTTCATTATGATTCTTCATTCGGATGAAGTAATGATGCAAGAGCACGCAGGCCAGCACGTTGACGGCCAACAGGGCGGCAGAGATGCTGAAAGTATAAGTAGCAAAGGGAAGAGCCTGCGCCGAGGGGTCTGCGGCCTCCAAGAGTGTGTCCAAGCCTTCGGCCTTCATGGCCACCCAGATCAGTCCGGCGATGGCCAAAGCCCACATCACACCCGTCCAGAAGAGGTAGCCGAAGACCAGCGGCAGTGTATATTCGTTTCCGGGAGCACGGCGCCAGCAGTTCTGGAACAACGCGTTGACCATCGAGACGGAGTACGTCAGCACCAGCAGTAACACAGCCGACCACCACGGCAGGAACAACAGCGCCGCCACGCCCAGCACGAGCGCCAACATCCACTGGAGGAAGCCTTGGGACGTGTCGATAAGCACAAAGCGAGCCCAGTCACGGGGCGAGACAGGCCGCGTGCGCAGATAGTCGTCCATTTCCACGGGAGAGCGACGCCAGAACAGCTTCATCAGCAGGTCGCTGATCTGAACAGTGATGGCCGCCAAAGGCACAAAGATCACCACGGCTGCAGGAACAGGGTGGGCTGCCAGTTCTTCCCTCGCACCAAAATAGAAAGCAAGGAGCACAGCTACATAGAGACCGCCGAAGTAAACGGTCAGAAAGATCTGTTGCCAGTGGAAGTCGTGGCGCTTCTGGCGCAGATACATGTGCAGGATTTCGCGGAGTGTCGGGGGCATATTTGGAGTGATGTTTCTGTTTCGGTTTGACGATGCAAAGATACAAACTATCTTTGACATACGCAATTTTCTTTCCCACTATTTTCATTTCCCTGCAAAAAAATTCTGTTTTCTTCCTTTATGGGGGGGCTGCGCGAAGGAGGCGACTGTTCGCGCGCAAGGAGATATCTGTAAGAGGCGGAGGAGCCAGCTGTGGAGAGAGGCACGCCACGCAGTAACACGCAGCACCGCAGCACCACAGCACCATTTAGTGTATTTGCATGTGAAACTAATTAGATAAAAAAACATAACCATTTTAGCCATATCTCTCATCAAGTCGATTTCACCAGATGGTGCTGTGGTGCTGCGGAGCTACGTTTGTACCCTTCCCACAAGAGACAAAAAACTTTTTAAGCCTTGATTATCATCACCTTCCTATCCATACTAAAAAGTTTGACACTCACACTTGGGTATAGCCGCCAGCTTTCCCCGAGATGACAGACTCTTTTCATGAAAATATAGTCTTTTTACGGATTTGTTACCATTCATCTGTTTTTTTGTTTACTTTGCACTGAAAAGTTTACCCCGGGCGCAACAAGACCTATGATATACACTCAAGGGATGCCAACGGCAGGGGGGAGGCAGACAGCCCTCGAGAGCGCCCCGCCGGCTCCCACATGATGCACTATGGCCCTTGCTCCCAATGCGCCAGAGAGGGTGTCTTCATACTTATAATGGAATGTGGGCGAGTGTCGTTCTAAAAGAGAATAAAGCCGGGTATTATTTCAGGCGAAGACAGTATCACAAAAACGTCCCTAATGGACGAATAAGTGTTAAATCCTCTAAAACGCATTAAACCTGCACTCCAAAATTTGGTCAATCCAATAATTTTTTGTAACTTTGCATCGATAAAAGGAACAACTTATACAGCTATATGAAGAAAACAATCATCGCCGCCCTGGCTGCGGCAATCATGCTTCCGGCAAGCGCTGGCGCCCAGACGGGATGGACCCTGCAGCAATGCTTGGATTATGCAGCGGAGCACAACATCCAGCTCCAGAAGAGCCGCCTGAACCAGGAAGACAGTCACGAGCAATTGCTGCAAGCCAAAGCTGCACTGCTGCCCAGCCTATCCTTCAGCATGGGGCAGAGCGTGGGCTACCGCCCCTTTCAGGAAGCCACAAACATCGTGCAGAACGGCATGGTGACTACCACCAACAACAAAGTCACCGAGAACGGCAACTATGGACTGAACGCTAACTGGACCGTATGGAACGGAGGCATCAACCGAAAGAACATTGAAGCTCAAGAAGTAGCAGAAAAGATTGCAGAGACACAGACACTGCAGAGTCTGAACACCATCCAAGAGCAGATAGCACAGCTCTACGTGCAAATCCTCTATACCACCGAGGCCAAGAAGGTCAGCGAGAAACTTCACGAGACCGCACAACAACAGCTGCAGCGCGGGCAGGAGCGTTTCAAGGTCGGAGACCTCGCCAAAGCTGACGTCGCACAGCTGGAGGCACAGGTGGCAAGCACACGGTACGACGTCGTAAACTCCGAGACGCAAATCGCCAGCTACAAGCGCCAGCTGAAAGAAATCCTGCAATTGGGCATCGGCGAGAATTTCGACGTCAGCGATGCAGAGATGGACGACAGTCGTGCGCTGGATCCGGTGCCTGCCAAGGAAGATGTATATGCAGCAGCACTCAACCTCCGGCCTGAGATCCGTGCCGCACAGCTCCAGAGCGAGGCTGCCGACCTGCAGGTGAACATCGCCAAGCGCGGATATCTTCCCAGTATAGGAGTCAACGCAGGCGTGGGTGCCAGCCACTACAGCGCCGACGAGCGCAAGCTGGGAGAGCAGTTGAAGCGCAACCTCAACGGCAGCATCGGCCTCTCACTCAGTGTTCCCATCTTCGACAACCGCCGCAACAAGACCGCCGTCTGCCGGGCACGTATCCAGAAAACCAACGCTGAGCTGGACCTGCTGGACAAGCAAACCACTCTGGGCAGCAACATAGAGAACATCTGGCTGCAAGCCACCAGTTCCCAACAGCGCTTCCGCAGTGCTCAGGCCGCCGTGCAGAGCCAGGAGACGAACTACGAGCTCATCAACGAGCAGTTCAAGGCCGGACTGAAGAACATCGTGGATCTCCTGCAGGCTCGCGACAACCTGCTCCAAGCCCAGCAAAACCGCCTGCAAAGCAAATACACTACGATCCTCAACACCCAACTATTGAAGTTCTACGAAGGAGGACAACTGACGATTTGAAATCGAATGGATAGAAGCAGACACGAACACTGCCGCCCCCCCAAAAAGAATGTCCAAAAAGCAGAAATACTGACACAATGAGAAACTATAACATTTATTTATTAGCCCTGGGAGCAATGCTCTTGGCTTCCTGCGACAAGAAACATGGTCCCACCTACGAGTTCACTTCTGTGGAGAAGGGCAACATCAGCACCACCGTCACTGCCACGGGAACCATTGAACCTGTCACTAAGGTGGAAGTCGGCACACAAGTCAGCGGTATCGTAGCTAAGATCTACGTGGACTACAACTCTGAGGTCAAGGCCGGACAAGTCATTGCCGAGCTGGACCGCACCAACCTCATCAGCACCCTCGAGAGCCAGCGGGCCAACCTCACCTCCGCCGAGAGCTCCCTTGCCTATCAGAAAGCCAACTACGAGCGCCAGAAAACACTCTACGACAAAGGCCTGATCAGCGCCAACGACTTCGAGCAGGCCCGCCTCTCCTACGTGCAGAGCCAGCAGCAAGTAACCACCGCACGCCAGAGTGTGAAGCGGGCAGAGACCGACCTCGGCTACGCCACCATCACCTCACCCATCAACGGCGTGGTCTTGGACAAAGCCGTAGAGGAAGGGCAGACCGTGGCGGCCTCTTTCAGCACTCCGACCCTCTTCACCATCGCCCAGGACCTGACGGATATGCGCGTGATTGCAGACATCGACGAAGCTGACATCGGCGAGGTCAAGGAAGGACAGCGCGTAAGCTTCAGTGTAGATGCCTTCCCCAACGACATTTTCCAAGGACTGGTCACACAAGTGCGCCAGCAGGCCACCACCGAGAGCAACGTCGTCACTTACGAAGTCGTCATCAGCGCTCCGAATGCCGACCTCAAACTGAAGCCCGGACTGACTGCCAACGTCACAATCTTCACACTCGAGAAGAACGACGTCCTCACCGTCACCGCCAAGGCGCTCCGCTTCTCGCCCAAACAGGAACTCATCGCCGAGGACGAGACCATTCAGGACGCTGAGGGAGCGGCCCACAAGCTGTGGGTACTGGAGGGCAAGACCTTCCGCGCCATACCCGTGGAAACAGGAGTCAGCAACGGCACTCTCACCGAAATCACCTCAGGCATCAAGGCTGGAACACAAGTCGTGGAGGAAATGGTCTTCGACATGCCCGAGACGGCCGATGCGCAGCAGAAGTCCAACCCCTTCATGCCCGGCCCGCGCAACCGCAACAACAACCAGAAGTCTGGCACGAACGCCAAGAAATAAATGGAAAAGAAAGCAGTCATCAAGCTCGTGGACGTCCGCCGCGACTTCCAGGTTGGCAGCGAAACCGTGCATGCCCTCAGAGGAATCTCCTTTGAAATCTTCGAGGGAGAGTTCGTCACCATCATGGGCACCTCCGGTTCCGGCAAGTCCACTTTGCTCAACCAACTTGGATGTCTCGACACTCCTACCAGCGGCGAATACTACCTCGACGGCATCAGCGTGCGCACCATGCGCCGCAGCCAGCGTGCTCGCCTGCGCAATCGGAAAATCGGATTCGTCTTCCAGAACTACAACCTTTTGGCCAAAACCACCGCTGTGGAAAATGTGGAGCTGCCCCTGATGTATAATAAAGAATACAACTCCAAGCAGCGCCGCCAGGCTGCCATTGAAGCCTTGCAGGCCGTGGGACTCGGCGACCGTCTGGAGCACAAGAGCAACCAGATGTCCGGAGGTCAGATGCAGCGCGTGGCCATTGC
>ODAI012393620.1_pt1 | contig 10593 bp, 7 predicted proteins | sample 1539321 | NCBI WGS metagenome assembly ODAI01 (sample SAMN02144231, study PRJEB22623) | gut metagenome | biome: sheep rumen | host: Ovis aries | place: New Zealand | reverse complement strand
GCCATCGCCGACGGACGTCTCGCCGTCGCCGATGGCCACTATATTGCCCATCTTCCTGACCTTCATCGCGTTGGAGCGCCCCCATCCGGCAAGTCCGCTCGCCGTGACGAGCTTCTTGCCAGACGATGCGAAAGCAGAGACCAGCATCACCTTCGCGTCCACGGCATCGAACGCCTCGACGACAATGCCGCAGTCCGCAAAGACTTCCCGCGCGGAGGATACGTCAAGCCGCATGTCCACGGCGCGGATGTCCGCATCCGGCTCAATGCGCAGGAGGTTCTCCTTGACCGCCTCGACCTTCTTCTGTCCGATCTGGTCGCGGAAGAAGAACTGCCTGTTGAGATTCGACTCGTTTACGACATCGAAGTCGGCGATCGTGATGTGCTTCACGCCCGAGCGCACGAGATGCATCGCGCAGTTGGAACCGAGTCCGCCAGCGCCCGCGATGCCGACGCGCACAGACTCAAGCGCGGCGCGCTCCTCGGGCGTGAGATACATGTTTGCCGCCATCTCAGCCTCCGGCCGTCATCTTGAACACGTCGAGCGAAGCGCCGTCAACAAGCGCAAGCGACGAAAGGTCTGCTCCTGGCGCATACACTTCGCCGCCGTATTCGACAATCGCCTTCGCTGGGTCTACGCCCTGGGCCGAGAGAAACTCGGCAACCGTTTTCGCCGTCGTATCGACGGCCTCACCTTGGTACTTGATCTTCATTTTTCTTCCTCCGCCGGCATTACCCGGATCAGGTTCTGCGGGTCTCATCTCAGCCGCCGCGCACCATGCGCCGCAGCACCCCGTATGAAGTATATTATACCATATTCAGCCGCATCCATTCAGTCGCCGCATCGAAATCCCGCCGCCGCCTGAAACCGCAGCGGTTCGTCATAATGGCGCACAAACCGCGCGAAGCACAACGGGACCGAGCAAACCGGACGGCACGAGCGGCGAATCCTTCGTAAAATAATTCCAGTCCGTGAAGCACTTGCGACCTTTCGACGGACGGGAGGAAATGCCGTTCTTGAACCAGTCAGGATAGCGCTTCAGGTACCACCCGCCAGTATACGGCGCCTTCGCGAACTCGCAGTCGGGCGGCTCCTGCTCGTCGCCGATGAGCCGGTTCGCCCAGACGTTCGTGAACTCGATTTCAAGCGTGTTGCCGCTTGGCCGGAGGACGTATTCCGGGACTGCGACTTCGTACGGCTCGCACCAGACCGTCCCAAGGTCTCGTCCGTTTAGGACGACGCGCGCGACCTGCCCATTGCAGTTTCCGAGGCTGAGGACCGCCTTCTCCCCGACGCCAAGCTCTGCTTTTTCGAATTTGCCTTCGTACACCGCCGTGCCGCTGAAGTATTTCACATGAGGGTCGTCGCTCGTCGTCCAGTCCGCAAGCGCCGGCATCTCGACGACAACGTCGCCGAAGTTGACGCGCCATGGAGAGACGACGGCCGCCGCCTGCCGAATCGCAGACCCGCCCCTCACGCTCGGCGCCCCTTCCGCGGCCGGGCGGCGCAGGACGAGGAATCCGCTTCCGCAAGGCGCAAGACTGATGTGCACGCTCCTGCCTTCGACGCGAAGCGAAGAGATGCTGCCGGACACTGGGTCGAACCATTCGGGCGCATTGCCCGTCTTCGGCAGCTCCGCGTCAAGCTCGGCATGGCGTCCAGAATGGTTGACGACGAAGAAGACGAGCCGTCCGTCGGCTTCGCGCGCCCTCGCCGTGACGTCAGTCCCAGCCGGCGATATGTTCCGTCCCGTAATGCGCGCGTCGCTCGGCTCGCCCCACTGGAGAAGCGCCTGGCACCTGTTCAAGTAGTCGAAAAATCCCTTGCCGCTCCTCGCCCACGTCTGGTTGCGGCCGAAATGCGTCCCCCAGCGTCCCATAACCTTGCCGGGCCTGAACTCGTCGCCCCACGGCTGGAGCGGGCACGTATGAAGAGTCATCCTGTTCACGCCGCGGTCGAACTGCGTGTCTGCGGCGGCCTTGAGGAGGAGCGGAGTCTCCGTCCAGTTGCATGACGGCGGACCGCTCGTGAAGGCTTCGGCCTCGATGACGTTGTGCCGCTTGCCGCCAGGGCCGTCCCATTTGTTCCATTTGAGCTGCCCTGCGACCTTGCGGTCAACCGCAGGCATGTACCAGAATTCGGTCATCAGCCGGTCCACATGCCGAGCGCATTCTTTCGAGTCAAACGGCCCCGTGTATGGTTCGCATGCGAATTCGAGCCCAACCGCGTTCAGCTTCTCGTGCATGGTCTTGAACAGGACATCGCGGTAGAGTTCCCTGATCGTGCGGCTGTAGTCGGCCTTGAACTTCTTCTCCGCCGCCTCGTCGGGCGCGGCAGACGTCTTGAATCCGCCCAACACGGGAAGAAAAGGCAAGGGGTCGTAGCCTCTTCGGGTCTTGAACTCCTCGCGCATGTTCGGCGTCCAATTCGGATCGCCCGCCTCGTAGCTGTCGAGCAAGACGAACTTGAGGCCTCGTCCGACCTGTTCGCCGAGATGCTTCTTCATTTCGCCGATGACGTGGTCGAGATGAAACGCGACCGCCTCTGGATTCATCTTGTCGCATTCGAGGCCGAACGCCTCCCATTGGTTTGGCTGCGTGAACGCACCCATCGGAATGTGCTGGACTCGCACGCCGTCCACGACGGCGATTTCCCGGAGGTCCGTACGTCTGCTCGGAATCCTCGGCTTCTCGAACATTCCCGTCTCGCCGTTCTGGACGGGGAACGCGGCGTGCGCCTCAGGCGAAATCTGCGATTCAGCGTTCGTGACGTTGAACACGAGTTCCCGCATGGAAAGGCGAGGAGGAATCCACGGCCCGCCGGTCGAAGTGTATCCGGGACAGTTGTGAAGCCCGATTTCGACTCCGCGCTTCTCCGCCTCCTCGCATGCGAACTTCACGAGCGACCACCACTCGGGCGTGAACGCGACAAGCTTCCCTGTCGGACAATCCTCGATCTTCGTCGCCCACGGGGTGCAGATGTCCGCCATGCCGAAGATCGTCGCCGCGCCGATTCCAGTTTCCTTGAACCAGTCGAGATCCTTGACAATCCCCTCCTTCGTGACGCTCGACCCCATCCAGTGCCACCAGACGCCTGTCTTCGCGCTTTGCGGTGGCTTGCGAAACACGGCTTCCGGATCTGGCGCCGGACTTTGCGCGGCCGGATTTCCGTCCGCGGCGCAAACGCCCTGCAGCGCCGCCGCAGAGACGGAAAAGGCCAAGCCGGTCGCAATACAACGCAATATTCCAGTTTTCATAACATGTCAAGTCCTGTTACTTCCGGCACGAGCCGAACACCGAACCGGAAAAGAACGCGTCTTTGCATAAGCCGCGCAAGCGCGAGGAAGTCGCTCGGCGTCGCGCCAGGACCAGAGACGATGACGTTCGCATGCTCCTCCCAGACATATGCGCCGCCGACTCTAAGGCCCTTCGCGCCCGCCTCTTCGAGAAGCCGCCCCGCAAAGTCGCCAGGCGGGTTCTTGAAGACACTTCCCTTCGTTCCTGGCGGGAAGTTCTTGCGCCTTGCGAGGAAGTCCGCGGGCGTTCCCTCTTCGCAGACGGAATTGCGCCACTTCACATCCTGTATCTCGCCGTTGATCGCGCTTGTGCGGTAGCCAAAGCCACATTCCTCGGCCGGAATCCATTTGCCATCGACCTTGACTTCCGAGATGACTTCGGAAATCGAATGTCCAAACGCTCCTGCGTTCATCTTCACCCAGCCGCCGATCGTTCCGGGGATTCCCGCCATCCACGGACATAGCGACGGATACGCTGCAAGAAGCGACGCGCCGCTCTCCCCTGCGGGGCCATTGGCCTTGACATATTCGACAGAGAGGTTCAAGTCGCTCTTCCAGGTGTTTGAGCCGTGTCCGACAAGGATTTTCTTAAGCACCGTATCCGCGCCGCGCCTGACGATCGGCGCGAGCGCGATTATGTCGCCAGCGCCGAGAAGAAGCGTGACGTCCTCAATCCCCATTGAATTGCGAGCATGTTCCCACGCCTCTTCGCAGCTTCGCGCAAGCTTCACATTGACGCCCGCATCGCGCGTCGCCTTGTAGAGATCGGCAATATCTCCACCTTCAATCGGCGGCTCGAACGCCGCATAGACAGGGCAGAGGACGACTTCGTCCGCTAGCGCAAAGGACGCGGGGAAATCAGACAGAAGCGCCTTCGTGCGCGAATAGCGATGCGGCTGGAAAAGAACACGCAATACTCCGCGGCAGATTTGCCGCGCCATCGCGACTGCACACGCCATCTCAGCAGGGTGGTGCGCGTAGTCGGTGTATACGCCGTCTATTAGTTTCTGGAAGCGCCTGTCTGGGAGAGACGCGACTGCCTCTGGAAGCGCCGCGGTTATTGCCGCAGGAGAGTGTCCGCGGCGAAGAGCTACTTCAACTGCGGCGCGGGCATTTTTCCTGTTGTGCGGCGCAAGGGCGGCAAAAGCACCTACTGCGCCTAGAAACCCAAGCGGCGCGAGTCGTTCGCCTTCTACGACATCTCCAGACTGACGTCGCGCCGTATTGAAGCAGGCGTCGTAGTCGGCTCTCGTCTTGAAGTGGTCAGGGTGGTCGTAGTCGCAGTTAGTGACGACGAGCGTCTTGGCGCGATAGAGCGCGAGGGTGCCGTCCGATTCGTCCGCTTCGACGACAAGTGCGCCCTTCCCGCCTGCGACTGGAAAATCGCCTGTCTCGCCGCCAATCGCCCATTCAACGTCTTCGCCAAGAGCGAGAAGGAGCTTCGCAACGAAAGTCGCCGCCGTCGTCTTGCCGTGGCTGCCGCATACGGCGATCGAGTCGGGCGCGGCGTTTACGATTTCGGCAAGCACTTCTCCGCGCATCCGCACGCGTCCAGCAGAGGCGACAAGCTCTGGGTTGTCGCGAGCGACGGCAGGAGTGGCAACGACTTCGTCAACGCCGTCAACATGGGCAGGGTCATGCCCCAAGGCGACAGGAATGCAAAGCGACTCAAGCCAGTCCGTGCGCGCGCTTCGCGACAGATCGCATCCCGACACCGCGCAGCCCCTGTTTTTTAGAAGCACGGCCAGCGCGGCCATCCCGACCCCGCCTATGCCAATGAAGTGTACTGTCCTTCGCCCGTTCATTTTCGGATATTATACCAAATAAGATGTACTGAGGAGGAGCCTTCGGCCACCGCAGGACGATATCAAAAGCTTGTGGTTCGCGGTGGAGCGAAGGTCCGAGCGAATGGATACGGCGTATTCGCCGAGGCTCCATGAGGAGGAGCCTTCGGCCACCGCGAACCGCCAAGCGAAGTCCTCATCTTGGCATATTTTTGATATAATATCCGCAATGAAGAAAATTGCTGTTTTGATGGGTGGAACTTCGAGCGAGCGCGAGGTTTCGCTGCAGAGCGGCCGAAACGTCGCAGAGGCGCTCGCGAGCCTCGGGAAATACGAGGTTGTGCCTGTCGTCCTTGACGCAGACAACCTCGACGCAATGCCAAAGGACGTAGACGCCGCCTATATTGCGCTCCACGGCGGCTGGGGCGAAAACGGCGGCGTCCAACTCGCTCTCGACAAGCTCGGTGTCCCCTACACAGGCCCCGGTGCCGCGGCTTCGCAAATCGCGATGGACAAGGTCAAGACGAAGATGGTGCTCGAGATGAATGGCGTCCCGACCGCCGCGTGGGGACTCGCGAACCCCGACACAGAAAAATCCCCTCTTCCCCTTCCCGTCGTCGTGAAGCCGCCATGCGACGGCTCTTCCGTCGGCATTTCGAAAGTCTCTAAGGAAGAGGAATGGAAGAGCGCACTCGAAGACGCGTTCAAGGCCATCAGCGCCGAAAACGCAAAATCGTCGCCGCCTACCGTTCTCGTCGAGGAATACGTGCCTGGGCGCGAATTCACCGTCGGCGTGATCGACGGCGAGCCGCTTCCAGTCCTCGAGATCGTCGCTCCGAACGGCTGGTACGGCTACCACGAGAAATACGACTCGAACGAAACGCGCTACCCCTTCCTCGAAGACGGCGAACTCGCGCAGAAGATGCAGAAGATCGCCGTGGACGCCTACAGGGCCGTCGGCTGCCGAGGAGTTACGCGCGTCGACTTCCGCGTGTCTCCGCTCGGGCGCTGCTACGTACTGGAACTCAACACCTCTCCCGGCTTCACCTCCCACTCGCTCGTTCCGAAGGCGGGAATGAAGACCGGGCTCACCTTCGCCGGCGTCTGCGACCGCATACTCGCAAGCGCCAAACACGACTGACATAGATGAAAGAGAACAAGATAAAGAGCTCGAACGGCGGAAAGCGAATACTGATCGTCCTCGGCACCGTCTTGTGCGTTGCCGCGATCATCGGCCTCGCCGTGGCGTACAACCGCCTGCGCGACATCTGGCTCGAACAGTGCGTCATAACCGACGTCTCGTCGCAAGTCTCGATAACAGACGGCAAGATGGTCCGCGCCGACGTGATTGCGTACATGTTCGGACTCAAGAACGGCGCCAACCTCGCGCTGATCGACTTCGACGAAAAGCGCAAGGAGACGCTGAAGAAGATTCCCAACATCAGGGAGATCTCAATCGCGCGTCAGCTGCCCGACAAGGTTTCCATAACCGTCGAAGAGCGCGTTCCCGTCGTGCGTCTCGGCATCAAGGGCGAAAAGAAGGACTCAGGCCGCGTAGCCGATACCGAGGGCGTCGTCTTCATCTCGTCGAACGGCACTCAGATGCTGCCGATAATACGCGAAGCCGCCGCGCCCGGAACAGACAAGGGCCACACGCTCTCAGGCCGCGCGCTCGCCGCGCTTAGGCTCCTCGAGACTTGCCGCGACAACTTCAGGGCGCTCGCGGCGATAGAGGCAGACATATCGAAGCCGGACTACATAACGGTCGTCCTCGGAAACGACTACAGCATCGCAAAAATCGCGTGGGACGGCATGGACGACCCTTCCGATGCCACGCAGAAGAACCTCGAGAAGCAGCTCGACCACCTGACCAAGGCCTATACCTCGCGCATCGACGACAGCATACGCGTCTGGAACGCGACACAGCCCGGCAAGGTATACGGCGACACGAAGAAAGGATTTCTATGAGCAACTTCTATGCCGCAATGGAGATCGGCACGACGCGGACGGTACTTGCCATCGGCGAGGAGGAAGTAGGCGGCCGTCTCAAGATAACCTGCCACGCCGAGATTCCATCGACTGGCGTCAGAAAGAGCCAGATACTCGACATCAACCAGGCGACAAGCTCGATCAAGAGCGTCCTCCACGCAATCGAAAAGAAGCAGTCCGAAGCCGGGAGCACGATAACGCTCGGCAACGCCTACCTCGTCGTCTCCGGCCAGCATATCAAGGCCGACCCCTTCCAGGGCATGGTGCCGATCGAGGGCGCGAAGGTCGGGCCCGAGGAGCTTGACGCCGTCTTCAGAAGCTCGCGCACGATGCAGATCCCGAAGGACCGGGAATTCCTCGACATCGTCGACCAAGACTACGAAGTCGACGCCCTTCGCGGCATAACGGCGCCGCGCGGAATGTCAGGCCGCATACTGAAGCTCAACACCCTCCAGATTCACGCCGACCGCAACAGGATCGACAACGCGCGCACGGCAGCGGACGAAGCCAAGCTCGAGATACGCGAGCCGCTTTTCGCCGTGACTTGCGCGGCGGACGCCGTGCTTGACGAGCACGAGAAGAGGAACGGCGTTCTCGTCCTCGACATAGGCGGCGGTTCCACTGGCTACGCGGCCTATTCCGACGGCCATCTCGTGACGACGGGGGTTATCGGCGTAGGCGGCGACCATGTCACGAACGACATCGCCCATGCGTTCCAGACGACCAACGCCCAGGCGGAGCAGCTGAAAATAGAATCGGCATCCGCGATCATCGGCAGGCCCGGCGAGCCGCGCGTAAAGGTGCCTGGTTCCTCTCCGCTGATGGAAACGCGCACAATCTCCCGCCGCGCGCTCGACACCGTGGTCAACGCACGCCTTAGGGAGCTGTTGACCGTCATACGCGAGACGCTTGAGGACCAGGATCTCTTCAACCGACTTCATGCGGGCGTTGTCCTTACCGGCGGCGGCGCCGCGATGCACGACATCGACGACCTCGTAAAACGCGAGCTCGGCATGCCGGTGCGCACCGGGAAGCCAATCCATGTCGACGGACTCGACGGCGAAAAATTCCCGGCATCGTTCGCGGCCGTTGCCGGCGCGCTGATGTATGCAAGCCGCACTGACGAGGACAGGTCGTTCCTCGGCGGGTTTTTCGGGAGGATATTCAAATGAGCGACTCGTCTTCAATGATGCTCATCGGCATAGGCGGCGGCGGCTCGGCAATAGCCCGCGGCGTTCGCCGCGCCTTTGGAGAGGGGCTGAGGTTCCTCGCGATAGACACCGACGCCGCGACGGCGGCGGATTGCGAAGACTTCCTGCTCCTCGGCGGCAACCGTCTCTCCGGCCGCGGTTCCGGCGGCGACATCGTCGCGGCAAGGCTCGCGACCGAAGACTCGATAAACTCGCTTGATCCGAAGATCGAGGGCGTGCGCCTCGCGATCATCGTGACGTCGCTCGGCGGCGGCACAGGCGGCGGCGCGACGCTCGAGACGGTGAAGCGGCTTGATTCGCTCGGCATACCGTCGATCGTCTTCGCCACAACGCCGTTCACGTTCGAGGGCGAAGACCGCCAGCGTTCGGCACGCGGCGTAATGACGATGATCGAAGAGGCGGCGGGCGCGACGTTCTTCGTGCCGCTCGACAAGATCGTCGGGAATGCCGAGCGACTGGACGACGCGATGCGCCGCGCCGTCGACACCATGGCGTCGGCAGTCACCCTCTTCTGGCGTCTCGTCGAAAAGCCGGGATACCTTCGGCTCGATGCCGAGCGCATACGCCATCTGGTCGCAAAGGCCGGGCGCGGCAGATTTGCCGCGGTCTCGTCAATGGGCCCCGACCGCGCGCGCGACATAAGCGACATGATCGCAAGGGCTCCACTTCTCACGATGGGCTCGGGGCCAGTGAGGTCGATACTGTGCGGCGTGCTCGCCGGAGAAGACCTGCGGCTCAGCGAAATCAGCACGATATCCGAAGGTGTGCGCTCCGCGTTCGGCAACCAGGCGACGACCTTCGAGCTTGCGACGGTAAACGACGAGGAAACGTTCTCAGGGCGAATCTCCGTCGTGCTGCTGCTTTTCGAGGCCAATGCAAAGGACACCACCGAGGATATCCCCAGCGGCGTCATGGGCAACAAGCGCAAGAAGCGCGCCGCAAAGACCCTTGGCGTCGGACCGCAGGGAAGAGGCCGATTCAACAACGCTGAGCCGACGATCTGGAACAGCGAGGATCTCGACATTCCGACTTACCTAAGGCGCGGCATAAGCCTGGACGTGTGACATGGCTGTACGCGACGGACACGTTCACGTTCTCCCCTTGCACGTCGCGAACAAGATCGCGGCGGGAGAGGTCGTGGAACGTCCTGCTTCCGTCGTGAAGGAGCTCGTCGAAAACGCGGTTGACGCAGGCGCCGCCAACATAAAGGTTTCTATCGCGCAGGGCGGGCGAAAGCTCGTATCGGTACGCGACGACGGCTGCGGAATGACGAAGGACGATGCCCTTCTCTCGCTTGAGAGGCAGGCGACGTCGAAAATCCTCGATGTAGACGACATAGAGAACATCGACACTCTCGGCTTCAGGGGAGAGGCGATTCCGTCGATCGCGTCAGTATCGCGATTCTCTCTCGTGACCCGCCGCCACGACGCGGACGAAGGAACGCAGATCGTCGTGAACGCAGGCGAGCTTGTCGAGACGAGCACGGCGGGATGCCCCCCAGGGACGCTCGTAGAGGTGCGAGACCTCTTCTGCAACGTTCCCGCACGGCGCAAGTTCCTCAGGTCTTTCGCAACGGAGGAAGGCCGCGTAAAGGGGATATTCACAGTCCACGCGCTCGCGCATCCCGGTATCGGATTCTCGCTCGTCGTGGACGGACGCGAGCTCTACCGTCTCGCGCCCGCGACTTCGCTCGCAGACCGTCTGCTCGACATCTACGGGGCGGACTTCGTTGAGAGCTTGATTCCCCTTCCGCCACCGTCCGACCCGCAGAAAAACGTCGTGCGCGTCTCTGGCTACATGGAAAAGCCAAACCTTTCGATGCCGACGCGGCGCGACCAGTATGTGTTTGTGAACGGACGCCCTGCGACCGCGCCTTCGATCGCATACGCCGTACGCGAGGCGTACCCGCACAGGCAAGGCGACATAAAGCCCGCACTTTTCCTTTTCATAGAACTGCCGCCGAACCAAGTCGACGTCAATGTCCATCCGACGAAGAGAGAGGTCCGCTTCCGCGACAACAACGCGGTAAAGCGCGCTATTGCGGAGGCGATCGAAGGGGCGCTCGGGCTTAGGGCAACAGAGAGAGATGAGACGACAAGCGGCGAGACGACGAGTGAAGCGACGACTAGCGAGACTAACGGGGCAAAAACTCCACTTCCCCCACTCCCTCACTCCTCCACTCCCCCACCCCCTCACTCCTCCACTCCCCCCCCTCCTCCCCCCCCCCCCCCCCCCCCCCCCCCCCCCCCCCCCCCCCCCCCCACCCCCCCCCCGCACCCCCCCCCGCTCACCCCCCCCCCCCCCCGCCCCCCCG
>ODAI014341208.1_pt1 | contig 10594 bp, 11 predicted proteins | sample 1539321 | NCBI WGS metagenome assembly ODAI01 (sample SAMN02144231, study PRJEB22623) | gut metagenome | biome: sheep rumen | host: Ovis aries | place: New Zealand | reverse complement strand
GTCATCCATCTGGCGGCGGAGAGCCACGTGGACCGCTCCATCAAAGACCCGTTCACCTTCGCCCGCACCAACGTCATGGGCACCCTCTCCATGCTGCAGGCAGCCAAACTGTATTGGGAGTCCCTGCCGGAGAAATACGAGGGAAAGCGGTTCTATCATATTTCCACCGATGAGGTCTATGGTGCGCTGGAGTTGACCCACCCGGAGGGTATCGAACCGCCCTTCACCACCAAAGCCTCCTCCGCGGAGCACCATCTGGCGTACGGCAAGGATTTCTTCTACGAGACCACCAAGTACAACCCGCATTCGCCGTACTCCGCTTCGAAGGCTTCCAGTGACCATTTCGTACGTGCCTTCCATGACACCTACGGCATGCCGACCATCGTCACCAACTGCTCCAACAACTACGGTCCCTACCAGTTCCCCGAGAAACTGATCCCGCTCTTCATCAATAATATCCGCCCCCGCAAACCCCTGCCGGTCTATGGCAAGGGCGAGAACGTACGCGACTGGCTCTACGTGGTGGACCATGCGCGCGCGATAGATATGATTTTCCATAACGGCAAGATCGCCGAGACCTATAATATAGGCGGCTTCAACGAGTGGAAGAACATCGACATCGTCAAGACCATCATCAAGACTGTGGACCGGCTGCTGGGACGCAAAGAGGGCGAAGACCTCGACCTCATCACCTACGTCACCGACCGTGCCGGACACGATCTGCGTTATGCCATTGACTCGACGAAACTCCAGAAAGAACTTGGTTGGGAGCCTTCTCTTCAGTTTGAGGAAGGCATTGAGAAGACCGTCCGCTGGTATCTCGACAACCAGGAATGGCTTGACAACGTCACCTCAGGCGACTATCAGAAGTATTACGACAACATGTATCAGAACCGTTAGTAAAAAGTGTTCCCTGCGGTTCTCTCGCAGGGGATCGTCTATGGATTCGCTTTCACAATCCTTACACTCCTTCCTGGTGAAAATGGCTTACGAAGGAGCCACCCACGAGCAGGAACACCAGATGGAGCACCTCACAGCCCTCCTCATGCCTGAAGATGAGGAGGCGCTGCTCCACTACTATGGTCTCTTCGGTCACGAACGGCTGTCGCTCGACGAGATTGCTTGTGAGCGCAAGGAAACACCGGATCAAACTTTGTCGGAAATAGAAAAATCAATTAGAAAACTTGCTGTCACCCCAGAGTGGCAGATGATAAGAAACAATTATGACAAGTAGACCGAGATTTTTCTGGTTCTCAGGAGCATTAATCATAGGTATGTTTTTTGTTTTAGTGATATTGATCTATATAATACTTTTTTTCGATTTTGTTTTAGTTTCGCTTTGGGGAACATTTGAATCGTCTGATTTCAAATTGTTCGTTCTGTTTCCTTTTGTCTTTTTATTTTTTGTTATTTTCTCCCACCCCATATGGAATTATCTCTATGAGTGTTCGCGTTATGTGGTGGTTGAAAATGGTATGGTCTTTGTGCGTTATCTGTTTAATCAGAAAAGAAACTATAGCCTGAAATTAAGCGATATGGAAAGTTTCTTTATTAGAGAATACCAATATGCGCTTTCTACTGATCGCAATGAACCTTTTGAGTTCCAGTTTAAGAAAATGAAAAAAGCTCCTGAATGGCAAAAGTTGAGAGATATTATCAATAAAGACAGACGAGAATCTAATCAAAAAGAACTATGAAGAAAATACTATTGTTAGGCTCAGGCGAACTGGGCAAAGAGTTCGTAATCGCCGCCAAACGTGCTGGCCAGTATGTTATTGCCTGTGACCGTTATGACAATGCGCCGGCCATGCAGGTTGCCGACGAGCGTGAGGTGTTCTCCATGCTTGACGGCGATGCTCTCGAGGCTGTGGTCCGCAAGCATCAGCCCGACATTATCGTGCCGGAGATTGAGGCAATTCGCACCGAGCGCCTCTTCGACTTCGAGAAAGAGGGCATCCAGGTTGTGCCATCGGCCCGTGCTGTCAATTACACCATGAACCGCCGGGCTATCCGTGACCTTGCTTCGAAAGAGCTTGGCTTGCGCACGGCGAAGTATTTTTATGCCAAGACATTCGATGAGTTTAAGAAGGCTGCCGACGAGATTGGCTTCCCCTGCGTGGTGAAGCCGCTTATGTCGTCGAGCGGTCATGGACAAAGCTACGTTCACAATGACGATGAACTGGAGCAAGCTTTCAAAGAGGCAATGGAAGGTTCGCGTGGCGATGTGAAGGAAGTAATCATTGAGGAATTCATTGACTTCGATTCTGAATTCACACTGCTCACCGTTACGCAGAAGAACGGCTGGCCAACACTGTTCTGTCCTCCAATAGGGCATGTACAGAAAGGTGGCGACTATCGTGAGTCGTGGCAACCATATCAGATTAGCGACGAGGCTTTGAAGCAGGCTCAGCACATGGCAGACGAGGTGACAAAGGCTTTGACGGGCTACGGCATCTGGGGTGTGGAGTTTTTCCTCACCAAGCAAGGAGAGGTTATCTTTAGTGAACTGTCGCCCCGTCCGCACGATACGGGTATGGTGACGTTGGGGCATACCACCAACCTCAGTGAGTTCGAACTCCATTTCCGAGCTATCATGGGACTGCCCATTGCAGGCATCCATCTGGAGCATGCAGGCGCATCGGCTGTCATCCTCTCACCCCTCACAGTGGGCAGTGCCTCTTCAGCCGCTGTGTCCAGCACATTTCCGTTGGACTACAATCTCTCCGAGGCACTGAAGGAAGACCGTACGCGCATCCGCATCTTTGGCAAGCCTGAGGCTCACCCTGGTCGCCGAATGGGTGTTGTTCTCTGTTATGGAGAACCTACTGATGACACAACCCCCTTGCGCGACAAGGCCAAGCGTCTGGCTACTACTGTTCTCGGTACTGACCCTTATATGAAGAAATGAAGATAACGCTCATCAATTTGCCAAGAATTGCCGATTTGCGCGGCAGTCTCACTTTTGCTGAAGGTGAAGGGCATGTGCCTTTTCCCATCAAACGTTCCTATTGGGTGTATGATGTGCCTGCTGGCGAGAACCGTGGTGGACATGCTCATAAACGTCTTAAGCAGCTGGTCATTGCACTAAGTGGATCGTTCCACGTAACGCTCGACAATGGATATGAGCGCGAGACTGTACTACTTAATCATCCTTGGCAGGGACTACTCATTGACACCAATACATGGCGGACACTCGACGATTTTTCGTCGGGTGCTGTCTGTCTGGTGCTTGCATCTGAGCATTATGATGAGGATGACTACATTTATGATTACAACGAATTTCTGGAGTACGTAGGATGTTCACGATAAAACGATATACACCTGCTGACAAAACGGCGTGGGACCGGTATGTGGCGAAGGCACGCAACGCTACTTTCCTTTTCTATCGTGGCTACATGGACTACCATGCCGACCGCTTTACTGACCATTCCCTTATGTTTTTTGTGGGTACTCATCTTCATTCCATTCTGCCAGCCAACATTGTGGGTGACACACTCTATTCGCATCAGGGACTGACGTATGGCGGACTGGTGATGGGCATCGATGTGACGGCTGCTGACGTGATTCAGCTGTTTCGTGAGATGAATGATTGGCTTCGTGCAGAAGGCATTAAGAGAGTCGTCTACAAACCAGTTCCCTGGGTCTACCATCAGCATGCAGCTGAAGAAGACCTTTATCCCATTTACTGGATTTGCAATGCCCGAATTATCTCGCGCGATATTGGAACCGTCATCTTTATGCAGCAGCACTTGCGTTGGCGAAAAGATCGCCGTCGTCGCCTGCGCAACTCAAAGGTTCATGGCGTAGAAGTGAAACGTGAGGATAACTTCCGCGCTTTTTGGCCCGTGTTGGAGAGTAATCTGGAGGATAGGCATGGTGTGCGTCCTGTCCACACGGTGGAGGAAATAGAATTGTTGCATTCGCGTTTCCCTAATCATATTGTTCAATATAATGCTTACTATGAGGGGGAAGTAGTGGCTGGACTAACATTCTATCTTTCTCCTCAGGTGCTTCACGGACAGTATTGCTCTTCCACACCTGTCGGGAAACAGGTCGGAGCTGTCGATGCTATCTATGAACGTGCCATGTATGAGGACTTTCCTGACTATCAGTATCTTGACTTCGGACGCTCAACCGAAGGCGACGGATCCATTCTCAATCAAGGCTTAGTAGCACAGAAAGAAGGATTTGGCGGACGTGCCATCTGTTATGACACCTATGAGTGGAACTTGTAATCAATGAACAACCTAATGGACGGCACAACAATAGACTATTTGCCTTTGAAACGAATCACGGCTATGCATGCCGACGAAATTCACGAGGCTATCAATCAGGTGGTGGACGGAGGATGGTATCTCAAGGGTGCGGCAACAGAACGTTTTGAACAGAACTATGCCCGGTTCATCGGAACGTCCCATTGCATTGGAGTGGCCAATGGACTTGATGCTCTCACACTGATTCTACGGGCATATATAGAAATAGGTGTCCTTCATGAAGGTGATGAGGTCATCGTTCCTGCCAATACTTTCATTGCTACTATACTTGCAGTCACTGAGAATCGGCTGGTTCCGGTGTTGGTCGAACCGCGACTTGATACCTTCGAGATGGACGATGCCCTTATTGAAGCATCCATTACGCCTCGCACCCGAGCCTTGATGCTCGTTCATCTCTATGGGCGTTGTGCTTACACGGAAAAAATCGGTGAGCTGTGCAGAAAGTATGACCTGCGTCTGATTGAAGACAATGCGCAAGCGCACGGATGCAGATACAACGATGGTATGAGTGTCCGGCGAACGGGGTCTATAGGTCATGCCGCAGCCCATAGCTTCTATCCAGGAAAGAATCTTGGCGCATTGGGTGATGCCGGTGCTGTTACGACCAATGACGAAAAACTGGCAGAGGTCATTCGCAGCATTGCCAATTACGGTTCGTCGCAAAAATATGTGTTTGACTATGCTGGCAGAAACTCACGCATCGATGAACTACAGGCTGCCGTATTGGACGTGAAGCTGAAGTATCTTGATGGCGACAATGAACGGAGACAAGCTATAGCCGACTATTATATTGACCAGATAGACAACCCACTGGTTCGGTTGCCTGAGCGTTCGGGAAGTGTTTATCATATTTTCCCGATATTGTGTGACAGGCGTGATTGTCTTCAGGACTATCTGCGGTCAAATGGCGTGTCAACGGCTATTCACTATCCTGTTCCCCCACATCGGCAGGCATGCTATGGACAGCTCAGCCATTTGTCGTTGCCGCTGACTGAACTCATTCACGCTCAAGAACTGAGCCTCCCTTGTCATCAGGCCATGACAGACGAGGATGCGGAGAAGGTCATAACTCTCGTCAATCATTTCTGTTGACCATGTCGTTTGTCTCCGTATCCTTTCTCGTCTTTCTGCCTATTGTCTTCTCGCTTTATTGGCTGTTGCAGAAACATTTGTGGTGGCAGAACCTATGCTTGCTGCTGTCAAGCTATGTGTTCTATGGATGGTGGGATTGGCGCTTTTTGGTACTCATTCTGATTACGTCACTCTCCAGCTATGCCAGCGGAATATGGATAGAGTGGAACCATGGATGGCGGAAGGTGGCTCTTGTCGGCAATATAGTCCTGAATCTGGGCATTTTAGCTGTTTTCAAGTACTACAATTTCTTTGTTGACAGTCTTCGTGAGGCATTCTTTCAGATGGGCTACTCGCTTGATATGCCTACTTTGCGACTCATTCTGCCTGTTGGAATCAGTTTCTATACGTTTCAGTCTTTAAGCTATACCATCGATGTCTATCAGGGCAAGCTGCGTGCTACGACCGATATGGTGGCTTTCTTCACTTACATAGCATTCTTTCCGCAGTTAGTGGCTGGTCCCATCGAACGTGCCACCCATCTTTTGCCACAAATATTGAGAAACCGCTCTTTCCACTATGCTGAGGCTGTCGATGGACTGCGCCTGATGCTTTGGGGATTCTTCAAGAAACTGGTGATAGCCGACAACTGTGCCATAGCTGTCAATCTGATATGGAACGATTATGCCAATGCCAGTGGGTTGACGCTTGTTTTGGGGATGGTTCTCTTCACTTTCCAGATCTATGGCGATTTCTCTGGCTATTCCGATATTGCCATTGGAACGGCTCGTCTGTTCGGTATCCGACTGATGGAGAATTTTCGGTTGCCTTACTTCTCAAATTCCATGCCTGAGTTCTGGCGGCGATGGCACATCTCGCTGATGACGTGGTTCCGCGATTATCTTTACATTCCGCTTGGCGGCAGTCGTGAGGGGATGCCGAAGACTATACGTAACACCTTGATTGTCTTCTTGTTGAGCGGCTTATGGCATGGTGCTAACTGGACGTTTGTTGTCTGGGGACTCTATCATGCCGTTTGGCTGATTGTCTGGCGTTTCATCCCCATTCGGTCGGTTGTGCTCACATTTCTCATTACTTCAGTAGGGTGGGTTATCTTCCGCTCTGCCGACATGCCACAGGCCATGTCTTATCTGCATCACATTGCCACAACATTGTCTTCCTTTGATTTCGGCACTGTGGCTCATGGCAAGCAAGCCCTGCTATGGTGTTTGTTGCTTTTGGCTGTGGAATGGGTGCAGCGTGACCGTCCCCATCCCATGCAGGTCGACAGACTACCTGCGGTCTGGCGTTGGACAGTCTACTATTTGGTGCTATTTATCGTGTTCTTTGCTCGTGGCGAGGAGCAGACGTTCATCTATTTCCAGTTCTGAAGTCATGATGAAGAAGTTTGTCTGCAAGACCATTGTCTTTCTGTTGCCAGCCTTGCTGTTTTTGGCACTTTCAGAGTTGTCGGTGCGTTGGCTTCCCAATACCTATAAATATAAAGATGAGTGGATGTGGGCCAACGGTCATCGCGTTCGGACACTGCTGTTAGGCAATTCGCATGCTTATTATTCCCTCGTCCCGTCACTGATAGGCGACAGCATATTCAATCTGGCAAATGTTTCGCAGAGGCTGGAGCACGACTACTATCTGCTGAAGCGTTATGAACAGGCATGTCCGCATTTGAAACAGGTGGTACTGGTGGCCGACAATTCCTGCCTTTTCGATCCTCCTATGGAGAACGACGAGCCTGCTCGCGTTGCTTATTATCAGATATACATGGGTTATCGAGCTCACCCGATGTTGTCTAAATATGGTTTCGAGTTGGCAAACATCGGTTATTTCTGTCAGAAGTTCAGATTTTATATGCAGGGTGAAAGCCTGAGTTGCGACAGTTTAGGTTGGGGCAATAACCATGTGGCGGCACATCGGAATCCTGATGATTTTCTGCCTGAGCACATTAGGGAACATCTGTTTGTCAACTGGGAATACACGCTTCGTAATCGCAGCTATATGGATTCCATCGCGTCGTGGTGCCAGCAGCGGAAAGTACAGCTCGTTCTGCTGCAGACACCCGTTTGTAAGGCTTATCGGCATAAGGCCAGTCCATGGCAGTTGCAGCTTGTCAGACAGATGACCGACAGCTGTTGCCAGTCTTTCGGTGCCGTGGCAGCAAACTTTTCAGCCGACAGTCGTTTTGCCGACAATGATTTCTTCGATTCCGATCATCTTGCAGATGGGGGCGCCCGAAAATTCTCTGCGATTTTCTCTGATTATCTTCGCTCGCTATCAGAAAAGAATTGACTATTCACTAACTAAGAGTACCGTCACTGAGCGTGCAGCTTGTGCTCCCATCACCAATACTTGGGCAATGTCGGCAGTCTTCGAAGGACCACTAATGAACGTGCCGTAGCCGTAGTCATTGAATTCTATCTTCCGATAAGCTTCGTGCATGTTGTTCACTATCTGCGACTTGTCAAGCAGGATAATCAGATTTTCAGAAATAAAGCAGACAGCTTTCTCCTTCATGGTCTGTGGAATCCAGATACAGCCGTTCTCAGCCACCCCAAACATGCCCCGAACAATGCCAACATCGGTTCCGTTCAGTGATTGTGCATCTTCGACGGAGTCTGGATTGCGAGTGGCAATCGTTATCTCCGGCAGATGACTGGCTATCTCTTTTGCGTCAGGGTAGAGTGTCCTGACAAGTGCGTTGATGTCGGTTCCTTTCTCCAGTTCTACCACTTTGCCTCCAACGTACTGACTCATTTTGATGAACTGCTCCAGTGGGTTGGGATAGGTAATAGCTTCAATGTCGTTCAGATTGGGCATGTCGAACCGTACGCGTATGTTGGCGCGGTATTTCTTCAGAATATCTTCTTTGTTGCTCATTTCTCTAACTCTTTAATCTGTTCGTGAAAAGGCTTCTTTGGAAACTTCATCATTTCATGGCCTTCAGCCCAGGGGTTCAGTCCATTCTCAACAAGCCATTTGGGCAGTATGTTCATAATAGGCGATATGGCAGTGGCAGTGTTGTACAGTGTTGCGCTTCCGAAGAGCATTTTCATACCACGGCTCATCAGCTTCTTCTCTGTGTTGGCTGTGCCGAAGTCGTCAAGTTGCTGCCGCCATTTATACACCTGTTCTCCTAAATTGATCTTCACAGGGCATACAGTCTGGCAGCTCAGGCAGAGCGAGCATGCCGACACATTGCCAGAATGTTTCTTTGCGTTGCGGAGCATGCCCAGGTTGATGCCCACGGGACCTGGAATAAAGTAGCTGTAGCTATAGCCTCCGCTGCGGCGATAGACGGGGCAGGTGTTCATACACGATCCGCATCGTATGCACTTCAACACCTCCCAGTGTTCTTCGTTCCCAATCCATTCGCTGCGTCCGTTGTCTACTAAGATGATATGCATCTGCTCGGCTGTTGGACGGGCTTTTCTGAAGTGCGAAGTGTACGTAGTGGTGGGCTGTCCTGTTCCGGCTCGGCAAAGCATACGTTGGAATACGGCCAGACAGTCGTAGTTGGGGATGACCTTCTCAAGACCGATAGCAGCAATGTGCAATTTTGGACACGATGTGGACATGTCGGCATTGCCCTCGTTTGTACAAACAACAATGTCGCCCGTAGCAGCAATGCCGAAATTGGCACCCGTCATGCCGGCATCGGCTGTAAGAAACTCGTTGCGAAGGCTGAGACGTGCCTTGTAGGTTAGGTAGGTAGGGTCGTGGTTGCCTTTCTCGTCGCTGATGCCCTTCTCTTCGAACAGCTCGCCAACGTCATCATGATTCAAGTGGATGGCAGGCATCACAATATGACTTGGCTTCTGCCCTTTCAGCTGAATGATGCGCTCGCCCAAGTCGGTCTCTATCACCTCGATTCCTCTTTCTTCTAAGTAAGGGTTCATCTCGCATTCCTCGGTGAGCATCGATTTCGATTTTACCATTTTCCTCACGCCATGTTCCTTCAGAATGGCGTATACCGTCTCGTTGAATTCTTGGGCATCCTTGGCCCAGTGTACAATGACACCATTCTTCTCGGCGTTCGTGCTGAACTGCTCAAGATATTCGTCCAAATGAGTGATGGTGTGACGCTTGATGGCCGATGCTTTCTCTCGTAGCTGCTCCCATTCGTCAAGACCTTGTGCCATCATGTCGCGTTTAGTTCTGACGGCCCAGAACGTGTTGTCGTGCCATTTTGCGTATGCCTCGTTTTTGATGAACTCCTTGGCAGCCATACTATGCTGTGTACTCATAGTCCTACTGTTTTTTTTACCGTTGGTTTTTCTAGTTTTTTTACAGCCCTGCGGCCAAAATCTCAGCCATGTGTTTGAACTGAATGTCAAGGCCTTGTTTCTTGGCTATTCCAGCCATGTGCATGAGGCACGACGAGTCTGGGCCTGTCACGTACTCCGCCCCCGTGTCTATGTGTCTCCTCACTTTGTCAATACCCATCTGTCGGGAGACGGCAGTCTCTTCCACGGCAAACATTCCTCCGAAACCGCAGCATTCGTCTTTCCGTTCTGGTTCGAAAATCTCAATGCCTTTCACCATGCGCAGGAGGTCGATAATCTTGTTGAATGGCTTAACATGCTGTTCTGAAGGCGACGATAGCCCCAACTCTCTTACGCCATGGCATGAGTTGTGTACGCTGACGCGATGAGGAAAAAAGCCCGGCAACTCCTTGACTTTCAGGATGTCGTGCAGGAACTCCACAAGGTCTACTGTCTTTCCTGCAGCCCCGCACTTATGGACTTCCTTCATAATCTCTGGATGGTGTACGCGTACAAAAGCTGCACATGAGACTGAAGGCGCAACGACATGGTCGAAGTCTCGGAACATGTCATCGAACTTTTTCACAAGTCTTTCTGACATTCCCTCAAAGCCGGCATTGGCCATTGGCTGTCCACAGCAGGTCTGACCAGTGGGATAGGTCACGTCCAGGCCTAAGTGCTTCAACAGCTTGAAAGTGGCAATGCCTACTTCAGGATAAACGGCATCGACATAGCAAGGAATGAATAGACCAATTTTCATAATTTTGGATGATAGGATGATAGATGTTGTTTCACTAGTGTCTCTTAAAATTGTTTAAATTGGTTATGAATGCCCTTTATACACAGCACTTTCGGAGGACGACACCCTGTCCGAACCTTGAAATGTGTACCTTTGCGTCCGATTCAAAATCGGAGCATATATGTACATTGGAGCATACGTTTTCACGCAAATTACACAGTTTCTCCCTC
>ODAI011814531.1_pt1 | contig 10594 bp, 8 predicted proteins | sample 1539321 | NCBI WGS metagenome assembly ODAI01 (sample SAMN02144231, study PRJEB22623) | gut metagenome | biome: sheep rumen | host: Ovis aries | place: New Zealand | reverse complement strand
GGCAGTAAAAGCGGAGGAAGAATGAGTAGTTTGAAAAAGAATTTCGGATACCAATTAGCCTACCGAATTCTTACTGTCATCACGCCCTTAATTACCTCTCCGATCATTTCGCGTGCTCTTGGAGCGGATAACCTTGGTATTTATTCTGCAACACAAGCATTTGCCAATTATTTTATGTTTTTAGCAATGCTTGGAATCGAGAAGTACGGGCAACGAACAGTTGCAGCTGCACCAAATAAAAACGAAAAACAGAGACTGTTTTGGGAGATCTATTCGGTTCAGGCAGTGGCGTCCATTATTTCTATTATTATATACATGGTAGCTGTCGGGATCTATGGTGGAGAAAGAACCACTATAATGCTTATTCAAGGCTTATGGGTAGTATCTTGTCTTTTGAATATAGGATGGTTCTTTTTTGGATGTGAAGAATTCAAAGTAACAGTAACTAGAAGCTTAGTAGTAAAGCTAATTACAGTATTCAGCATAGCTGTTTTTATTCGCAAACCGGAGCATCTAACGCTATATACAATTATCATGGCGGGCGGGAATGCAGCAAGTGAGCTTGTTCTGTGGTTTTCGCTATTTAAACGAATAAAGTATGTTAAGCCTTCTTGGGTGGGGATTAAACCACATGTTTTACCTATATTGCGTTTGTTTATCCCTGTGATAGCACTTAGCGTCTATCACATAATGGATAAATCAATGTTAGATCTATTAAGTACAGAAGCGAATGTTGGATGGTATTATGCCGTAGATAAAATTGTCTATATTCCATTAGGCCTTATTACTGCGATAAGCACTGTGATGATGACTCGCGTTTCGTATGTTATTAATAATGAATCTAGTGGAAGAGCTACAGCACTCTTGGAGAAATCTTCTGAACTAACGATGTTTTTAACGTGTGCTGTATCATTTGGCATTGCGGCAATTGCAAAGGAGTTTATTCCTTTTTTCTTTGGACCGGGGTATGATCCGTGTGTCGAATTGATGTATATATTTCTTCCAGTGTTGATTATTAAGGCTCTGGGAGACGTCGTACGCACACAGTATCTTATTCCTTCTAAAAAAGATAATCTATACACAGTTGCAGTGATAAGCGGGGCATTAACAAATGTCGTTTTTAATGTTTTATTAATCCCATCACTTGGAGCTAAAGGCGCAGTTATCGGTACATTAGCTGCGGAATTTGTTGTTCTCGTGGTTCAAATATCGGGATGTAGAAAAGAAGTAAATTTTGTTCACATATTTGTGAGTCATTCTATATATATGGTTTTTGGAGCAACTATGTTAATTGCTGTCCGGCTCTTCGCAAGAATAGTTATAATTCCACAGACTTTAATACAAGTGATCGTCATGATTGGTGTGGGAGCGGTTGTATATATTATGCTTTGCGCGCTGGTATGGCTTATAAATAAGGACAGTATTTTTTCTGGTTATGTTCGAAAATACTTACCGAAGCGTAAATGAAAAGAGGGAATTAAGATGGCAAACAGAATCGAGCGCATGCTTCTGGACAGCAGCAATTCATTTTTTCGAAGAAGATACAATCGATACTTTCTGAATGAACTACGTAATATCGAGAAACATTCAGAAGTTGAGCTTGTGGATTTGACGAAGCAGCAAACGGCAGAAATCATGGACTATTATGCGAGCAGAGGCTTTAAGGATATTCGAACAGATTGGCATAGGTATATACTTTCGTCAACTGGAAGATGGTCTCCACAAATGGTGCCAGAGAATTTTTACCATCTTATCCTTGAAAGAATTTACAATGATAAAGAAATTGCTGGTTGGGAAGATAAGGCTTTCATGACTACGTTATTGCCAAACGTGTTATTTCCAACCACTCTGGTAGCCAATGTAAATGGTTATTTTATAAATGATAGAAGAGAGATCATTTCAGAGCAAGAGGCAAAGAACATAGTTATGGACGAAGGTAGTGCATTTGCAAAACCTTCAAGAAATAGCGGAGGAGGTAGAAATGCTACTCTAGTCAGTGCTGAAAATATAGACAGTGTGTTTGCTGATCTCAGAAAGAATTACGTGGTACAAAAGATAATTAAACAGCACCCAGAAACAGCCGCATTCAATCCCTCTTCTGTTAATACTGAAAAGATTTTAAGCTTTTTGTTCAAAGGTGAAGTGTTTGTTTTATCTGCTCACATGAGGGTAGGAGCACCGGATTCGTTTACAGATAATGCCAGTGGTGGGAAAGGCTATACATTTGGAATAAAACCAGATGGTTACATAGAACCAGTTGGAATGAATGTATTTGGTAAAAAAAGAGAGACAGATTATTCGGGAAAGCTATTGAAGGGACGGAAACTATCTTATCACAAAGAAATATGTGAAATAATAAAGAAAGCGCATAAATTGCTTCCATACTTTGGGTTCGTTTCTTGGGATTTTTGTGTTACCGACAATGGGGAACCCCTATTAATTGAGTATAACACTAGCAATGCCGAAGCACTAGTTTATCAAATGACAAGTGGCCCGTTATTTGGTGAGTTACTTGATGATGTATTGATGGATGCAAAAAATCATTGTGCTTCCATTAAATATACACGGTTTTAATATGAGGGGCGTATGACTATTCAAAAGAAAGCTGCTTTTTATTTCCGAAGAATTCTAACACGGATTTCTCCCAAACTTAATACAAGAGTATTGTACTATTCAAAGTTTGGAAGAAGGCTTGATCTAGAGCATCCGGTGACACTGAATGAAAAGAATCTCTGGTTGAAATTTAATACTTATTGGAACAACCCGTTGGTTAAGCAATGCGCCGATAAGTATTTAGTCCGTGATTATGTCAAGGGTGTCGGATATGAAGAATTGCTTAATAGGTTGATTGCTGTTTATCAACAACCAGAGGAATTAGACTTTCAATCTCTCCCTAGTCGATTTGTACTAAAACTAAACATTGGATGTGGGTTCAATCATATTGTTACGGATAAAACTAAAGAGAACCGTGAGGGATTGATTCGAATAATGCGGACATGGCTGAAAGAGTCAAAGACTTTTTATCTAAATTATTCCGAAATGCAGTATAAAAGTGTAAAGCCAGTCTTTCTTGTTGAAGAATTTCTGGGCGATGAAAATGGTAGCCTTCCGGAAGATTATAAGTTTTATTGTATAAATGGTAATTGTGAAATGATCATGATTTGCGAAGGCAGGAATATGGAAGGACATAATGCAAAGTACTTCTATATGGATAGATCATGGAAAATGATTACTAATGGCATCGGTGATCCAAACTACATCATCAATAAGCCCGATTGTTTAGATGAGGCTATCAAATACGCAGAAGCGTTATCAAAGCCATTTCCATACGTCAGAGTTGATCTTTACATTGTTTCAAACAAAATATATTTTGGAGAACTGACATTTAGTCCTTCCGCGGGAATGGATGTTGATCATAAATTAAAACCGTTTGGTCAAGATGAAGACATAGATCACATATATGGACGTAAACTGGTGCTACCGGTATAACAAGTCTGTGAAATTGTAAGTTGGCATTTAGTAATCTGTCTACTGAATTGCTTTTCAAGAAGAAGTATGGCAGAGAATTATACCGAAGAAGGAAAGAGTAAAAAAGCGGAGTTTTGAGAATTTGAAGATCTCTGTAGCCGGTACTGGATATGTCGGACTTTCTATTGCAACGCTACTGGCACAACATCATGCAGTAATTGCAGTGGATATCATCTCAGAAAAGGTTGATAAGATCAATAATCGTCAGTCCCCAATTCAGGATGATTAAGTTCAAAGAGATGTCAGACGCTATTATTACTAACCGTTATGATAGTTGCCTTGATGATGTACAAGAGAAGGTCTACACAAGAGACCTGTTTAGAAGAGACTGATATTACGGAGGAAGAGAATTTGAGAATCACAGTTGCAGGCGTGGGTTATGTTGGGCTGTCCCTTGCTGTTCTTCTTGCCCAGAACCATGAAGTCACCGCAATTACGACCACCGATGCAAAAGCGGAAAAACTGAATCACTTTATCAGCCCCATTCAGGATGAGGAGATAGAGCGATTCTTTCGGGAAGCAAATGCCGGAGAGCGGAAGCTGGATCTCACGACCACAACGGATAAGGACGCCGCATATCGTTCCGCCGAGCTCGTGATTATTGCCACGCCTACAAATTACGACGATAAAGACCATTTCTTTGATACCAGCGCCGTGGAAGATGCTGTCGAACACGTCCTGAAGGTCAATCCAAACGTGTTGATCGTAATCAAATCTACGATCCCGGTTGGTTATACGGAGTCCGTAAAGGAGAAGTTCGGCGTAAAGAACATCATCTTCAGCCCCGAGTTTTTAAGGGAATCCAAGGCGCTGTATGACAACCTGCACCCAAGCCGTATCGTGGTCGGAGCAGAGGAGGAGCAGAGCAAAGAAGCGCGGATGTTTGCCGATCTGCTGCTGGAAGGTGCGAGAACCGAGGAGAAGAGAGCGGGAAGAAGCGAGCAAACTATCCCGGTACTGATTGCGCCTCCTACCGAGGCAGAGGCTATCAAGCTGTTCGCAAACACCTATCTTGCAGTCCGCGTCGCCTATTTCAACGAGTTGGATACCTATGCGCAGGTGAAGGGCCTGGATACCGCCAAGATTATCGAAGGAGTGTGCCTGGACCCGCGAATCGGCAATCACTATAACAATCCCTCCTTCGGATATGGCGGCTACTGCCTGCCGAAGGATACAAAACAGCTCCTTGCTAACTACCATGATGTGCCGCAGAACATGATCGAAGCCGTGGTCAATGCAAATACCACGCGCAAGGATTTCATAGCCGCGCAGGTTTTGGAGAGACACCCGAAATGCGTTGGCGTATACCGCCTTACCATGAAGAGCAACAGCGACAACTTCAGAGCTTCCGCGATCCTGGGCGTCATGAAGCGCATAGAGGCAAAAGGCATCCCTGTGATCGTTTATGAGCCGACGCTTGAGGATGGAAGCGCGTTTTTCCATTCTGCAGTCGTAAATGATCTGAAGGTATTCAAGGAGCGGAGCGATGTGATCCTCGCGAACCGCTTTGATGCGGATGCGCTTGGAGACGTCGAAGAAAAGGTTTATACAAGAGACCTCTATAGAAGAGACTGATACCAACACCTGATAAAATCTTTCTAAAGCTTTTATCAGGTATTAGTATGAAGAGCAGAAGCCTCGCGGCTGCTTCGGGCAGACGAGGGCTGAAATGCCAAACGAACAGATGCATGACCATTGCCGTGCATCGCAGAAGGAGACAAGGCATAATGAGTGAGTTTAACGGCGCAACGCTGATGATTACCGGAGGCACGGGATCTTTCGGCTCAACGGTACTGAAGCATTTTCTGACCTCCGATATCGGCCAGATCCGTATTTTCAGCCGCGACGAGAAAAAGCAGGATGATATGCGGCACGACCTGCAGGCCAGGTTTCCTGACCATGCGAAGAAGGTAAAGTTTTATATCGGCGATGTGAGAGATCCCCGCTCTGTGGCAGACGCCATGCCCGGTGTGGATTTCATTTTCCATGCTGCGGCGCTGAAGCAAGTGCCGTCCTGTGAGTTCTTCCCCATGCAGGCTGTGAAAACGAACATCGAAGGGACAGATAACGTCCTGCATGCCGCCGTTGACGCCGGCGTCAAGAGAGTGGTCTGCCTCTCTACAGACAAGGCCGCGTACCCGATCAACGCCATGGGCATCTCCAAGGCGATGATGGAGCATGTTATTTACGCAAATGCAAGAGTTGCCGCCGAACGCGGCGGCACCGTGATTGCCTGCACTCGCTATGGCAACGTCATGTGCTCCCGCGGCTCCGTTATTCCTCTCTTTATCGACCAGATCCATAACGGCCAGCCTATCACGATCACGAATCCGGAAATGACCCGCTTCCTGATGAATCTGGACGAGGCGGTGGAGCTTGTTCGATTTGCCTTCAATCACGCCAACCCCGGCGACCTCTTCATCCAGAAGGCGGATGCGTCTACCATCGGCGACCTCGCCCGCGCCGTCCAGCAGCTCTTCGGTGATACCGGTACCAATATCATCGGAACCCGCCACGGTGAAAAGCTGTATGAAACGCTGATGACAAGAGAAGAACGTCTCCGCTCCGAGGATATGGGACATTACTTCCGTGTAGCAGCCGACAACCGCGATCTGAACTACGACAAGTATTTCGTACAGGGGCAGGTTCAGACCCAGGCCGATGAGAGCTATACTTCCCATAACACCGTCAGGCTCGATGTGGAAGGAACGGTCAAGAAGATTTTGACCACAGATTATGTACAGGAAGAACTGAAGGGGATCCGACACAACTAAGAGGCAGAGACCGAGAAGGACAGGCAATCCACAGCGGCGGCTGTGCCGGAGCACACAGGGGCAGAAGATGGACAGAAATATTCGGATAGGCAATTGGCCCCGGAAGATCGGAGAAGGACAGTGAACATCTTGGTAACCGGCGCGGCAGGAGCCTTAGGCCGCAATCTGGTTGAAAACCTCAAGGCAATCAGAGACGGGAAGAACAGAACCAGGCCGAATCTCGTTATAGATGAGATATATGAATATACGCGGAGCTCCGGCCCGGAAGAACTCGAACGATTCTGCACAGACTGTGATTTTATCGTTCATGCCGCCGGTGTGAACAGACCGAAAGAGCAGTCGGAATTCATGAAGGGGAACTTCGGTTTTACATCCGAACTGCTGGACTGTTTGAAGAGACACGGGAACAAGGCCCCTATCATGATCACATCTTCCGTACAGGCGACATTGTCCGGCCGCTTTGGCGATTCTGCGTACGGACGTTCCAAACTCGCCGGAGAAGAGGCAATGTTCCGCTACGGCGAAGAGACCGGAGCGCCGGTATATGTCTACCGCTTCGAGAACATGGTCGGCAAATGGATTCGTCCTCACTACAACTCCGCAGTGGGCACCTTCTGCTACTGTATTGCCAGAGATGAGCCGATCACGGTGAACGATCCGAGTGTAGAACTGGAAATGGTCTTCTTCGACGATCTCTGTGAGGAAATCTTCGACTGCATGGAAGGACATCCGCATCGCTGCCATTTTGAGGGTGCGGAAGCGGTGGCCGATGAGAATGGCCGTTACTGCCATTGCCCGGTGAAGCATAAGGCAACGCTGGGACGAATTGTCGAGCTGCTTCACCGGTTCCGCGACATGCCGGAGAACTGTTTCATCCCGGCGATCCCGGCCGGCAGCTTCGAGAAGAAATTGCTCTCCATGTATCTCAGCTATCTTCCCAGGGAGAGAAGCGTCTACGATCTGAAAATGAACTGTGATGCTCGCGGCAGCTTTACGGAATTGGTGAAGACCTTGGATCATGGCCAGGTTTCTGTGAACATCAGCAAGCCGGGCGTTACAAAGGGTCAGCACTGGCATCTGTCAAAATGGGAACTGTTCATTGTGGTCAAGGGCCATGGCCTGATTCAGATGCGGAACCTCCTCGATGATGAGATCGAAGAGTATGAAGTGGATGGTTCCCGTATCCAAGCCGTCTATATGAAGCCGGGTTGGACGCACAACATTATCAATCTGTCCGAAACGGAAGATCTTGTCACGATCATGTTTGCCAATGAGACGCTGAATCAGGATCGGCCGGACACGTACTTTGAGCCGGTGAAACGATGAATCATTATCTTTTCTCCACCATTCGCCGCGGAATGGGTCTGAGCAAGGAAGCGCTTGCTTTTACAGAAGAAGAGCTTGCCGATCTGTATCGGTTCGCAGCGAAGCAGTCGCTTCTCCCGATCGTTTGGCAGGGAATTAAAGAGCTGGATATTTCGAGCGAATGGAAACAGCGATTTGATACGGGCTGTGCGAAAGACGTGAGAGCGTATGTTCTGCGCAGCTATTCGTTGGGGCAGATCAGAGAAGCTCTTGACGGCGTCGGTATTCCTTATATCTTACTCAAAGGCTCGGTTATTTGCGAGCTGTATCCGGAGCCGTGGATGAGGACCAGCTGCGATATCGACATTCTGGTACATGAGGAAGACCTCAACAAAGCCGTCGAAACAATCGAGGCGAAGACAGAGTATAAGACCGAGAAAAAAGCTTACCACGATGTTTCCATGCTGAGTCAGTATTTCCACCTGGAGCTCCATTTCAACATCAAGGAAAACTCCGAGAAGATTGACAAGCTGCTGAGCGAAGTGTGGGAATTTGCTGAACCCACGGGTGCGGGAGCGCAGTACGCCTTAACTCCGGAGTATCAGATCTTCCATGTTGTGGCGCATATGTGTCATCACTTCCTGCACGGAGGTTTGGGAATCAGGCCGTTCGTTGATCTTTGGCTGCTGAGGAAGAAGACTCAGTACGACGAAGAAAGAGTCAGACAGATGTGTGATTCCTGCGGCCTGCTGAAATTCTATGAGGCAAGCAGTAAACTTGCGGCTTGCTGGATGGAAAATGAGCCGGCAGAAGGCGAACTCGAAAGCTTTGAGAACTGCTGCTTGCAGGGCGGCGTGTTTGGCTCACGTCAACAGGCAAACGCAATAAGACAAAAGAACAAAAAGGGGCTTGGCTATTTACTGAGCCGCGTGTTCATTCCGGACTATAATGCCCGGGAGTTCTACAGAGACAAATCCGGCAAAGAACATGGCTATCTCTACTATCAGATCAAACGGTGGAAAAGCTGGCTTGGAAAAGACCGGCGTGAGGAATTGCGGAAACAGACAAGGGCCGTGCTGACTACGGACGGAAAGGCGATTGCGGCAACGCAAAACCTTATGAAATGGTTGGAGCTGTGAAAGAATCGGAGGACTGACAAGTATGTACGAAGATGTGAAGTGGAAAGAAAACGGGAAGCTGAAGCTGCTCATTATTGTGGGCACCAGGCCGGAGATCATCCGCCTTGCAGCCGTCATCAAAAAGTGCAGAAAGTACTTCGACACGATCCTGGCGCATACCGGTCAGAACTATGACTATAACCTGAACGGCGTGTTTTTCCGCGACCTGGAGCTGGACGATCCGGAAGTCTATCTGGACGCTGTCGGAGATGACCTCGGCGCGACGATGGGCAACATCATTGACCGCTCTTATAAACTGATGGCGGCCATCAAACCGGACGCGGTTCTGGTGCTCGGCGATACCAACTCCTGTCTCTCCGTCATCGGCGCAAAGCGTCTGCACATCCCGATTTTTCACATGGAGGCCGGCAACCGCTGCAAGGACGAGTGCCTGCCCGAGGAGACCAACCGCAGGATCGTAGACATCATCTCCGATGTGAATATGGCGTACTCAGAGCATGCGAGAAGATACCTGGCGGATACCGGTCTGCCGAAAGAACGCACTTACGTCACAGGCTCTCCCATGGCCGAAGTGCTGCGTATGAATCTGGAGAAGATCCTTGCAAGCGACGTCCATGCGAGGCTTGGTCTGGAGAAGGGCAGGTACATCCTTCTGTCTGCCCACCGCGAGGAGAACATCGACACCGAAAAGAACTTCTTGTCCTTGTTTACGGCAATCAATCGCATGGCCGAAAAGTATGACATGCCTATCCTCTATTCCTGCCACCCCAGGAGCAAAAAGCGTCTGGAGACATCCGGCTTTGAGCTGGACAAGAGAGTGATTCGGCATGAGCCTCTCGGCTTCCACGACTACAACTGCCTGCAGATGAACGCTTTTGCCGTTGTGAGCGACAGCGGTACGCTCCCGGAGGAGAGCAGCTTTTTCACCAGCGTCGGACATCCCTTCCCGGCAGTGTGTATCCGTACTTCCACAGAGCGCCCGGAGGCGCTTGACAAGGGCTGCTTCATCCTGTCCGGCATCGACACGGTCGGCTTGCTGCAGGCTGTGGAGACTGCCGTGGAAATGCTCAAAAACGGCGATAACGGCATCCCTGTTCCGGACTATGCAGACGAGAACGTGTCCGATAAGGTTGTGAAAATCATTCAGTCATACGTTGGGGTCGTCAACAAGATGGTGTGGCGCAAATACTGAGAATCCGAGCCGGAGAACGATGCCGGCTAAGCAGCGTATCAGGATCTGCGGCTTTGCAACAATGCTGGGTGCAGCGTGGCCTTCCGCCTCGCTGCACCGCATTTTGCAGGGCTTTTTATTTCCGCGAACGTATTGAGAAATGAGGGGCGCTGTGATATAATCCGCTCAGAAAAAAGAATGCAAAAGGAGATACTGCAGCTATGAAATTAGGAATCGTGGGTCTTCCCAACGTGGGGAAAACGACGCTGTTTAACGCCCTCACCGGTGCGAAGGCCGAGACCGGCAGTTATTCCAACGCCGCGGCCAAGCCCAATATCGGCACCGCCAAGGTGCCCGACGAGCGGCTTGACTGGCTGGCGGCGTATTATCACCCCAAAAAATACAGCCCCGCTACGATCGATTTCGTGGACGTGCCGGGCGTGGCCTCGGGCAGCAGGGGAAACGAGATTTTCCAGGCGATCCGCCAGGTGGACGCGCTGGTCGAGGTCGTGCGCTGCTTCGACAATGAGGACATTTTCCTTGAGAGCGCCGACGCGGTGCGCGACGCGGAGTCCTTCGACCTGGAGATGATCCTCGCGGACATCGAGATCGTGGAGCGCCGTCTGGAACGTGCCCGCAAGAACGCCAAGAGCGGCGACAAGAAATACAAGCGCGAG
>ODAI011227535.1_pt1 | contig 10594 bp, 10 predicted proteins | sample 1539321 | NCBI WGS metagenome assembly ODAI01 (sample SAMN02144231, study PRJEB22623) | gut metagenome | biome: sheep rumen | host: Ovis aries | place: New Zealand | reverse complement strand
GTCCTTCTTTGACGATTCTGCGGCATATGCCAGGCTGGCACGCGTGATGCCAGACCCAGAAACGGCCAGCGATAAGGAAAGCATGCACGCTAAAGCGCGTTGAGATGGAGCGGTAGCCATGGGATAGCAACCTTTCTGTGTCTGAGCTGCGTTTGGTGCTGTTAGATTGCTGTGTTCAAACGTATATCGATGTTAGCGCTAAAAGGTGTAAACAAATATGAAGAATTGGTGTGAATTTTGTTGAACGTGGCGTGAGAGCGCCTGTGTGGCTACGAGGCTGCCTGACGGACTGGTCAAAAGAGGTGTCGCACGCTTGCTTGGCTGCTTTCTCTGCAGGCAATGCTAGGCGCTTCGTTGTGTGAGAAATAACGGTAACAAATAAAACGTAAAACACATGGCTGCGAACGGCGCGATGCATGCGGTGCCCGATGCCTAGCTGGCCCATCGGGGATGCGGTGCTATGCTTTTGACCACAACCCGCGCGAGAGGAGCTCCTGCAATGGATTTCTATATGCCGACACGCCTGTTCTGTGGTCAAGGCTGCCTTGCCCAGCATGCAGCTGCGCTTTCCGCCCTTGGCAAGAGTTGTCTGGTGGTGACCGACGCGCATGCCGCCAAGGCAAGCGGTGCGCTCGATGACGTACAGCACGTGCTTGATGCCTGTGGCATCGCGTACGACCTGTGGGATGGCGTGACGGAAAATCCGCCCGTGTCTGCCTGCGCCGAGGCGGGACGTCTGGCTGCCGAAAAGGACGCTGCGTTTGTGCTGGGGATTGGCGGCGGATCGTCACTGGATGCAGCCAAGGCCATTTCCGTGTTTGCGGCAAACCCGGCGCTCGACGAGGCAGGCTTCTATGCCAAGGCATGGGAGCGCGATCCGGTTCCCATCGCCTTGGTGGGTACAACCGCTGGTACCGGCAGCGAGGTGACCAAAGTTTCGGTGCTTACCGACAGCGCGCATCGCAAGCACAGCATCCACGACGACCGCCTGTACGCGGCCGTGGCCTTTGGCGACAGCCGTCACACGCACACCTGCTCGCAGGCCGTCACGCTGTCGTGTGGGGTGGACGTGCTCGCACATGCCACGGAGAGCTACTTCAGCCGCAAGGCCGACGAGACCTCGCGCGCCTTTGCGGTGCGGGCCATCCGCCTTGCCTGGGAGCCGCTCTCAGCTGCTGCGGCAGGGGAAGAGCTCACGGCCGGCCAGCGCCGCAGCCTGTATGAGGCGTCCATCTTGGGCGGACTCGCCATCAACACCACGGGCACGTGCTTCCCGCACAACGTGGGCTACTACCTCACCGAAAACTATGGCGTGCCGCATGGCTTTGCGAGCGCGACCTTCCTTCCAGACATGCTTGCCTGCGTGCGCGCGTACGATCCTGCGTACTCCGACGCGTTTGGTGCCGAGGTGGGGGCAAGCGACGAGGCACTGGCCCAGTTGGTGGAGAAGTGCCTGCCCGAGAACGACATCCACATGAGCGAGGCCGAGATTGATGCGGCGCTTCCGCGCTGGCAGGACAATGGCTCGGTCAAGAACACGCGAGCAGACGTGACGGTAGACGAGATTCGTCGCGTCCTCATGGGCAAATACGTATAGTTATATTTAGATGCACGGCTTCACAGGTAGCGATACAACTATTGGTTCGGCAGCGACAATGGTTCGACAAAGATAGGAGAGTGTCATGATTCGCAAGAAGGAAGACCAGAAGATTGAGCCTCGGTGCATCCGTGGTGGCAAGGGCGAGACCGAGCAGCGCCTGATTGCCGAAGGCGTGGACGAGCTCTTTGGCAAGGGTCGTCTGTTCAACCACATGATCATCCAGCCGGGCAACAGCATCGGCGAGCATGTGCACGAAGGCGACAACGAGATCTTCTACTTCTTGTCCGGAACGGGCGAGTACAACGACAACGGAACCATCGTGCAGGTAGGCCCGGGCGACACCACCGTGTGCCACGACGGCGAGAAGCACAGCCTGGTCAACATCGGCGACGTGCCGCTGGAGTTCATCGCACTGATTCTGTACAACTAGGCCATTTCGCGGCGCACGAAAAGAGCTGAGGCGGGGACCCTTCCACTGATGTGGGAGGGTCCCCTTGCATGCGTCAGCTGTCGTCGAACGCTGGCACCATCGCGTGTGGCTCGCCTATACTGGGCCATGGGCAAAGGGGTAAGCGGGGTGTGTCATGGAGTGGTTCTGGTACGTCATTGCAGCGCTCGGCGCCGGCGTGGGAACAGGCCTTGCCGGCCTCTCTGCCGCTACGGTCATGGTGCCCATCCTCATCGTGCTCTGCCCCTCCTTTGCTGGGGAAACGGGCGCCTACCAGGCGACGGCTATCGCGCTGGCCTCCGACATCTTGGGCTCGGCGGTGACGGCGCGCACCTACGCGCGCAAGGGCAACATCGACCTGCGTCGCGGCTGGATCATGATGGCGTGCATCCTGGTCATGAGCACCGTGGGAAGCTACGCGGCCTACTTGGCGGGCAATGTCGTCCTGGGAGGCTTCACGCTGTTTCTTACCTTCTGTATAGGAATCCGCTTCTTGGTGAGCCCCGACACCAGCCGCAAGAACACCGAGGTCAAGGGTTCGGGGCTCGACGCGAGGGGCATCGCAATCTCGCTCTTCTTTGGGTTGACCATAGGTTTTGGCACGGGGTTTGTCGGAACGGGCGGCGGCATGATGATGCTGGTCGTCTTCACGGTCTTTCTGGGCATGGAGCTCAAGTGCGCCGTGGGTACGAGCACCTTCATCATGACGTTTACCGCGCTCATCGCCTCGGTGAGCCATATCCTCATCCATCCGGCGATCGTTATGGAGAAGTGGCCCGTGCTGCTGCTGTGCGCCACGGTGGCCACGGCTTCGTCGCTGGCATCCGCCCGCTTTGCCAACCGGGTGAGCAGCCGCACGGTGGGACTTGCGACGGGAGTGATTCTCACGCTGCTGGGTGGTAGCATGATTGGCCTGAGGTACGGGGGGCATATTGCGCGAGGGGCTCGCGCTGTTTTGGTGCTGTTTGGGCAGGTGGCGCACTGCGCAGGCGTGCTTGTTGCCTATATCATTCCCGCGGTGCTCATCTTGCTTGCAATCAAGGCCTTTACCAAAGTGCCTTCGTTTGTGTTCCGCAAGCTGCTGCATGTGGTGGCCATCACCTGTGTGACGCTCATGATCTTGACGGCGCGCAGCTGGCAGGCGGCAGCACTCACGTCGGTGCTGGTTGCGGTGGCTGCCTATCCACTGCTGGGCGTGGTGGAGCATCAGCCGTGGTACGCAGGCCTGTTTGTGGAGAAGGAGCCTGGCGAGATCCGCCAGAGCCTACTCATGCTGTTCTTCATGTTTGCTGCGGTCATCTCGGTGGCATGGGGCGCCTTTGGGCAACCCCATCTGGCGGCTGCAGCCATTCTCATGTGGGGTACAGGTGACGCGGCGGCGGCACTGGTGGGGATTCCCTTTGGCAGGCATAAGGTGGCGCTTCCCTTGGCCGACGGCAAGAAGTCTTGGGAGGGGAGCCTCGCCATGCTAGCCACCTCGTTTGTGGCGGGAATGATTGTGCTGCTTGCGGTGCAGAGGATGGCGCTGGCACCAGCGTTGCTCTCGGCAGGTGTGGGGGCAGTGCTCGGTGCGGCGACAGAGCTCTTCACGCCAAGCAAATACGACACGGTGAGCGTTCCGGTTGTGGTCGTGACGGTGCTTCTCCTGCTCAGCCTGCTGTGATGGGCGGGAGGGTCACGTTAGTCCACGGTGGCCAGCCTACAGATGATCATGATCTGACCCTCCGCGAGGTGACGGGAGGGAGATGCTTCGCAGAGTGAACAGCCCAATCTTTTGACTCACCTTCAGGGGCAGAAGCAAATTTGTGCAATTGTTCGAGGCTGTGAATGTGGTGCTGCCAAGGGAGGGGACACCGCCTGTCGGCGATGCCCCCCGATGCTGTCTCTCGCGCTGGCACATATGGCGCTCTACCAATTGAGCTACGGGCGCATGTGAAAGAGTGGGTGCGCCCGACGGGACTCGAACCCGTAACCTCCCGATTAAGAGTCGAAAAGTAGCCAACGACAACGACTGCAATCCTAGTTTGCTCCTGTGCGCGTCTGGCGTCAAATCACGTGCGCTGAAATCACCTTAAAATTTTAAGGATATATGCGCTCACGGAGGCTTGAGTTGCCTGTGAGGGGTTGGTAAGCTAGCCGATAACCGGCAGTCGTTGTTGCTCGTTACTTTTAGGGCGCTCGTCCAACGGAAGGATGCCGCCCAACACGGCGGAGCTCCCTGTTCGAATCGGGGGCGCCCAGTCCACCTTTTCTACGGGCACGTGTGACAGTCGGCCCCTAGCGGTTTGCGAGGCTACCAGCTGGCAGTTGTCGGCGAGTGGTTACAGTGTCATTGGGGCGCAGGCCGTAGGGGATTGCAGAAAGGAGGTACCCCATGATCCAGTCCCGCACCACTTGGAACCAGGCGCGGAAGGCACCCTTCGAGGCCTTTGGCGTACTTTACTACCCGGTTTTTCGCAGCCATGCAGACCTGCCCACCACGGTCGACGATGCCGACATGGCGTGGGCGGTTACGGCCAACGCAAACCTCGAGGGCACGGGCTACACGCTCTCGCAGCCGTCCATCATCACACTGGCAGCCTACCACCATACGGTCGTGAAGCTTGCTCAAGGTACATCCTTCCTGCCGCTGGCTGCCTTCGCGGAGGCGGACCTCATCAACCCGTTGGCCGACATCACGCGCTTGGTGCCCGATGTCACGGCTTCGCCTATGTACCCCGACTTTCCTACGCAGGTCATGCAGATTTCCGAGGCACAGTTTCGCTACGACCAAGCATGTCACTACTTTTCCACCTATGGCGTGGAAGCCCTTGCGGGGTTGCTGGGGCTTGACGTCACGGTGGGAGAGGGTTGGCTGCCCAACGTGGAGGCCACGCCTAAGACGCAGGCCGACGAGACGCTGGTAGCACCCAAGGTGTTGCACCTTCTGGTGACGGTCGAGGATCTGCAGGCTGTGGTAGCCGCACGTCTGACGCGTGCCACGCGCATGCATCCGGTTGAGATTGCAACAGCACTTCTGGTGTTCCAGGAGCTTGGAGAAAACGATACGCTCGCGTTTCCCAAGGTTGCCTTCCACGAGAACATGATGGAGCTCATCCGCGTGGCTGCGCAGGAGGATTCCGGTACGCTCGAGCGCGTTGCTACGGGGCTTGCGCAGCATCCGGGAGATCTGCTCAAGGCCGTGCTGTATGTGATGCAGACCAACGAGCGTCATCGCTTGACGACGCGCCAGAAGAAGGGCTTCTGCCGTGCCTTCGAACGCTTCGGTGCGCAGTCGATAGCGCACAACATAGCCGATGCTGGGCATAGCGCACGCCTTGCCCCCAACTACCTTTCGGTAGCGCGCTTCGGTGGTCCGCATCTGCGCGAGGCTGTGGAGCTGGTGGAGGCAGGCAAGGTGCGCTCGTGGGCTGGCGAGCTTGAGCTGCGTTGGCAGGCTGTCGACGCGCTGTATGGGTCGCATAACCGGCAATCGCTGCGTGATCAGCTTGCGCACGAGCACGCCGCTCGCAACTTGCTGTCAGGCGACCTCAAGGCTATCGAAGACGCGTGGCGTGCTCTGCTCACGCACTACGGAACGCGTCCTGGCATGTTGCTGCGTGCGCTCTCGCGTCTTGCAAAGGGGGGCTGCCCTGGCTATCTGTTGATTGCCGAGATGACTGCCCATGCTGATGTCTTCTCGCTTCCCACGCTTGTGAGCACGGCTACCGCACTCTCGGTGGATGCTTCTGTGGAGGGAGCGCTCAAGGGTCAGGCTGTGGTGCGCAGTGCAAAGCGGGAGGCAAGCCACCAGCCGCTTGATGCCGCGACGCGCGCAGAGATCGTTGCTATGCTCCGGCCGCTCATTGAGCTGCGCCTGCGCGGGCTCGAGACCCCGCTCAAGGGCCGTCGCGTCTATCTCGACACGGCGGGTATCTCGCTGGTGGGTTCGTTGCTCAGGCCCAACGAGGTGGGTGATACGGGTACCGCATGGCCGCCTGCTGGCATTGCCTTCGATCTGCCAGCCGACAAGACCCTGCGCTTCTTCACTTTCTGGGATGACCGCAAGCGCCGTGTTGATGTTGACTTGCACTTCATGGGACGCACCGTTTCCGGTAAGCCCATTCACGTGGGCTGGAATGCTCGCTTCAGGACCAGCAGCATGGTCACGAGCGGCGACATCACCACGAGCCACAACTCTGTCGAGTACCTTGACATAGACATGGACGCTGCGCGTAAGGAAGGCATCGCTTGGGTGGTGCAGAAGCAGCACATCTACGCGGGTTGTAAGAACTGGAGTACTATCCAGACCTGTTATTCGGGAGCGTTGCTTGTGAAGCACACGGACGCCCGCGTGAAGCTCTATAGCGGGAAGAACCTGCTCTTCCGCGACGACCTTACGGGCCCGGGTTCTACCATGGACTACGCGTCCATCAACGTCCCCGACCACTACGTGCGCATCGTGCGTGGAGCAGACATACCTCTGGGAAGCGTGGGGTACGCGCTGGGCGACTATCTTGACACGCTCTTCCGCGCGCAAGAGGTCACGTTGGTAGATACGCCGGAGGAAGCCGAGCTGCAGGTTTGCGTGGGACGCAGTGCCGACCCAGAGGTCGTAAGCCTCTTCGACGAGGGCTTCTACCTGCGTTAATGCGGTACATGTAACAAGCGGGGCCATGGGGTGCGTATCCCATGGCCCCGTCTTCGCATCCAAGCTGGATGAGGTGGCCGCTGCAGGCATCGTGCATACGGCAGCACACAGCCCTTCCTTGCCAATTTGCGAGAGTTTCCTGTGGGGGCTGTGGTACCGTAGGCACATGCAGAGCTTTTGAGCCAGGAGGGTGTCTTATGCAGATCATGTCCATCAATTGCCCCGCCTGCGGGGGTGTCTACGACGGACGTATTACAAGCAGGTTCATTATCTGCGAGTATTGTGGCACGCGTTATTCACTCGGTGCGGACGAGCTTGCTGCCTTGGGTTTCACGGATGCCGACGGCGATGGATATGACGATGAGGTCGACATACAGCCCAACGAAGAAGTCGACATGAGCACCGACCCCATGTATCAGTTCGCGCGCGATGCGTGCGCGAAGTTCTTGGATGAGCATGGGAACCATCTCGACAGCTTTGAATCTACCAGGAAGATTCTGGCTGGGTTGGGCATCGGCGGGGAAGAGGTGTACCTCATCCACGACGACACCATGTTCAAGAGCGGTAAGAACGGCTTTGCCATAACGAGCGCAGGCATCTACTGCCGTGAGATGGGCGACAGGAAGGCGCACTTCGTGAGCTGGGATGACTTCGTGCAAAGGAAGGCCCCCGAACTCGTCGACAGCTACATCAGGCAGAACGGCACGAGCGTGTGCTACTTCACCGACAACAACGACTGCCGAGACGACTTGCTTTCGCTGTACCAGCGTCTGTGGCGTCATGGGCAAAACCTGTAGCGCGCGGTGGTGAAAGCGCGCCCGCTGGCAATCGGAAGTGGCATGAGAATTACATGGGAGGACGGCTTCGAGCTACGAGCCGCCATCCGCGATGACGAGGTGACCATATCCGCTAACCGGGCGGGTATGGTCTCTCTTGCCAACATCCTGCTTGCCTTGGCAGACGAAACTCCAGGAGCCCATGTTCACCTGGATGAGTACAACTCTCTTGAGGACGATTCCTGCGCAATCATCTTCGAGCGCATCGACTGAGACCAACCGACTCGTTCGACGTAGGTCCCAATAGCAGCAAGGTTAGCTCTCCCAGTTATGCCAGGGGTACATTTCTGATGGGACATGTGCTTGAAGGGTGGGTCAACAAGAGGCATGCGGTCAACAGGTAACAGGCGCTGCCCGCATTGCGCGTCGCTTTGCGGAAAGCTCTGTTCGCCCAGAATTGACATAGGCTGAAGCCCGTCGTTGCTGGTTGGGGAGCATCCCGTTTCGGCAGGTCTTATTAACCAGCGCGCTAAATCCTAGTAACCGTGGTAGATCAGCTCTTCCCAGCTCTTGCCACCCGCAATGTCCTCAAGCTGTTCGTCGGTGAGCTCGATGCCCTCAAACTTGGCGAGCGCGAGCACATCCTCGGGAGTCTTGCACGCCGCGATCTTCTCCTTCTGTTCGGGGGACAGGTCGTCAAAGTCCATAATCGCCCCTTTTGACTTCTCTCTGCGTGACGCGTTGCACGTAACTAGTCATGCATTGTATTCCGTGAGGTTTGCGTCCAAAAGAAACGATGCCCGTCCTGCGGTATTTGGTCTGCGGCAGGCCTGCGGACGGTAGCGTCCATCGACCTGCTCCGATGCGTCGTACCCATATTTGAAGTGGAGAAACTGCTGGCACGCACGTATCATCGGACTAAGGCAGCTCATACCGAGAGGAGACCCTCGATGTCGGATGTTCTCGTGTTCATGCGTCATGGCAAGGCAAAGCATCTCGTGGAGGACGACCTGACTTCCGATACCGATTTCGAGCAGGCGGACCTAAAGCGCGACCTCACCAGGGCGGGCAGAATCTCGCTTGTCAAGACGCTGCCCAACGCACTCAAGCTTATTCCTCGCGAGGCGCGCGTTCGCATTTGGGCAAGCCCGGCCAATCGGGCCGCGCAGACGGCGCAGCTTGTAAGAGACGCGTGCGCCAAGCTGGGAGTCCAAAGCCTGTCCGAGGTGGAGACCGTTGATGAGCTGTGGACAGGAGACCTTGAAGCCGTCTTGCATAAAGCTTGGAGCTGCGACGACGATATTGTCATTGCCGTGGGACATATCCCCTTTGTCGAGGATGCGGTCGAACACCTCACTGGTGCGTCCATTGCTTTCGAGACCGGAGCGCTTGCAGCCGTCGATCTAGCGGGCGCACCCGAGCGCGTCAACTCACCCGTGTATCCGCGGCTGCTTTGGTTTGTGCAGGGTCCCGTCTCGCAGCGCTGGAAGACCCTTTCGGACGTCGAAGACATCCTTCAGGCGAAGGCAGCCGATGTGCAGTCTCGGCTCGATGCGTTCTTCGCGGATCCCGACGACATCGAAACCGCTCACAAGCTACGCGTTTCCATCCGCACGCTGCGCAGCCTTGTTGCCTTCGTGTCGCCTTGGCAGAAGCGCTCGCAGAACAAGGCTATCCAGAACGATTTGCGCGACGTGGTGCTCAGGACGTCGCGCCTCCGCGAGCTTGATGTCTTCGCGCAGCAGGCGGCAGAAGAGGAGAACGTGACGCCCGAGTTCGTCGAATTCTGCTACGGAAAGGCTGCTGGCGAACGGAAGCATACCATCACCGTGCTCTCATCCAAGAAGACGAAGCGCCACCTCAAGCATGCCTTCGAGCAGATTGGGCATATCGCGTGGCGCAGCGATGTTCGCTCGCATGGGCTCGGTGTTGCGGAGATGCGCGAGAGCTTCGATAGCCTGATAGCCAAGACCGAAGAGGAGCTCGCCACGCTCGACCTCACCGATGTCGAGCGTACGCACCACGTGCGCAAGCAGGCCAAACGAGCACGCTATGACGCAGAGAATTTCGGGGCCCTCATCGGAGAGGATACCCTCGGCATCGCGAAGTCGATGACGGACCACCAGGACAACCTTGGGGCCATCTGCGATGCGCGCGTGAACATCGCGCTTGCTGACGCTTTCCTTGCGGAGAACCCTCCCGAGTCCGTCGCCTGGGACCTCACGTTGTTCCGCGCCAAGAACGAGACCTTCCTCTATACAACGCTGCGTGAGGCTAGCCGGAAGGCTGCTGATTCCACGCCGCCCGAAGAAGATGACGCTCCGGAAGCAGCGCAGGATTAAGACGCCTCTGCAGGTGGGCAGTCGAAACGAACGGAGCAAATCGATGCTGCTGGTTACAGGGGAATCAGGTTTGCGCGTGGCCTCTGAAGCCGATATCGAAGTGGTTTATGCATTGGTGCAGGAGACGATTCGCGCGGTCTATCCCAACTACTACGAACCTGCAATAGTGGAGGCCTTCTGCAGGCTACACAACAGGGATGCTGTTGCGAAGGACGTGAAGCTGGGAAAGGTGGTCCTCCTCGAGAGCGATGATCGCGCGGTCGGTACGGGAACGCTCGATGGATACCACGTCACGAGGGTCTTTGTGCGTCCGAGCTGCCAGGGGAGTGGCTTCGGATCGATGGTCATGAGATGTTTGGAGACCTCCGCATCGGCGAGCTTCGAAACAACCGTCTTGGATTCGTCAGCTCCCGCGGAGCGGTTCTATCAGAACAGGGGCTATCGTGTGACAGGGCTTGGCACATGGGAGATTGCCCCCGAAGGCAATCTCCCGCAAGCTACGCTCACATACAAGGTCATGGAAAAGCAGCTGATCTAGTGCCCGGATGGGTGCGTATGGGTTGCTTGGGCTACCCCGCAGCTCTTATGCGTGCCAGGCTGTTGAGCAATAGTCTTCGGGGCATGCGCGCCCAGTGTTCCAGCTGCCTCCCGAAATGACCTCAAGTTGCTCGGCGGAGAGCTCCAGTCCCTCGCTCTGTGCCAGTGCAAGCAGTTCGTCGGCAGACTTGCAGGCACGCGCCTTCTCCTGCTGCTCGGGAGTCAATTCATCAAAGTTCATCGGTCCTCCTGTCTTGGGAG
>ODAI010859914.1_pt1 | contig 10594 bp, 10 predicted proteins | sample 1539321 | NCBI WGS metagenome assembly ODAI01 (sample SAMN02144231, study PRJEB22623) | gut metagenome | biome: sheep rumen | host: Ovis aries | place: New Zealand | reverse complement strand
GAGGGCGAAGCCCTTGCCACCATCGTGCTGAACAAGCTGCGCGGCACCTTCACCTGCATCTGCGTCAAGGCTCCAGGCTTCGGCGATCGCCGCAAGGAGATGCTGCAGGATATCGCCATCCTCGCCGGCGGCCAGGTCATCTCCAGCGAACTCGGCATGGAGCTGAAGGATGCTGAAATCTCCATGCTCGGCCAGGCCCACCAGGTCAAGGTCACCAAGGAGAACACCGTTATCGTCGACGGCGCAGGCGACAAGAACGAGATCCGCTCCCGCGCGATGCAGATCGAGCGCCAGATCGAGACCACCACTTCCGACTACGACCGTGAGAAGCTGCAGGAGCGCCTGGCAAAGCTGTCCGGCGGTGTTGCGGTGATTAAGGTCGGCGCTGCCACCGAGACCGAGATGAAGGAGAAGAAGCTCCGCATCGAGGACGCGCTCAACGCCACCCGCGCCGCGGTTGCCGAGGGCATCGTCCCCGGCGGCGGCACGGCCTATGTGCTGGCCTCCAAGGCCGCCGAGAAGCTGCTGAGCGAGCTGGAAGGCGACGAGAAGACCGGTGCCGCCACCGTGGCGCGCGCTCTGACGGCCTTCACCGTGCAGATCGCGTCCACCGCCGGTCTGCAGGGCGCCGTGATCCTCAACACTGTTTCCAATAACGCGGATCCTCACTTCGGCTTCAACGCTGCCAACGACCAGTACGGCGACATGTTCGAGATGGGCATTGTCGACCCGACCAAGGTCTGCCGCAGCGCGCTCGAGAACGCCGCCTCCGTCGCCTCGATGGTGCTCACCACCGAGAGCCTCGTGGCCGACATCCCCGAGAAGAACCCGCCGGTGCCCGCCTCCCCCGACATGGGCGGCATGTACTGATCCGAACCCATTCAAAAACTCCGCTGCCGATCCCGGCAGCGGAGTTTTTTTCGGATTGATAATCCTTCCTGCCTGCGGTATAGTATGATCAACAGATTATTTCCGGGAGGGACAGCCATGGAATGGAACGCGGCAACGATCCACGCGGCCGTGGAGGCGCAGCGGCGCTATTTTCAATCCGGCGCGACGCTGGACGTATCCTGGCGGCTGGAACGGCTGCGGGAGCTGAAGGCAGCGGTGCTGCGCCGTCAGGCCGAGCTGGAGCAGGCGCTCGCCGCCGATCTCGGGCGCAGCCCGACGGAGGCTTATTTCTGCGACGTCGGGAGCCTCCTTGTGGAGATTAACGAGACGCTGCGCGGTCTGCGGCGCTGGGCGCGGCCGGAGCGGCATTTCAGCGGTCTGTACTGCTTCCCGAGTCTTGTGACGAAGGTCTATCCGATGCCCTACGGCGTGTCGCTGATCATCAGCCCCTTCAATTTCCCGATCCTGCTCTCCCTCGGCGTGCTGACCGCAAGCATCGCGGGCGGCAACACCGCCGTCATCAAGGCCAGCTCCAAATCGCCGCACTGCACCGCCCTCCTGCGCGAGCTGATCGCCGACTGCTTTCCGACGGACTATGTCACCGTGATCGACGGCGGACATGAGATCGCCGATCTCTGCCTCGAGGAGCGCTTTGACAAGATCTTTTACACCGGTTCCCCGCGCGTGGGGAGGCATGTGCTGGAGAAGGCGGCGAAAAACCTCACCTCCACGGCGCTGGAGCTCGGCGGCGAAAACGGCAACTGGTGCGTTGTGCGCCGCGACGCCGACCTGAAGGACGCGGCGCGCAAGATCGCCTTCTTCAAGCTCCTCAACAGCGGTCAGATCTGTATCGACATCAATCAGGTCGCCGTGGCCGAAGAGGTCGCGGAGGACTTCCTGCGCGAGCTGAAAGCTGCCTTTGCGCGGCAGATCGGCCCCGACGCGCTGCAAAACGAAGAATACCCCCGCCTCATCAACCGTGCGGCCTATGACAGGTGCGCGGCGCGGGCGGAGGAATACCGGGCGCGGATCGTATACGGCGGGCGAGGCGACGCGCAGACGCTGCGCTATGCTCCGACGCTCATCTACCCCGTCTCGCCGGACGAGGAGATCGTGCGGCATGAGCTGTTTAACCCGCTGCTGCCGGTCGTCCCCTTCCCTGACGCGGAGATCGACACGCTGATGGCGACGATCGCCTCGCGGGAGCACCCGCTCGCGCTCTATCTCTTCACCCGAGACCTCCGATGGGCCGAGCGCACGATGCGCAGCCAGCAGTACGGCGGCGGCTGCATCAACGAGGTCTGTCTGCACATGATGGTCAAGGGCGTTCCCTTCGGCGGCGTGGGGCACTCGGGTCTCGGCGCCTATCACGGGCAGTGGGGCTTCAGGGAATTCACGCATCCCTCCGCCGTGCTCTTCGGACAGCGGCGGGGCAATATGCCGCTGCGCGAGCATCCCTACGGAAAGACAAAGCAGCTGCTGATCCGGCTCTTTGAGCGATAACAGAGGAGGAAAATGTATGTTTTACGACGAAGTGATGAACGCCGTCGACTTCATCCGTCAGCGTGTCCGCTGCCGCCCGGAGGTCGCCGTCATCCTCGGCAGCGGCCTCGGCGGCCTCGCCGACCGCCTGGAGGAGCAGGAGCTGCTGCCCTACGCGGAGATCCCCGGCTTCCCGCGCTCCGACGTCAAGGGGCACGCCGCCCGCCTTGTCTTCGGGCGGCTGAACGGGCGGCCCGTCGCCGCGATGCAGGGGCGCTTTCACTATTACGAGGGGCTGTCGATGCGGCAGCTCTGCTTCCCGGTCTATGTGCTGCGGCAGCTCGGCGTACAGAGCCTCGTTGTGACGAACGCCTGCGGCGGCATCAACCCATCCTTTGCGCCCGGCGACCTGATGCTCATCACCGATCACATCAATTTCTCCGGCGAGAACCCGCTCATCGGCCCGAACGACGAGCGCTTCGGCCCCCGCTTTCCGGACATGACGGAGGCCTATGACCGCGCGCTGTGTAAGCTCGCCCGGCGGGAGGCGGCGGCGCTCTCCATTCCGCTGCGCGAGGGCGTCTACGCCTTCTTCACCGGCCCCTGCTTTGAAACGGCGGCAGAGATCCGCGCTTTCCGCGTCCTCGGCGCGGACGCTGTCGGCATGTCCACCGTGCCGGAGGTCATCGTCGCGCGCTATCTGGGTCTGCGCGTGCTGGGCCTTTCCTGCATCACCAACATGGCGACCGGCCTTGCCAAAACCGCGCACTCCCACGAGGAGGTGCTGGAGACGGCCGACGCGGCCGGTCTCCGCTTCTGCCGGCTGCTGGAGCGCATCCTCCCGCAGCTTCCCGGCGCCTGAGCGGACGCATCCCGAATTCAAACGATTTATACTAATCGCCAATAAAACCATTTCATTCTTTTCGGCAGAATTCGTGCCATGCTTCGTTGCCTCCCTTGACCATATATGTCCATTATGCTCTGCGGAAGGCGCCTCGCCTGGCGCAAATTCTGCTCGAAAATCACTGAAAGCGTTTTATCGGCGCTTAGTATTACACTAACAGAAAAGACCACCCGGAGGGGTGGTCTTTGTAGGAGGGATTTGGTCCACCTTGCCGCTTTTGCCATTCCCGGGCAAGCCTTCCCCTTGAGAGAAGATTCCCCCGGCGGGGGGAAATGTCCGCATAGCGGACAAAAGGGGGGAGGGAAGGTGGCCGAGCAAAGCGAGGCCGGATGAGGTGGAACCCGCTGCGCCGGGTTCAAACGCTTTTTGCCGTTATTCTTCGACTGTCATATGACTGAGCAGCAAGATAATGTTGTTATCTGACACGCTGGCGATGCCTTCGCTGATATGGACGCGCGTCGTCTCTCCCGCCTCGGTGCGGCAGACGAGCACTCCCTCGTCGAGCGCGCAGAGCATCGGCGCGTGGTTGGCGAGGATGCCGAGCGAGCCGAGGGCGCCGGGCAGAGTGACGGCGCTGACCTGCTTTTCCCAGGTCTCCCCGTCGGATGTGGCGAGGCGCAGATGAATCCTGTCCATCAGAAGCTCCCCCGCTTGGCGATGACCTCGTCGATGCTGCCGCACATCAGAAAGGCCTGCTCCGGCAGATCGTCCACGTCGCCGCCGAGGATCGCCTGGAAGCCCTTGATCGTGTCGGAGAGCTTGACGTACTTGCCCTGCAGCCCGGTGAAGTTTTCGGCCACATGGAAGGGCTGGGAGAGGAAGCGCTGGATGCGGCGGGCGCGGTTGACCGTGGCGCGGTCCTCCGGGCCGAGCTCGTCCATGCCGAGCACCGCGATGATGTCCTGCAGCTGGCGGTATTTCTCCAGCACCTGCTGCACGGCGCGCGCCGTCTCGTAGTGCTCCCTGCCGAGGACGCCCGGCTCGAGGATGCGCGAGCTCGATTCCAGCGGATCGACCGCCGGATAGATGCCGAGCTCGGAGATCGCGCGCGAGAGCACGGTCGTAGCGTCCAGATGGGCGAAGGCCGTGGCCGGCGCGGGGTCGGTCAGGTCGTCGGCGGGCACATAGATGGCCTGCACCGAGGTCACCGAGCCGTGCCGCGTGGAGGTGATGCGCTCCTGCAGCGCGCCCATCTCGGTCGCGAGCGTCGGCTGATAGCCGACGGCGGAGGGCATGCGCCCCAGCAGCGCCGAGACCTCGGAACCGGCCTGCGTGAAGCGGAAAATATTGTCGATAAACAGCAGCACATCCTGTCCGCTCTCGTCGCGGAAGTTCTCCGCGATCGTCAGCCCCGACAGCGGTACGCGCAGACGCGCTCCTGGCGGCTCGTTCATCTGGCCGAACACCAGCGCCGTCTTGTCGATGACGCCGCTCTCGTTCATTTCATTCCAGAGGTCGTTGCCCTCGCGGCTGCGCTCGCCGACCCCGGCAAACACCGAGTATCCGCCGTGCTCATAGGCGATGTTGCGGATCAGCTCCTCGATGAGCACCGTTTTGCCCACGCCCGCGCCGCCGAAGAGGCCGATCTTGCCGCCTCTGGCATAGGGGCACAGGAGGTCGACGACCTTGATGCCGGTCTCGAGCAGCTCGGTGGCCGGGAGGATCTCGGTAAAGGGCGGCGGATCGCGGTGGATGGGCAGGGTCTTGTCCGTCTCGACCGGACCCTTGCCGTCGATCGGCTCGCCGACGACGTTGAACATGCGCCCCAGCGTCGCCTGGCCGACCGGCATGCGGATCGTGTCGCCGGTATCGACGGCCTCCATGCCGCGGGAAATGCCGTCGGTGGAGGACAGCGCGATGCTGCGCACGCTCCCCTCGCCGATCTGCTGCACCACCTCGAGCACGACCGTGCGCTCAGGCAGTGCGATCTTGACCGCGTGGTAGAGCTCCGGCAGCTTTCCGGAGGGGAAATGAATATCCACAACCGGGCCGATGACCCGTTTGACGATGCCAGTTTCCATGGGTGATCCCCCTTATGCTTTCTGGTTTAAGGCGTTGCTGCCGCCGACGATCTCGGTGATCTCGGTCGTGATGGCGGCCTGACGGGCGTGGTTGAGCTTGAGACTCAGCTCCGCGATCAGCTCGTCGGTGTTGTCGGAGGCGGCGGACATGGCCGTCATCCGCGCGGTGTGCTCGCTGGTCCTGGCCTCGAGAAGCGAGGCATAGAGCGTGTTGAGCAGCACCAGCTCGCTCAGGCGCTCCAGCAGGGTCTCGGGGTCCGGCTCGAAGATCACATCCAGCGCGCTCGATTCCGCGCCGCCGCCCTGCATCGGCAGCAGGGTCAGGAAATCCGGCTCCTGCGTCAGCGCGGAGCGGTAGTGCTCGTACAGAAGCTCGATGCGGTCGGTCTCGCCGTCGAGCCAGAGCTTTTTCAGATACGCGGCGAGGCCCTCGGCCTCCTCCTGCGTGGGATTGTCGGACAGGGAGTCGAACACGCGCAGCACGGGGCGTCCGAGCGAGGCGATCTGCTCGCGCCCCCAGCGCCCGCAAACGACGAGGGACACGTCCTCCCCCGCCGCGGCGATGCGCTCCTCGGCGGCCTTGACCACGGCGCTGTTATACGCGCCGCAGAGGCCGCGGTTGCCCACGAACAGCACCAGGCAGAGGCGACTGCCCTCCCGGGGCCGCAGCAGCGGATTTTCGATATGCTCCATGCTGCCGCAGAGCTTTTGCAGCACCTCGCGGCTGACGCGGGAGAACTCCGCCAGCTTCAGCCAGCGCTCCTGCGTTTTTCTGAGCTTGGAGGCCGCCACCATGCGCATGGAACGGGTGATCTGCCGCGTGCTCTCGATGCTCTTGATCCGGTTGCGGATGGCGCGCATATTCGCCACGGCCGATCCCTCCTTTCAGGCAGCAGCGCTTACTGCTGTTCCTTTTTGTATTCCTCGATGCACGCGCGCAGCCGCTGCAGGCTGTCGCTGCCGAGCTTTTTGCCGCTCATGATCTCGCCCGCGAGCTCCGGCAGGCGGCGGCGCACATGGCGGATAACGCCCTGCTCAAAGGCGGCGATATCCTTGAGCTCCACGTCGTCGGCATAGCCCTCGTTCGCGGCGAAGAGGACGACGACCTGGTCAGCCGCGTCCATCGGCGCGTACTGCCCCTGCTTGAGAAGCTCGGTCATGCGGTCGCCGCGGTGGAGCGTGGCCTGGGTGGCCTTGTCCAGATCGGAGCCGAACTGCGAGAAGGCGGCGAGCTCGCGGTACTGGGCCAGATCCATGCGCAGGCGGCCCGCGACCTGCTTCATCGCGCCGAGCTGGGCAGCGCCGCCGACACGCGACACCGACAGGCCCACGTTGATGGCGGGCCGGACGCCGGCGTTGAAGAGGTCGGTCTCAAGGAAGATCTGACCGTCGGTAATGGAAATGACGTTGGTCGGGATATAGGCGGAAATGTCGCCCGCCTGGGTTTCGATGATGGGCAGGGCGGTCATGCTGCCGCCGCCGTACTCGGGGGCCAGCCGCGCCGCGCGCTCCAGCAGACGGGAGTGCAGGTAAAACACGTCGCCGGGATAGGCCTCGCGTCCGGGCGGACGGTGCAGCAGCAGGGAGATCTCGCGGTAGGCCACGGCCTGCTTGGAGAGATCGTCGTAAACGATCAGCACGTCCCTGCCCTCGTGCATGAAATATTCGCCCATCGCGGCGCCCGCGTAGGGCGCGATATAAAGCATCGGTGCGGGCTCGGAGGCGTTGGCGCAGACGACGATGCTGTAATCCATCGCGCCGTGCTGCCGCAGCTTCTCCACCACGCTCGCCACCGTGGACTCCTTCTGTCCGACGGCGACGTAGATGCAGATCATGTCCTTGCCCTTCTGGTTGATGATCGTGTCGAGCGCGATCGCGGTCTTGCCGGTCTGGCGGTCGCCGATAATCAGCTCACGCTGCCCGCGGCCGATCGGCACGAGGGCGTCGATGGCCTTGATGCCGGTCTGCATCGGCACGGAAACGCTTTTGCGCTCGATGACGCCGGGGGCGCGGTTCTCGATCGGACGGGTCTCGGCGGCGTGGATCAGGCCCTTGCCGTCCACCGGACGGCCCAGCGCGTCCACAACGCGGCCGATCAGCGCCTCGCCCACCGGCACCTCGATGATGCGCCCGGTGCGGACGACCTCGTCGCCCTCCTGGACGTTGTCGTAGTTGCCCAGCAGCACGACGCCGACGTTGTCGTGGTCCAGATCCATGACCATGCCGCGCAGATCGCCCTTGAAGCGGATCATCTCGCCCGCCATCACGTCGCTCAGCCCGCTGACGCGGCAAATGCCATCGGACAGAGAGCTGACATGCCCGGTCTGGAACACATCGGTGTCCACCCCGATCTCCGGCAGGCGCCGCAGCGCGTCGTCGATGACGTCTCCCTCAAGGCTGTCGCCCTCGGTAAAGCTGCGGCGCACCGTCTCGAGCATGTGGGCCAGGCTCCCGTCATAGACCGTGTCGCCGATCTGCAGCTTCATGCCGCCGATCAGTTTCGGGTCGACGCTGATCTCCAGCTGTACGTTCTCCACGCCGAAGCGCTCCCGCAGCAGCTCGATCACGCGCTGCAGCTCGCTGTCCGCCGGCTGCGCACAGCAGCTCAGCACAGCCTTCAGCGTATTGTCCTCCATCAGGCGGGCGCGATCCGCGCCGGTCGGCGCGGCGAGCTGCCCGAGGCGCTTCAAAAAGCGCTCGTCGAGCTTCCGCATCTCGGCGGCGGACGTCCTGTCGCGCAGCGCCTCGGCGGCGGCTTCGGTCATGGCGTCGGCGAGCTCGTCGGTAAGCGCGCGGCGGGTCTCCAGCAGCTGCTGCTCGGCCGTGCGGCGCGCGAGACTGTCGATATTCTCCTTCGTCTCGTCCTCCAGCGCCCGGCTGTCGCTGCGAAGCTCCTCCAGCCGCTCGTCGAATTCGCGGCGAAGCTCCTCCGTCTGCGCCTCGCGGCGGCGGTCGCCGTCCCGCAGGCTCTCACGCAGCGATGCGGCGGTTTCTCTGGCCTCCTGCGCGCTCTGAAGGTCATGCTCGATCTTCTCGCGGCGGGAGCGGATCATGTTGACGACCAGCTTGCGCCCGATCAAATACAGTGCGCCGGCCAGAATGGCAAAGTTGATGATGCCGTATAGGATTGTCCATCCGCTCATAGCGGCACCTCCTGTTGTTTACTGCTCGGTATTGCCCGCGTCAAGCAGGCGGCGCGCCAGACGCTCCGCCAGCTCGTCCCGGCGGGCGCTGAGCTCGCGCATCGTCTCGCTGTGAAGCGCTTCGGCCTCGGCGCGCTTGTCGACCACGGCTTCCGCGGCGGCGAGCTTTGCCTCGCGCATCGCCTCGGCGCGGTGCTCCTCCTCCCGGCTCTTCTCGGCCTGGAGCTCTTTTCTGGCCTCCTGCAGCAGCTCCTCCCGCTCCCGGGCCAGGCTGCGCTCGACCTCCTCAACGGCGGCGCGCGCGTCCCGCTCCTCGTTCAGTCCCGCGTCGATGCGGGCGCGGCGCTCGTCCATGAAGCGCACGAGGGGCTTGTACAGGAAACGGTTGAGCAGGAAAAGCAGCGCAAAAAAGCCCAATATCGTCCAGATCAGCTCGGACGGATTGATGCTCAGCATGGCGCTTCTCCCGGCTTAGATCTTGCCGACGAGCATGAACGCGACCAGCATGCCGTAGATGGTCAGCGCCTCCATCAGCGCCAGGGAAATGACCAACGCGCCGCGGATGCTGCCGGCGGCCTCGGGCTGACGGGCGATGGCGTCCATGGCGTGGGACGCGGTGATGCCCTGGGCGATAGCGGTGGCGCAGGCGGTGAGCGCAAGGACGATAGCCGCAGCGATAGCGATAGTTCCGGTTGCCATAAGTAGTACCTCCTGAAAATGATTGATAAAGGTTTATTCTTCGTCTTCCGCGGCTTCCGACACGTAGATCGAAAGCAGCATGGTAAACACCAGGGCCTGCAGCAGACAAAACAGCAGGCTCAGAACGTTCATGATGAGCGGCACGCCGATCGGGAAAATCTCATAGAGCTTTTCCGTCACCGTTTCCTCGCCGTACATATTGCCGTACAGACGCAGCGCCAGCGACATCGGGCGTACAAACTGCTCAATGATATTCAGCGGCAGCATCAGAAAGCAGAGATACAGGGGCTTGGCAAAGCTGGCCGCATAACGCCTGAGGCCGCGCTCGCGCACACCGATGACGTGCGTGGTAAAAAACGCGATCCCCGCGAGCCCCGCCGTCACCGACAGGCTCGCCGTCGGCAGCGCCATGCCCTTGATATGGCCCATGCCGGGGATCAGCCCCGAGTAGTTGCTGACGACGATGAAGATGAAAAAGGTCGCGAAAACGGGGAAATACTTGCGCATATGCGCCTGCCCCAGGCTGTCGGCAAAGAAGTCCTGCAGCTTTTCGATCGCCATCTCCGCCAGATTCTGCAGCGGCCCGGGCACGTCTCTGAGTTTGCGGGTGGCGAAGAAGCTGACAATAGCCAGCACGAGGATGATGGCCCACATGCTGACGACCGTGCTCGTCACCTGCAGCGGCCCGATGGAAAACAGCACATTGCTCTCCTCCATGCAAACACCTCCCTTGATTTGATTTCAATTCTCATAGCGATTTATTATACTCTTTCGGGCGTAAAAAGTAAACCGGAATCTTCTCTTTTTGCCCCTGTTCGCCGAAATCTTCATTTCCGGGCATGCTCTTGTCAAAAGCCGCGTTTTCCCGTATACTGAAAAAAACGAAGGATGGGAGGGCTTCTCCTTCCGCTTTTACACAACAGCGCTGATGAAGGGCTTTGACGTCAGGCTCCTCGCCGTCGACGGCGTTGCGCCGACCGTGGAGTACATCGAAAACGGCAGCTATCCCCTCGCCAGCAGCTTCTATGCCGTGACGCGCAGCGACGCGGACGAAAACACCCGCGCGCTCGTCGCGTGGATCCTCGGCGAGCAAGGGCAGGCGCTGATCCGAAAAACAGGCTACACGCCTGTTGGCTGATCCAATCATCGAACGCATACGAAACAGACAGAGCGGCGCGCATGCTTTCATGCGCGCCGCTCAAGCTGTCGACAAAGTGTCGACAGCTTGAGCAGCAAAAAGGGAACTTCTGATACTGTTTTCCAATAAAATGCTTCATTTTATTGGAAAGGCATCGCGTAAAACGCGCTGCCAGTTTTGTGCCTCAGGGCACAAAACACGTCTCATGCAGTCTCCGACGCGCCTTCGGCTCTATAAAACGCTTTGATAGCGTTTTATGGGAGACTAGTATGAAAAAAGTTCCCTTTTTGTATGGATTGAACGCAGAAAGGGGACT
>ODAI014447581.1_pt1 | contig 10596 bp, 9 predicted proteins | sample 1539321 | NCBI WGS metagenome assembly ODAI01 (sample SAMN02144231, study PRJEB22623) | gut metagenome | biome: sheep rumen | host: Ovis aries | place: New Zealand | reverse complement strand
ATGGTCTCAATGAATATAAAGACAGTTCGTGTAAATGTCGTGATATATGAGACAAAAGAAGTGCCGATTTCTTATAGTGTAATCGGAGAACCTGCAACCGGATACATGATTACGGGAGAAATAGAAAGCTCACCGGAGAGGGTTTTAATTGCAGGAAGAAGCAGCGCTGTATCTCAAATAAATGAGATTAAGGTAGACGATAAGAATATTGATGTATCAGGACAGACCGGAAATCTTGTTTACAATTATAATCTTGCAAACTATCTGCCCAGTGGAATAGTTTTTGGAGATTCAGAATTTAGCGGTTCTGTTTCAGTTATTGTTCATGTAGAACCAATTGCAGTGAAGACCTTTGATGTGCCTGTCTCCAACATAAAAGTAGAAGGAGCACCGGAAGGCTATACTGTTACAGTGGATGATACAGAATATGAGACAGTTTCTTTGACATTACAGGGACTTGGTGAAAACCTCGGAAAAATAACAGCTGATTCTCTGATCGGAACTGTTAAGACTGATAATATTTTTTCCGGAAATGACACAGATGAATTAAAGGAAGGAAACTACAGCGCCGATGTTGAGTGGAGCCTTCCTGAAAAGGTTAAGGCCAAGGGAACAGTCAGCGTATACGTGAAGGTTGAAAAGAATAACTGATCACAGGCTTAAATCTGATAGATGGTTTGTTGATAGGAGGTCAGAATATATGCTTAGTAAAAAGATAGCGATTACAAATCCTACCGGATTACATCTTCGACCCGCAGGAAACCTCTGCAAGGTCGCAATGAATTATAAATCGCATATTACTTTTAGCTATGGAGATAATACGGCCAATGCAAAGAGCGTACTTAGTGTGCTCGGAGCCTGCATTAAGTGCGGTGATGAGCTGGAGTTTAAGTGCGAAGGTCCGGATGAAGAAGAGGCTATGAACGCAATTATTTCAGCCATCGAAACAGGACTTGGCGAGTAAAATAACTTGTGTTAAAATCACATGGGTAAAAAATCAGAGAGGAAAGTATGAAATGAAGAGATTTAAAGCGGCGTTGGCTGCGGGCATTGCGGTAACAATGCTTTTTGGCTGTGGTAAAGCGAGTGATGAAGCAGTTGTGGGGATAAGCGTAGAAAAGCTTGAGGATATTAAAGAAGAAATTCCTGTTGCTACACCTGAAGAAACTCAGGAGGAAGAAGGTGTTGATGAGGATGCGCCTCCTGCAGAAGGCATGGTAAGAAGCTATTTCACAAATGAGTGGGTAGATGAACAGATCAATATCAACAGACCTATTGCAGTTATGTATCCTATCAATAAAGAAGCCCAGCCTCAGTATGGACTTAGCAATGTTGCAGTATTCTATGAGATAATGGAAGAGGGCAGCATGAGCCGACAGATGGGTATCCTTGAAAACTGGGAAGGCCTTAGTCAGATAGGTAATATCCGTAGTATTCGTGACTATTTTGTATATGCAGCACTTGAATATGATCCTGTCATTGTTCATTATGGCGGACCTGAACTTTATGTAAAGACAATCCTCACAAGAGATGATGTGGACAATCTTAATGGTGTTGGTGGTGTAATGGGTTCGGATTATGGTGCCTTCTTCAGAATTCCTGAAGGCAGTACATCTGAGCATACAGCATTTACAGATGGTTCTCATGTCAAGGCTGCAATGGAGAAGGCTGGTTTTTCTGTTGAGCATAGAGATAAGTTTGAGGTCGGTTCTCACTTTAAATTTACCGGAAAGACAAATCCAAATACTTTGGAGGACCATGCTGATGCAGTAGAAGCAACAGAGATAAATATGGCTGGTTGTTTCCCTGTTACAAAGTCAGCCCTTAAGTATGATGAAGAAAAGGGAGTATATCTCAAGTCTCTTTATGGCAATCCTCAAAAGGATGCACTCACAGGTGAACAGTTATCCTTTGAGAATGTAGTTATCCAGAGAACTTACCATGAAGTACGTGATGACAATGGATATCTTGCATATCAGATGCATGATACTACTCACGATGGTTATTTCATTACAAAAGGCAAGATGATCCATGTAACCTGGGAGAAGACTTCAGATTACGGCCCTACTAAATATTTTGATGATAATGGCGAGGAAGTGACCTTTAATACCGGAAGAACAATGATATTTGTTGTTCAGGAATCAGGAAAGTCATTCTCAAAGTTTGAAGTGAATGGCGTAACATACGCAGACTGATTCTGCTTATAGAGACCTTAAGGCGGACGGCAGAAGTGCCGTCCGTTAAGTTTTACTATAAAAAGATTTATTTGTAACAAGGAAGAGAGTGAAAAAAGAAAGGAACAACGACATGGAGAAGATAATTGTTACAGGTTGCAATGGACAGCTGGGAAGAGCAATAAATATTGAGCTTGCTGGCGGTAAATATGAGCTCATCAATACTGATGTATTCGAGGGCGAGGGAATCATACCTCTTGATATAACAAATGTAGACGCAGTGGTAAATCTTGCGAGAGAAACTAAAGCGTCTGCTATTATCAACTGCGCAGCTTATACTGCAGTTGATAAGCAGGAGAGCGACATTGATCTTTCATATAAAATAAATGCAATTGGCCCAAGAAATCTGGCAATAGCAGCCACAGAGACAGGTGCTAAGCTTGTACATATTTCTACCGACTATGTCTTTGACGGAAATGGAACAAGACCTTATGTGGAATTTGATAAGACCGGTCCTGCCAGTGTTTATGGAAAAACAAAGCTTGCCGGCGAGGAAATGGTTAAGCAGTTTGCAAAGGATTTCTTTATTATCAGGACTGCATGGCTTTATGGCGATGGAAAGAACTTTGTAAAGACTATGCTGTCACTTTCTGAAAAGTACGATGAGGTAAGTGTGGTTAAGGACCAGCTTGGAACTCCTACAAGTACCAAGGAGCTGGCAAAGGCTATCCACTATCTTCTTGGCACGCAGAACTATGGAGTATTCCACGGTACCTGTGAGGGAGATACTAATTGGGCTGATTTTACTGAGGAAATATTCAGACTGACAGGAAAGAATACAAAGGTTAACCATGTGACTTCTGCGGAGTACGCCCAGAAAAACCCACAGGCTGCTCCTCGTCCTGCATATAGCATTTTGGATAATTATATGTTCAGACTCACTTCTGATTTCAGATTTGCTGACTGGCATGACGCTCTTGAGGTGTATCTGAAGGATCTTTTGGGGTAATAGAAGAATTTAGGGGAAATTATGGATTTTATAACTGGAGTATTACACAATAATATTTTGTTGGCGGCGTTTTGGGCCTGGCTTATTGCTCAGATATTAAAGACAATAATTTATGTGTTGGTAAATAAAAATTTTAACCCGGAGAGACTTTTGGGGGATGGAGGAATGCCCAGTTCACATTCTGCCACAGTAATGGCGCTGGTGACTTCCACCGCTTTCTATTATGGGGCTGAGACCTTCGAATTTGCGGTAGCTGCAATTATGGCACTTATAGTAATGCATGACGCAATGGGTGTAAGGCGTGAAACAGGCAAGCAGGCGAAGGTGATCAATAACATGATGGACTGGTTTGTTGAGCTTAACAGCAATATTCCGCCTGAAGAGAAGCTCAAAGAGTTTGTGGGACATTCTCCTATGCAGGTATTCTTCGGTGCTCTTTTAGGTATAGCAGTTGGCGTAGTGGTCTGTAATCTTTGAACAGTAATGTCTATCGGGGGCTTTAAGAGTATATGCTGACAGTAGTGCTGATCTGGCTATATGTTATTGTTACAACATATCTGGTTGGATATGGCTTTTTGATGTCTTTTGTGAATTGGTCTGTGATGCATCGCAGGAACCATAACGGAGGCATAAAAAAGTATGATTTTAAGTATAGGGAGAGTTACCTGATCGCCGGTATCGTTATTGTGACGGTTTATGCCCAAATTGTAAGTCTTTTTACAAAGGTTGGGCTTGGAGCTAATGTGGCTCTCCTTCTGGTCTGTCTGCTAATAGCAGTCTATTATCGATTTGAACTTATCGTTGTATTGACAGATTCTTTTTCACGTTTTGTGACAGGAAAGTCATTTTATATTTATCTTGGAATTTTCTTATTGCTGGCCTATGGCACAAGCCATGGGTTAATGCACTATGATTCTGATTTATATCATGCACAGGCAATTCACTGGATTGAAGATTATGGCATAGTAAAGGGGCTTGGAAACCTTCATGTGAGGTTCGCTTATAACAGTTCAGCGTTTGCACTGTCAGCATTGTATAGCATGAGTTTTCTTACCGGGCAGTCTTTTCATGTTATGGCGGGGTATTTCGCCCTTCTTCTTGCATGGCAGTGCGTGGATATAAGAAATGTTGTAAGAAGAAAACATTTTGTGATATCCGATTTTGCCAGACTTGCAGCAATCTATTATCTCTTTACCATATTTGATGAGATGGTAGCACCGGCATCAGACTATTTTCTGTCAACTATTGTCTTTTATATAATGATCAACTGGCTTGATATGCATGTTAAGCATGAAAAATCCTATGTTCCTTACATACTTTTGTCTATGCTTGGCATATTTGCCATTACCATAAAGCTTTCAGCAGCGCCTATGGTTCTCTTGTCGATAATACCAATATATAAACTATGGACAGACAGAACAAAGGAAAAAATAAAGGCCTTCTGGATATCGATTGCAATGGCATTTGTGATAGTGTTACCTTTTCTTATAAGGAACGTTATCATATCGGGATGGCTTCTCTACCCGGTGACTTTTTTGAATTTGTTTGGGGTTAAGTGGAAAATTCCAAAAGGAGTAGCAGACTTTGATGCCCTTGAGATAAAGACCTTCGGAAGAGGCTATAATGATGTAGCACTTTATGGAAATTTAAAGCCCGGACAGTGGATTTTGCACTGGTTTGATGGCATAACCAGTATAAGCAAGGTTATGATCATCCTGGATATTGTTTCACTGGTTGTTTTTGTGATTTACCTGGGGTATTTTATATATTCTGTCATTTTGGAAAAGAAGGGTGACGGAAAGAGCAGTGAAAGAAAAAAGGTACTGGAAATCAGTCACAGGCGAAGTCTTAGAACAGCTGATTTTCTTATTATAAGTGGAACAGCTATAGGTTGCCTTATCTTCTGGTTTTTCAGTGCTCCGCTTATCCGCTATGGAGTAGTGTATGTTTGGCTGGTGCCAGCAATTGTTCTTGGAAGAATGATAATACTGGGCTATAGGAAGCTGGATGACAGGACAAAAGAGATAATAATAAGGGCTTTGGCTTTAGTTTTTACCATCTGGATGGTTTACAAGGTGGCGTTTCTTGCTGTTGAGGACGTGAAGAGATTTAATCCTTTATATCTTGTCAAACAGCAGGACTATGGCACCTATGAAGAAAAAGAGTTTTATCTTGGGAATGAAAAAATCTATTACCCGGCAGAGGGTGATCGGATTGGCTATTATCCTTTCCCGGCAGCCACCAATGACCTTACGGGAAAGGTTGAGCTTATGGGAGAGTCTGTAAAAGATGGGTTTATAACAAAGTAACAAAAAAGCAGCAATTTCACTTGCTGCTTTTTGTATGCATTATTTCTTTTTAGGCTTATTGTCTTATCTTTCAGCTCTCATAGGGTTGTTAAGGAAATCTTCATAGGCAAGCTTTATGCCGTCATCGAGTTCCGTTTTGTAGGTCCATCCAAGAGCCTTTGCTTTGGAAACATCCAAAAGCTTTCTGGGTGTTCCGTTGGGCTTTGTGGGATCCCAGCGAATCTCGCCTGTATAGCCAATAATCTTGGCAACCTTTTCAGTTAGTTCCTTAATAGTAAGCTCTTTTCCTGTACCGGCGTTTACTGTCTCGTTGCCGCTATAGTTATTCATAAGGAATACACAGAGATTTGCAAGGTCGTCAACATACATGAACTCACGTAATGGGCTTCCGTCCCCCCAACAGGTAACATAGGGGAGGTTATTTTCTTTTGCTTCGTGGAAACGTCTTATAAGGGCTGGAAGCACATGTGAATGAGTCGGGTGATAGTTGTCGTTTGGACCATAAAGGTTAGTGGGCATAACTGAAATATAATCGGTTCCGTACTGAGTGTTTAAGTATTCGCAGTACTTAAGTCCTGATATCTTGGCAAGAGCATAGGCTTCATTGGTCTTCTCAAGTTCTGAAGTAAGAAGGCAGCTCTCCTTCATGGGCTGAGGAGCCATTCTTGGGTAGATACAGGATGAACCAAGAAATTCAAGCTTTTTACAACCGTTTCTCCAGGCGGAGTTGATAACATTCATCTCAAGGATCATGTTTTCGTACATGAAATCGGCAAGAGCTTCGGAGTTACCCATGATTCCGCCAACTTTGGCTGCTGCTAAGAAAACATATTCAGGCTTTTCCTCGGCAAAAAACTTCTCTACCTGATCCTGCCTTGTGAGATCCAGTTCCTTGTGGGTCCTTACAATGATATTGTTATAACCCTGTTTGTTTAATTCTCTTACAATTGCTGATCCAACCATTCCTCTGTGACCAGCTACATATATTTTTGCATCTTTGTTCATCATAACTTGTTATTTACCTCTGTAAAACTATTCTTACTTATCAATACCCTTTTCAAGGAATTCAGCAAGGTTGAACTTAGCATGCATGCTGGCATTTTCAAGAGCAACCTTCTTCATATCGTGCTCAACCATGATCCTGACGAGATCTTCGAAGGATGTGGTCTGTGGATTCCAGTGCAGCTTCTCCTTTGCCTTGGTAGGGTCACCCCAAAGATTTACAACATCTGTAGGCCTGTAGAAATCTTCGGATACTTCAACAAGTACCTTGCCTGTTGCCTTATCATAGCCTTTCTCTTCAAGACCTTCACCCTTAAACTCCAGCTCAATACCGGCATAGTGGAAGGCAAGCTGAGCAAATTCACGAACAGAATGCTGAACACCTGTAGCGATTACGAAATCTTCAGGCTTGTCATTCTGAAGGATGAGCCACATGCATTCAACATAGTCCTTTGCATATCCCCAGTCACGAAGACTTGAGAGATTTCCTAAATAGAGCTTATCCTGCTTGCCCTGGGCAATTCTTGAGGCTGCTAGGGTTATTTTTCTTGTTACAAATGTCTCGCCTCTTCTTTCAGATTCATGGTTAAAGAGAATACCTGAACAGCAAAACATATTGTAGGCTTCTCTATATTCTTTTACGATCCAATAACCATAGAGTTTAGCAACGGCATAAGGGCTGTATGGATGGAAAGGAGTCTTTTCATTCTGAGGGACTTCCTCAACTTTTCCATAGAGCTCGGAGGTTGAAGCCTGATAGATTTTGCATGTACTAGCAAGTCCACACAGACGAACCGCTTCAAGAACTCTGAGAACACCTGTAGCATCAACATCAGCAGTAAACTCAGGTGAATCAAAGGAAACCTGAACATGGGACTGTGCAGCCAGATTATATATTTCATCTGGTCTGACTTTTCCGACAACACCCAGGATACTCATGGAATCACCAAGGTCGCCGTAGTGAAGGTGGAAATGCTCGTGCCCCTCGAGGTGAGCAATCCTTTCACGGTAATCTACTGAAGAACGACGGATAATGCCATGGACATCATAGCCTTTGTCCAAGAGAAACTCAGCAAGATATGAGCCATCCTGTCCCGTGATTCCGGTTATTAGTGCTTTTTTTGCCATATAAATATCTCCTTGATTATTATTGTTCAATGTTTAAATTCCATTTGCAAAGTATCATTCTATCATACTTTACTATATATTCCTATATTAATGCAATTTTTTGTTCGTTGAAAGAAAGATGCATTAATTGTAAAATAAAATGATAATACTGTGGTGCAGTGTGCACTATTGTGTAAGGAGTACCGATGGAGCTGCTGAGCGTTATAATTCCCTGCTACAACGAAGAGGAGAATATATTCGATTTTTATGACGAATTTATAAAGAATGAAGCATTTTTAAAGTCAAGAGATGTGGATTTTGAAATGCTGTTTATAGATGATGGGTCAAGAGACAAAAGTGCATATAAGGTAAAAGAGCTAAATAATAGGGACAAAAGAGTCCATCTTGTAAGTTTTTCAAGGAACTTTGGTAAAGAAGCTGCAATGTATGCGGGGCTTAAGCATTCCAAGGGCGATTATGTGGTGATTATGGATTGTGATCTCCAGGATCCGCCAAAGCTTCTTCCGGAGATGCTGAAGGCTGTTCAGGAAGAGGGATATGATTCAGTAGCTACGAGAAGGGTAAATAGAAAAGGAGAACCGCCTATCAGGAGTTTATTTGCAAGACAATTCTACAAGATCATTAATAGAATGACCAGCGCAGAGATTGTGGATGGAGCCAGGGATTACAGACTTATGAACAGACAATTCGTGGAAGCCATCTTGTCCATGGAGGAGTACAACAGGTTCTCCAAAGGTATTTTTGGCTGGGTTGGCTTTAAGAATAAATGGATAGAGTTTGAAAATGTGGAAAGGCAGAAAGGAGAGACCAAGTGGTCCTTCTGGAAGCTGTTTGTTTATGCTATTGATGGTATCATGGCTTTTTCAACAGCACCACTGGCAATGGCATCGCTTCTTGGAGTTATTTTCTGTCTGGTAGCATTTGTCTTTATTGTAGTTATCATAATCAGAAAACTGACTGTTGGAGATCCTTATAACACTGTAGGCTGGACATCTACAGCCTGTATAATTCTTTTTGTGAGCGGAGTGCAGCTATTTTGCCTTGGAATTGTTGGGCAATATCTCTCAAAGGCGTATCTTGAGGTTAAGAAGCGTCCACTTTATATTGTTAAAGAGGAACTGTGATGGTCAGTATTATTGTGCCGGTATACAATGCGGCGAAGTATATAGAAAATACCATTAAAATGGTTGAGGAACAGACCTATAAGGACTGGGAGCTTATTCTTGTTGATGATGCCTCTAAGGACAACAGTGCGGCTATTATCCAGGAACTCATAAAGGCAAGAAAAAAGAGAATACGTCTGATCAAAAAGGAAAGAAATGAAGGCGCGGCTATGGCCAGAAATACCGGAATAGATGCTTCGTCCGGGAGGTATATAGCTTTTTTAGATGCAGATGATGTCTGGAAAAGCGATAAACTGGAAAAGCAGATTGCCTTTATGGAGAAGACCGGAGCGGCATTTTCTTTTCACGCCTATGAGTTTGGGGATGAATCCGCAAGACCTACGGGAAAGATAGTTCATGTTCCAAAGACGCTTACATTTAAACAGGCACTTTCCCAAACAATTATTTTTACAACAACTGTCATGTTTGATACTGAGAAGATCGACATGGAGATAATCCATATGCCACAGGTTCCCAGTGAGGACACCGCTACCTGGTGGAGAATACTAAAATATGGACACACTGCATATGGACTTGATGAAAATCTTGCAATTTACAGAAGGCCACCAAAGTCGCTGTCTTCAAATAAAATTGAAGCAATAAGAAGAATTTGGTTTCTATATAGAAACATAGCGAATCTGTCGGTGGCACAATCTCTATTTTATTTCGGAGGATGGGCTGTGAGAGCAACACTTAGAAGACTCTGACAGCTAAAGGGGATGTATGAAACACAAAGAATCAAAGAAGCGAATTCTTGTTTTGGTCCTGGCTTTTGTTGGGTTGTGCATGCATACGGCTGTGTATGCATGGTTTTGGTTTAATACCTATTATCCACAGGTTTCCAAGCCACGTGTCAGCATAGACGGATATGCACTGGGTAATGGACTTAAGCTGTATTTCCGTGGACACTTGCTGATACTTGGTATCTATTTTATTCTGCTTTTGTTCTTTTCAAATACCTATGGCGGCCTGAAAATTGGTTATTTGCGGCCCATGGACGTGTTCTTTTCACAGATTTTTGCGCTGTTCATGGTGAATTTTATCTCTTACTTCCAGATTTCTCTTTTGAACAACTGGCTTGTAACTGTGATGCCAATAGTAGAGATATTCATTATACAGCTGGTGTTTGCTTTCTTGTGGGCCCATGCAACAAATGCAATATACATGCGGATATATCCCCCAAGAGAGCTGCTTTTGGTAAGTGGTGTATATCCTGTGGATGACATTGAGCATAAATTTAATTCCAGAAAAGATAAGTACCACATTGCAAAGAAGATAAATATTGATCAGGGCATAGATGCTGTTTATAAAGAGTGTCTCGGAGACTATGATGGAGTCATTATCTGGGACGTTCCAAGCCAGTTCAGAAATGGTCTTGTAAAGTATTGCTATGGCAGAAACATCAGAATTTATGTAATGCCAAAGATAACAGATGTGCTGCTAAAGGGATCTTCACAGCTTCATCTCTTTGATACTCCGGTACTGCTTCTCAGGGAGTATTCCATCAAGATTGAGCAGAGATTCATTAAAAGAGTTTTTGATATTCTGATATCTCTTTTGCTGATAGTTATCACATCGCCTATTATGCTGCTGACAGCAATAGCCATTGTGTGCTACGACAGAGGTCCGGTTTTATATAAACAGATCCGCTGCACAAAGGACAGAAAAGAATTTAAGATTATGAAATTCAGGAGTATGAGAGTGGATGCCGAGAAGGACGGAGTTGCCAGACTTGCTCAGAAGAACGATTCACGAATTACTCCTATCGGAAAGTTTATCAGATCCTGCAGAATTGATGAGCTGCCTCAGCT
>ODAI011264071.1_pt1 | contig 10596 bp, 10 predicted proteins | sample 1539321 | NCBI WGS metagenome assembly ODAI01 (sample SAMN02144231, study PRJEB22623) | gut metagenome | biome: sheep rumen | host: Ovis aries | place: New Zealand | reverse complement strand
AATAGTAAGTAGACAACCTCCTCTTTCCCATCTTTCCATCGGCAGCATTGCATCTGGTGCATCAACTATAGTGCTTCCAGAAAGAAACAAATAGCTGCTATAAGCAAGGCATAGGCAGCCAATTGCATTTAACAATATTAACAGCCAAGATAATCCATTTTTCATATTTATAATCCTTTCAAATCCGATTTGTTGGGATAATCATAACACAGCAAATCACCGCAATCAACGACAGATTGCGGTGATTTCCTCCAACAGTCCGATATATTTATATAATATACTGCGGGTATACCGTCCGGCGCGGTCTGCATTTGGGCATTTCGTCTCGTTGTTTGATGTGTTTGTATTTCTGTTGCATGTCGCTGCGAATCATGCTATACTGAGCAAAATTCGACTTTCTTCCTGTATCAAAATACAGAAAAAGCGTGCGAGGAGAATGGCCATGAGCTTACACACATTCAAACGCAGCGACTACCGCGACCGCGTGGACGGGAAATATCTCAAGGACATCACAGGCTATCAGGCGCTGATGATGAACATCTACCCCAACCGCGCCGACAGCGAGGTTTATCTCTCCGACAAGATCGACGCCACGGAGCTTGTAAAGTATTTGGAGCGCCGCAACGCCGAGCACCCGGACTATAAAACCACGGTGTTCCACGCCATGGTGGCCGCCGTGGCCCGCATGATCAAGGAGCGGCCCAGCTTAAACCGCTTCATCCAGGGCCGGCGCATGTACGAGCGCCACGAGATCAGTCTGAGCTTTGTGGCCAAGCGGAAATTCCAGGACGGCGCGGAGGAAGCGCTGATCGTGGTCACCCCGGGCGACGAGGACACGCTCGACAGCATCAGCCGCCTGATCGTGGGCGATGTCACGGCCATGCGCAAAAATCCCGGCGAAAAGACCGGCAGCGACGCGGTCATTGACACGCTCGCGAAGCTGCCCCGCCCGCTGCTGATGTTCGTGTGCTGGCTGATCCGCGTGCTGGATTTCTGGGGCCATCTGCCCCACTCGATCTGGGAGACGGACGTGAACTACTCCACGGTGCTGCTCAGCAACCTCGGCTCGATCAAGTGCCCGAGCGTCTACCACCACCTGAACAACTACGGCACCAACTCCGTGCTGCTGACCGTCGGCACGCTGCACAAGGAGGAGCTGCTGATGCCCGACGGCACGAAGCAGATCCGCGACGTGATCGACATCGGCGCCACGCTCGACGAGCGCATCGGCGACGGCTTCTACTTTGCCCGCAGCCTGAAGCTTATCAAGCACATCTTCGCCCATCCCGAGCTGCTGGAGCAGCCCCTGGGCGAACCCTCGGGCTTTGATTACAAATAATACATAATATAAGAAACAGCTCTCGGGCTCCACCGAAAACGGGGAGCCCGAGAGCTGTTTTTTATTGTATGACGATCAGGATTTCTCGCCGCTGCGGAGCTTTTTCTGCAGCCAGTCCTTGCCGTCGTTGAAGCGGGAGACAATGAAGGACGCGACATAGTCGCCGGCGGCGTTGACCATCGTGGCCGGGGGATCGACGAGATCGCCGATGGCCTGGGCGATCGGGAAGGCAATGGGCAGCTGCTCGGGGAAGAACAGCGAGCAGAGCACCAGCTCGCCGGTGCCGCCGCCGCCGGGGATGCCCGACATGGCGACCGACGAAACCGTCGCGACCACGATCGCGAGCAGGGCCTCGGACGTGGCAAACTCCTTGCCGAACATGCCGAAGAGGAAAGCGACCTTGATGATGGCGCTCATGCCGGAGCCGTCCATGTTCATCGTGGCGCCGAGCGGCAGCACGATATCGGTCACGTCCTTGGAGATGCCGGTGTCCTCCGAGACCTCCATGTTGGTCGGGATCGTCGCAACGCTCGAGCAGGTGCCGAAGGCTACGGCCGCCGGACGGAAGAGATGCTGGAACATCACCTTGACAGCGCCCTTGCCGCCGCCGAAGCGGGCGTACAGCGGGAAGCAGATGAACATATAGGCAAAGGCCACAATGTAGTAGAGGATGATCGCCCGGGCGTAGCTCGAGACGAAGTCGGCGCCGTGGGCGGCGACGAGGGCCGCGAAGAAGCCGAAGAAGCCGATCGGCGCATAGAAGCTGATGAGCTTGATGACCTTCATGAGGACATTGGTGATCTCCTCAAGCAGCTTGGCGACCTGGGTCTCGGGTCCGCCGCACATCTGCACGCCGAAGCCGAAGAAGATGCCCGCGATGATCAGCTGCAGGATCGAGCGGCGGCTCCAGAGCTCGGGGAAGTCGGACTTGGTGAAGAAGCCGACGATCATCTCGCCCGGGCTCATCGGCTCGGAGGCGCCCGCCTCAAAGGCCGGCTCGCCGGTGTAGACCGGCACAAAGCGCACAATGACATACATGATCACAGCGGCGATGACCGTGGTGCACATAAAGGTCAGCACCGTGGTGCCCATGAGCTTACCGGCGCGTTTGGCGCTTTTCATGTTGGCGATGGACGAGGAGATGGAGAAGAACACCATCGGCACGACCACGCAGAACATCATGTTGATAAAGAGCGTGCCCAGCGGCTCCAGCGCACCGGCGCCGGGCCAGGCAAAGCCCACAACAATACCCAGGACAATGCCCAGGATCATAGTAAAGAAAAACCAGTTGTTTTTCAGGAAGCTTCCTTTATTGGCAGACATGGCGATCGCCCTCCTGTTTGAAGTACTGGTTTATTATACTGGGAGACATTCGGCAAGTAAATCGCAATCCGTGCTTGAAACTCTGCAAAAAATGCGGTTTGTGCGGTGCAGACGCCGGAAAGGCACGTCAGAATGGATCCCGAAGAAAACGAAGAGGCTGTGAAATAAGTCTGAACTTGGAGTTTCTATCGCAGGGGCGGATATACCCGCAGGGCATGCAGTTAGCCGCCCGCGCATAGAAATCAATATTTCACATAAAATGTTGGGCAATTTCGTATTATTGTGCGAAATTGCCCAACTTATTTATAAATATTACAAATTGTACCGCGCGGGCGGCAGATTGCCGCCCCTACGGCAATACGGGACTTTTTTCACAGCCCCCCGGTATATTATTGTGTCACGGCCCAGCTCTTACCGTCGCTGACGGCGGTGACGGGGCCGTCGGCGGTGAGATAGGTCTCGATGCCGCGCAGCTGCAGCTCGGTCAGCGTTTTTTCGTCGTAGGCCGAGGCGCAGATCACGGCGAAGTCCGGCTGCAGCTTATCGAGCAGCTTGTCGGTGTTGCCCTCGCGGCGGCCGTGGTGAGGCAGCTTCAAAAGCTCGCAGGAAAGCCCATAGCCCAGCAGCTCGCGGATCTCCTTCTTCTCGGCGTCGCCCGGCAGCAGGAAGCGGCTCTCGCCGTAAGTCCCGTACAGCAGCAGGGAGGCATTGTTGGAATCCTTGGCCTCCAGCGTGCGGTTCTGTGGCGGGTAGACCGTGTAGTCCACGCCGCCGATCGAGAGCGCCGTCTCCTCCTCGATCACCGTGGCCGTCAGCCCCGCGCTCTCGAGCGCCATATAAAAGTCGTCGATCTCGCGCGAGCTCTTGCCCGCGGGCAGGTAGGAGGTATACACGGCCTCGACCGGAAAGCTGCGCAGCACGGCGGCCATGCCACCGACATGGTCCTGGTCGAAATGGCTGAGAAAGACCGCGTCCAGCGTCGTGACGCCGCGGCTCTTCAAAAAGGCCAGCACCTGCGGCGCGGACTTGGCCTCGGCCGCGTCGAGAAGCACATTCGTGCCGCCGCACTGCAAAAGGATACAGTCGGCCTCGCCCACATCGGCAAACGAGACCGTCAGCGTCTCCTCGGCCGCAAAAGCGCATGGCGCTGCCGTGCCGAAGCACAGCAGCGCCAGCAGCGCGCCAAGCAGAAAACGCTTTGCTCTCATTCGCCCCGTCTCGCCTCGCGCTCGCGCTGACGGCGGCGGGCGGCCTCCTTCTGGCGGCGGCGGAACTCCCGGCGCTGCGCGGCGATCGAGAAGATCGAGGTCAGCAGCGCGGCGGCGACCCAGACGCTCAGCACGATCTTGGTATAGCTGTGGTTGATGAAGCCCGCATAGGGGTTGAAGACGCCCTCGATCACGAGGAAGGTCAGGATCATGCCGGCGCAGATGATATTGACGTGCGCCGCGGCTGTCTGCAGCAGATTCAGAAGCTTTTTCATGCTCAGCCCTCCTTGACTGCGACGTCGGGCACGGGATAGTCGGTGATATAGAGGATATCGGTGACGGTGCGGTTCGGCTCGTAGGGCGAGCCGCAGCTGATCGTCTCGCCGCCGAAGATCATGTGGCTGGAGCCGCCGCCGTCGAGGTTGTAAGCCCGCTGCATGCCCAGCGATTCCGCCAGCGCGGCCAGCTGGTCGAGATTCATGCCGGTGTTGTTGCCGCTGCGGCCGTCGACCGTGATGAAGGCATAGTGGCCCGGCTCGTAATAGCCGAGGAAGGTGCGCGGGTTATAGACGTTCGTGTCGTAGTTGAGCGGCAGGGCGTGGCCCTCGCTGTCGAGCAGCGCGGGGCCGAAGCACCAGGCGTGCCAGGCGCCGCGGTCGAGCGCGGCCTGGATGTCATAGTCGTCGCCGGGCTGGTTGAAGCGCTTCCAATAGGTCTCCATCGTGCCGTCGTAATAGAGGACGCACACGGAGAATTCGGGATCGGACTCGAAGTACAGGCCGTTTCTGACGACCACGTCTCCGGCGTTCGAGAAGCCCGCAAAGTCGCCGTTGATCGCGCACACGGCGTTCACGCGCGCGGCCATGTCGCCGACGCTCAGCCGGGTGTGGTCGTAGACGTCCTCGCCGCCGGCAAAGGTCGTGCGGAAGTTTTCGATATTGCGCACATAGATGTCCAGAATGTGGACGTCGCTGTTGTTGACGCGGTCGCTCTTGAGCTCGACGCGCACATCGTGCGAGTTATAGAGCGTGTCGGTCGAAATGACCTCGCCCTCGGCCGTGAACTTGTCGGCAAACTTCTCGCCGAACTGGCCGTAGTCGACCGGCTCCGGCGTCGGCGTCGGCTCGGCGGTGGCTTCCGGCCCGGGCTCGATCACGAGCGCGGCGGGCGTCTCCGTCGGCGCAGCGGGCGGCTGCGTCGCGACGACGGCCGTCGGGATGTTCGAGCGGCCCATCACCTGCTTCGCCGTGCCCCAGGTCAGCACATGGTGGAAGAGCGCATAGACGCACAGGCACGCGCCTGTCAGCAGAATGTCGATCAGCACGATGGCCCATACGGGCATCAGCTTTTTTCTTCTCAATGCATTCACCTACTTAGATTGTTCAAGGGTGACCGATGCTGTGAAAACTGTCTGAAATTGCGGTTTCTGCCGTAGGGGCGGCAACCTGCCGCCCGGCGAGAATTATGTAACAATTTCGGCTTAGATTTAAGCGAATACGTGTCATTGCACGAAATTGCCCAACTTTTGCGTGCAAATCAGATCAGCCCGCGCGGGCGGCAGATTGCCGCCCCTACAGTCTATACAGGATCGTTCACAGTACGTATTGCCTTATAATACCTCTGCGTCGGACTGGCGGCCGCAGATGATGTTCAGGTTGCCGTTGCGGCAGCGGATATCGTCGATAAACTGCTTGCTCGGCTCGCTGTCCTTGAGGTAGATATCGTAGCTGAGCTCGTAGAGCGTGCCCATGTTGGTGGTCTTGACGCGGACAAGCTCATGTCCGGTGGTGTACTTTTCGAACAGATCGTCGAAAAGCCCGTCGTAGTCCAGATTTTCGGGGATCGTGATGCGCAGCGTGCGGTAGCGGTTGCTGGCCGTGCCGAAGCGCAGCGCCGAGAGCAGCACGATGGCGGCAGCCATGATGACGAAGAACAGCGCCGCAATGCCGATAAAGCCCATGCCGCACGCCAGGCCCATCGCCGTCGACAGGAAGATCCCGACGATCTCGCGTCCCGTGCCGGGGGCGCTGCGGAAGCGCACCAGCGAGAAGGTGCCGGCGACGGCCAGGCCCGCGCCGATATTGCCGTTGACCATCATGATGATCAGCGCCACGACCGGCGGCAGCAGTGCCAGCGTCAGCGTCAGCGAGCCGCTGTGGCGGCTGCGGAAGGCAAACACGGCGGCGTTGAGCAAGCCCAGAACGAGCGCCGCCGCCATGCACAGCACAAAGGCGGAGAGCGTCATGGGATTGGAAATCACACTGTTAAACAAAAGAAATCACTCCTGACTCGGTTTCACTTTCCTGGGGTTCGGTATCGAAAAAGTATTCGCGCAGCAGCTGGTCCTTAAAGCAGGTGCCGTATTTGGAGAAGCTGGTGGGGAAAATGCGCAGCTCGCTGAGCAGGCGGGCCAGCCACATCGGCGCGGCCTCGGGGATCTTCAACTCCATCAGCACCTCGCCGGGGCGGAGCATCGGCGCCCCGTCGCTCCCGGCGGTGAGCGTCAGCCTGTCCTCCCGCCAGCGCAGGTTTTCGTCAAAGGTAACGCGCAGCTCGCTGTTTTCCACGGCCACATAGGCGCTGCGGTCGCAGGCGATGAAGGCGCGGGGCTGCAGCCGGTGGGATTGTAGGAAAAAGTCGATCTCGCGGGTGATCTGCCCGGGCTCGGGAGCCGCGGCGCGGCCTTCGAGCCAGGCCATCGCCTGGCGGTTCGTCATCGCCACGCGGCGCTTGTAGACGATGCCCTTGTACTTCTTTTTCAGCTCGATAAAGACCTCGCCGTCCTCGTCGGGGACATTGTAGCTGCGCAGGCGCAGCTTTTCCTTGTACACGGGCCTGTCCAGCGAGTGGCGGATCAGCGAAAACTGCTCATCGTCGAAGTAAATGCTGCAGACCGTGCTGTGCGCAAACTGGTCGGGCCGGATGCGCCCCTCGAGCGAGGCGCGCAGCGCGCGGTACTGTTCGGGAGAGAGCAGATATTTTTTTTCGTAGCGCTTGAAGGTGAGCTGTGTCTCAGCCATCGGTCCGCCTCCCTCCTTATGCAGACTATCGCATAATCCATCCTATTGTACCCCATAGTGCGTTTTTTTGCAAGGGAATTTTCCGGCAGGCAGTATTTGCAAAAAAAGTTGTACATACAGAAAAAATACGCTACAATAACTATGAAGGGAGGCGGAAGCATGACAAGAGAATATGTATTGATGAACCGGGAGCTTCCCGTGCTCCGCTTTGCCTGCGAGCGCAACGCGTTTGACGAGCCGGAGTTTTCAGAACTCGAATGGCTGACAGAGCTGCGGCCGATCGGCTATGGAGCGCTCGGCGACTTCCTCGCGCGGCGGCAGGCCCCCAAGCACCGCCAGCATATCAAGGAGCTGCTGGAGCGATACGGCTGCGACGATCTGGAGGGCTTTCTCCGTGTTACCCACGCCCTGTCTCTGAATGACACCTTCTGGGTGAAGGAGGCGGACAGCGATCTGCGCTGGGATGGCGTCTCCCTGTACCAAAACGAGTTTGACCAACTTGTGAGCGAGGCCGCTTTCGACGGTGTGATCAGCGAGACGGATCTCTCTTCGACCTCGCCGGAATTCGGCACAGACGGACAGTACGCCAAGTGCTGGGTGCGCGATGAAGGCGGGATCTGGCTTTATAAAGGCGGCAGCGGCCTGCATGTGATCGAGCCGGTATCCGAGTTTCTGGTTTCCCAGCTCGCACAGCGCGTATGCCCGAACGCCGTGCGGTATGATCTGGAACTGTATCACAATAAGCTGGTGAGCAAATGTCCGCTGTTCACAACGGAAGCAACAGGCCTGGCCAAGGCCAGCACCGTGTTTCGCGGAGAGCAGACGATCCCGCGGCTGCTGGACTATTGCCGGGCGCTCGGCAGCGACGACGATTTCCGGCGGATGTGTGTGCTGGACGCGCTCACTCTGAACCCGGATCGCCACTACGGAAACTTTGGCTTCCTGTTTGACAACCAGACCATGGCGATTCTCGGGATGGCGCCGGTATTTGACAACAACCGCGCCCTGTTCCCCGAGCTGGACGAGGCGGCTCTGGCCGCTCCGGACTGGTATATCGATCATTGCCGTCCGAAGCTGGGGCGCGATTTTCTCATCACGGCGCGCGGCGTGCTGACGGACGAGATCCGCGCCGACCTGAAAAAGCTTCAGGATTTCCAGTTTGAAAACCATCCGGGAATTCCAATCAGCGAAAGCAGGCTCGAACTGCTCAGCGCGCTTGTGCAGCGCCAGGTCAGTTTGATCCTCAAATAAGGAAACGTGGAGCTGTAGCAAAACACAATTTTCACACGATAAATCCGAGTTGAGCGTAGGGGCCGACACCCTTGGCGGCCCGCGCTGTACAACTTGAAAACATGCAGAAATCCCTGGCAAAAGCGCACAAATGTGGCGAATTTGCCGGGGATACCTGCAATTATTAAGATTCCACCGCCGGGCCAGGCCACAGGCTGGGCGTTGACCCCTACGGTAATCTGGGGATTTTTACAAAACAATGGGGCTGTAACATCATTTTGCTACAGCCCCATTTTATCTATCCTGTTCTCATTCCTGCTGCGCCGTCACGAGCGCCGTGCCCGGGTAGTAGTGCGCGAGGATCGCACGGTAATCCCAGCCCGAGGCGGCGAGCGTGTTGGCGCCGTACTGGCTCATGCCGACGCCGTGGCCGAAGCCGGTGACCGAAAAGGTAAAGATACCGCCCGCGTAGCTCAGCGTGAAGGCCGTGGAGCGCAGCGCGAAGAGCTGCCGCAGCTCGGTGCCGCGGATGCGCACGCCGCCGAGCGTCACGGCGGCCACGCGCCCGCTCGCATCCCGCTCAGTCTCGCCGATCCAGCCCTCCGCCTCACCGCTGAAATCACATTCGGGGTGGGCGCGCAGCAGCGTGTCGCGAAAGTCCAGCCGCCAGATACGCACGCTGCTCTGATAGTTCGGCACCTGCTCGGCGGTCTCGGGCGAGGAGACCGAGATCAGATAGGGCCGCGCGTTCCAGACCGCGCCGCTCTCCTCAGTAGCCCCGGCCGAGGAGGAGTGGAAGGCCGCGAACACCGGCGCGCCTCCGTAGCTGAGATATTCCCCGTCCGTCGCCTCGACGGCGGCGCGGATGCGCGCGGCGTTGGTCTCATAGGCCTCGCCCCAGTTTAGGTGCAGCGCGCTGTCGGCGGCGTAGGCCTGGCAGCAGCCGGGTTCGGTACACACATCGGCCTCGCCGTGCTTGCGCGCCGCGGCGCAGTAGAGCGCGTAGGTCCGCGCGGCCACGGCCTGGGCGCGCAGCGCCTGCGGCTCGAACGCGGCGGGCATCTCGGCCGCGACGACGCCGAGCAGGTATTCCTGCATGTCCATCTCGCACACGCCGCCGGATGGCAGCCGCAGCAGCACGGTCTCGGCTGCGGGCGTCCCGACGGCAGCCGGCAGCGGGCACACAGCGCTCGCAACGTCCGCATCCGCGGTCTCCGCCGGCGGCATAAAGCGCGGCAGACAGGCGGGCAGCAGCGTCAGCAGCAGGGCGAGATAGGAGAGCAGCAGCATTCTCAGCATGATCGTGTCCTTTCCGTATAACTATTGACTGTTTCGGCTTTTGAGAGTACAATTGCGATATCAAACTATGGAATCGAGAGATCAATTATGCCTGACAATCAACAAGTGATGGGAGCCGCGGCCAAGCCCCACAAAACGCCGCTTGAGACCTCCCTGTTTCTGCTGGGCGCGGGCGCGTTCGGCTTCTTTTTCCGCTGGATCCAGCTGGAGGCCGGCTTCAATGACGACAACCTGCCCGACCCGAGCATCTGGAACTGGATCCTGCCGCTGAGCGTGCTGGGCCTTGCGTGGTATTACCGCCGAATCGTCCGCAGCTATGCCGAAGCCCCGGCCTATCTGCCGCACGGGCTGACAAAGACGCTCGGCTTTAGCTGCCGTTTCCCGATTTTGTACGACGCGCCGCGCTATCTGGCGGCCTTTCTGATCGGCGCCGGCTCGATCGTGCTGATCGCGACCACGATGCTCGACAAGAGTGCGATGTTCTGGCGCGCCGTCGCCGTGTGCGGCATCCTGACGGCCATCGCTCTGCCCCTGATCCAGAACGAGGCCAACGGGCACATCCGCCACGTCAGCGCCGATGTGCTGCGCGTGCTGTCGGTGTTCCCGATACTGCTGATGGCCGTGTGGCTCGTCACCTGTTATCAGACCAACGCCACCAACAGCGTCGTCTGGTCCTATGTGGTCGACGTCGCCGTGATCTGCAGCTGCATGATGCTGTTCTTCCGCCTCGCCGGGATCTTCTACGGCCAGCAGGAATCGGAAAAGCTGCAGTTCTGGATCATGGTGTCGTCGTATCTATGCTTCACGGCCCTGGCCGACTCGCGCAATCTCGGTCTGGCGATGATCCTGCTCGGCCTGGGGCTCGAGTGCCTGGTGTTCAACTGGGTCACGGTCGCGAACCTCGTCCCCGGCCGTCCGCCCAAAAAGCGCAGCGCCCCCAAGCCCGCCCCCGTGCCGCCCAAGAGCGACGGCGGCTTCGAGCAGCTGTAACCGCCGCCCTCGCGTTCCAAAACAATTCGATAATGATAACGGGGCGTGTTGCAAAAATGCGAGAAATCGCGAAAAACCCGGGTCGCTCACGTAGGGGAGGGCCTTGTGCCCTCCCGGCGGAATCAAGTTCATATAGCAAAGAAATGTTCGGCGGATTCGCACTATGTACGAAATCGCCGAACATTTT
>ODAI011165411.1_pt1 | contig 10596 bp, 8 predicted proteins | sample 1539321 | NCBI WGS metagenome assembly ODAI01 (sample SAMN02144231, study PRJEB22623) | gut metagenome | biome: sheep rumen | host: Ovis aries | place: New Zealand | reverse complement strand
TCGATCTCCTTCCAGCCGCTTATGCACTTTTAAACGAGTATCTGTGTAATAGGTGAAAGGCGAAGTCCGATTGTGGCACTATAGCGGAGGTCAGCCTCATTCTGAGCAATACCGCCGCCTGTTCCGCCGAGTGTGAATGCCGGACGAACGATGACAGGGTAATGTATAACCTGGGCGAAGTCCACAGCGTCATCGACTGTCTCAACAACCTTTGAAGGAATAACAGGCTCACCGATCTTTTCCATAGTGTCCTTGAAAGCCTGTCGGTCCTCAGCCTTGTGGATAGTTTCCGGATCAGCACCGAGAAGCTTGACATTATGTGAATCGAGGAAGCCCTCCTCAGCAAGCTGCATCGAAAGTGTAAGTCCGGTCTGTCCGCCCAGTGTGGACAGAAGGCTGTCCGGCTTCTCGATTTCTATAATGCGCTTTATAACATCCAGAGTCAGCGGCTCGATGTAGACCTTATCAGCCATAGCCTTATCTGTCATGATAGTCGCAGGGTTTGAATTGACCAGAACTACCTCCAGCCCCTCCTGTTTAAGTGCGCGGCAGGCCTGAGTACCGGCATAGTCAAATTCAGCAGCCTGTCCGATAACGATAGGACCGGAGCCGATAACAAGTACCTTCTTTATATCACTTCTCAGCGGCATATCAGTCACGCTCCTTTTCCATAGTCTTTACAAATTCATCGAAAAGATACGATGTGTCCAGCGGTCCGCCATGGGCTTCCGGGTGGAACTGCACCGTAAATGCGTTGACTGCGGTATAGCGTATTCCCTCGCAGGTCTTGTCGTTGGCGTTGATATGCGAAACGTGTCCGACGGAAGGGTCAATGCTTTCCCCTACCACTGCGTAGCCGTGATTCTGGCTGGTGACGTATGTCAGTCCGCTCTCGATGTCGATAACAGGCTGATTTGCGCCTCTGTGACCGTATTTCAGCTTCTCAGTCCTTCCGCCGTTTGCAAGCGCCATAAGCTGATGACCGAGACAGATGCCGAATATCGGTATCCCAAGCTTTTCTATCTCTTTGATATTTTCAATTATCTCAACGTTTTCAGCCGGGTCTCCCGGTCCGTTGGAGAACATTATCCCGTCAGGCGCAAGATCCTTTACCTGCTCCGCCGTTGTGTAAGCCGGAACTACCACTACCTCGCAGCCGCGCTTTACAAGCTCCTGTCTGATGTTGCGCTTGTAGCCGAAATCGAACAGCACTACGCGGTACTTTCTTTCCTCCGGCTCATAGGTGCGCTCCTCAGTGCCGGTGACATTCTTTACCGCATCCTTCACGGAAAAGGCGCGTATCTTTTCAAGCAGCTCGTCCTTCCTGGCATAAACGTCCTCGGTGGTGATAACGCCGTTCATTACGCCTGCCTCGCGGATAGTCCTTGTCAGACGTCGGGTGTCGATATTGTGGATACCAACGATATTGTGCTCGGTCAGAAAATCGTTGATATTTCCCTCGCTCCTGAAATTTGACGGAGCATTGCACCATTCGCGGACGATATATCCCGTAACATAGGACCTTGCAGACTCGCTGTCCTGCGAGTTTACGCCGTAGTTGCCGATGAGCGGGAAGGTCTGGGTGACTATCTGTCCGTAGTAGCTCGGGTCGGTAAGAGTCTCCTGATAGCCGGTAAGACCGGTAGTGAATACTACCTCACCGATAACAGTTCCCTTTGCGCCGAAGCTCCTGCCCTCAAAGACCTGTCCGTCGGCAAGCATAAGGTAGGCTTTTGCACCTTGATTGAATAATGACATTAGGATCATTCCTTTCGCAATATTCGTGGATCTATATAAGTCGCACACTCCATTGTGTGAGACCCGATCAGCAGCTTATTTAAGGTTGATGTACCGGCAGATATCGTCGCGCATACGGATAGTCTCGCGGCGGGCAGCCTTTGCGAAATCACGCTCGTCGCAGCCTTCCTTCTTATAAGCACACATTACTGCACGCGATGAGTTTACTATAGCGCCAAGACCGTTTGCATCAAAGCCGCCCTTCAGTCCTTCAGCACCGCCGCCCTGTGCACCATAGCCGGGTACAAGGAACATAGTATGCGGAAGTCTCTGCCTCAGCTCTGTGAGCATTTCGGGGTATGTAGCGCCTACGACTGCTCCGACACCGGAGTAGCCGTACCTGCCGATGGTGTCCTCGCCCCACTTTTCGCACATATCGCCCATTGCCTCATAGATAGTGCGTCCGTCTGCGAGCTTCATATCCTGAAGTTCGCCTGAAGAAGGATTGGAGGTCTTCACCAGAACATAAATACCCTTGTCACGCTCCTTGCAGACCTTGAGAAGCGGCGATATACCGTCGGTTCCGAGGTAGCCGTTGACAGTGAGGGCATCAGCGCCGAAAGCCTCGACCTCGTTCTCGCCTATCATTGTAGCGCCGAGGTGAGCATTCGTGTAGGCCTCCATTGTAGCGCCGATATCGTTGCGCTTTCCGTCTGTGATAACGAACATACCGTTAAGCTTTGCATAGCGGATAGTTCTTTCGAGTGTCTTGATGCCATAGTGACCGTACATCTCATAGTAGGCAGCCTGCGGCTTGATAGCCGGCACGATATCATGTATCTCGTCTATTATTGCCTGATTGAAGGCATATATAGCCTTTGCAGCAGCCTTCATAGTCCAGCCGTCGTCATCAAGATAGCGGCGCTGGATGTACTCCGGGACGTATTCAAGCTTCGGGTCAAGTCCAACTACTGTAGGGTTTTTGAGTTCAATGATCTTTTCAATAAGTCTGTCAAATGACATAGCTTTTCCTCCTGTTATCTGTTTCTTATATCGTATCTTATTTCGCCCTTTGATATAGTCACAAGCGGCTTTCCGGTGAGGGTGACGCCCTTGAACACCGTATTGTGAGACTTTGAATGGAGTTTCTCCGGCTCAACAGTCCACTTCATATTAATATCGGCAAGCACAAGGTCAGCAGTCTTTCCGGTCTGTATCGCCGGAACTTCAAGTCCAAGTATCCTGCGAGGGTTAACGCACATGAGCTCGACAACCTTTTTCAGCGGTATCTCGCCGGTATGATAGAGAGCTGTCAGCGTGGCAGCAAGGGAGGTCTCCAGACCTACTACTCCGTTGGGAGCCTTCTCAAAGTCAGCCTTCTCATCAGCTGCGTGCGGAGCATGGTCGGTGATGATGCAGTCGATAGTGCCGTCCTTTATCGCATCAATGATCGCACGGACGTCATTCTTCGTCCTGAGCGGCGGGTTCATCCGGTAGTCAGCGTCGCGCTTCATCAGAAGCTCATCCGTGAGCATAAAATAATGAGGAGCGGTCTCGCAGGTCACACGAACACCTCTTGACTTTGCAAAACGTATCATCGCTGCGCTGCCCTCGGTGCTGACGTGGCAGATGTGTATCCTTGCACCTACAGAGGAAGCAAGTATCATCTCCCGCGCTGTGATATAGTCCTCGGAAGCTCTGTCCATTCCCTTTACGCCAAGCCTTTCCGATATCTCGCCTTTGTTCATGATACCGCCGTTTATTATGCTCAGATCCTCGCAGTGCGAAGCCACGAGCAGACCGTTTTTCTTTGAAAGCTCCAGAGCTTTCCTCATCATCTCGGCATTTTCGACAGGTCTGCCGTCGTCGGAAATACATATGCACCCGGCAGCCTTCAGAGCTTCATAGTCACACAGACCGTTTCCGGACATACCACCCGTGATACAGCCTACCGGATATACCTCAACTCCGGTCCCCTGAGCCTTGTCTATGATGTACCTGATAGTTTCAGGATTATCGCAGGGCGGCTTGGGATTTGGCATAGCAAGCACTCCTGTAACTCCGCCGGCAAGCGCTGCCGCACATCCTGTGAGGACGTCCTCCTTATGTGTCTGACCGGGGTCACGGAAGTGAACGTGCATATCAAAAAGGGACGGCATCAGCACAAGGTCAGTACCGTCAATGACCTGATCCGCGCCTGTATGGAGATTTCCGCCGGTTTCAGCGATAATTCCGTCGTTTATGAATACATCCGTGACAGTGTCGTTCCTTGCGTCAACTGCGCGGACGTTCTTGATGAGAATTGATGACATACTTCCTCCTTATTCAACCGAATATTGCTACTCCGTCGCTGCCGTCGATCTCCCTTACCGAAACTCTTACGACTTCGCTGTGGGAGGTCGGGAGATTTTTCCCCACATAGTCCGGACGTATCGGGAGCTCTCTGTGTCCCCTGTCCACGAGGACCGCAAGCTGTACGGAACGCGGTCTGCCGCGCTTCATTATTGCTTCAAGAGCTGCGCGGGCGCTTCTGCCTGTGAATATTACGTCATCGACAATGACGACGTTCATGTCCTTTACACCGAAGGGTATATCCGTAAGCTCATCCGTTCCGCCCTCCGCTACATCGTCGCGGTACGGCGTTATATCAAGCTGTCCGAACGGCACGTTTACGCTCTCAAGCTCCGAGAGCTTATCGGCAATGCGCTTCCCTATCGTAACCCCGCGCGAACGTATGCCGATCACGCAGAGCTCCTCCGCACCCTTGTTGTGCTCGATTATCTCATAGGAGATCCTTGCGATAGCACGCTGCATAGCCTTGTCGTCCATTATCATGCGCTTTTTTTCCAGACTGCTCACCCCTTGTACAAAAATACCCGTCCGCAGGTCGCAGACGGGTAAGCATATAGTTATAGCTACAATTATAGTATAATCAGCTTCGCCTTGCCGACCTCACGGGATCGAATTAAAGGACATCACAATTACTCTTAACATTATATCACACTGATTCAGTTTTGTCCAGTGTTTTGAAGAAATTTTTTTGTATTGCGCGGATATTTACAAATCCACAAAAATAATGTATAATATATGTATCAGTTATTAATGACCTTCAAAAATGAATAATAGCAAGGAGGCGTATAATGTTCGCACAAAGATCAGGTATGAGCGGAAGGAAAGCTGACAGACTTCCTCCCCTGCCTGTTCCGGTAATACTCCGGCTGCTCTCGGAGCTCGCTTTGCATCCCGACGACCCGATGACAGGGATGATCGCAAAATTCGCCTCGGCAGACCCAAAGCTTTTCGCACTCCCGCCTGACGAGCTCGTCAGATATATCCGCCGGAACAGCAGATTTGCCGCCTCAATGATGCTGATAATCGAGCTTCTGCGCGAAAAGGAGTTCAGCAATGACATCTTTTCAGAGGATTTCTCTGACTACAACAATGCTTCAAGATTTTTCATGCGGCATTTTATGTTCAGGCCGGCTGAACAAGTCGTTGCAGCTCCGCTTGACAGCGACCGCAGGATCATCGGAGATGCCTATGTATCCGGCAGCGGAACGAGCTTCTCGACATATATGCCGGTCCGTGAGATAGTCCGCGTCTGTGTACTGTCCGGAGCATATCAGGTCGTTGTCTCGCATAATCATCCGGACGGTGAGGCTCTGCCCTCAGTAAATGACATAATCGCAACAAAAAAACTCGCAGAGATACTGAACAGCTTCGAGATAGACCTTGCCGATCATATTATAATAGCCGGCACCGATTCCTTCTCCATGAGGCTGAGCGGTCAGTATCCGCAGTTTTTCAGCAAGAACGAATTCTACCGCAGAAAGAGTGAAAAATGAAAAAAGAAAAAAAACTGCCGGCAGTAACTGACGAAAGCATAATCAGACTCCTGCCAAGAAGAAAAAAAGGACTGCTGAAAATCGTTTTCAGCCGATTCTTCGTCATATTTATGCTCATCATCTTCCAGATAATCATGACGGTCTCGCTGTTCACATGGCTGTACGTCCACTTCAAAGTGCTCATTATCTTGCAGGGAGTTTTCTCGTTTTTCATGCTTTTCTACCTGTTCAACTGTGATATGGACTCCGCCGCAAAGCTCACATGGCTGCTCATCATCGACTCATTCAGCATCGTCGGCGCAATGCTGTTCTGGTATACCCAGCGGGAATTCGGCCACAACCTGATACGGAAGCGCTCCTTTATGCTGACTGACGAGACCCGCGGTATGCTAACTTCATCAGAAAAAGCCTTCGCCGACCCGGATGTACAGCGTTCCGGCACTGATGACCTGTGCCTGTACCTGAGCAGATCGGGCTGCTATCCGCTGTTCAGCGATACTGACGTCACCTACTTTCCGCTCGGTGAAAATAAATTCGAGGCACTTCTTGAAGAACTGCAAAAGGCCGAGAAATTCATCTTCATGGAGTATTTCATAATCGACGAAGGCTATATGTGGGGAAGGATCCTGAAGATCCTCGCAGACAAGGTCAGGGAAGGAGTCGAGGTCAGGGTCATGTACGACGGAATGTGTGAAATAACTACACTCTCCCACGACTATCCCACCCGTATGGCTGAGCTCGGGATCAAGTGCAAGGCATTCTCACCTATACGTCCGATTATTTCGACCTACTACAACTACCGCGACCACCGGAAGATTCTCATCATTGACGGAAATGTCGCCTTCAACGGCGGTGTTAACCTCGCGGATGAATATATCAACCGCACTCCGAGATTCGGTCACTGGAAGGACTCAGCCGTAATGCTCAAGGGAGCTGCCGTCAGAAGCTTTACCCTCATGTTCCTCCATATGTGGAACATAACCGAACACACTCCCGATTGGGATTACCTCCCCGACCCCGTCCTCCCGAAGGATGCAAAGGGCTATGTTATGCCATATGCCGACTGCCCGCTCGACGAGTACAAGGTCGGCGAGAGCATCTATATGGATATCCTCAACCGCGCCACAAGCTACGTCTATATCATGACCCCCTACCTGATACTCGACGGAGAGCTCGAATCCTCCCTGAAATTCGCCGCTGAACGCGGTATCGATGTCAAGATCATCCTTCCCGGCATTCCCGACAAGAAGGGGGCCTATTCCCTCGCAAAAACACACTACAGGTCGCTCCTTCGCTCAGGTGTGCAGATATATGAATATACCCCCGGTTTCGTCCACTCGAAGGTCTTCGTCAGCGACGGAGAAAAGGCTGTAGTAGGCACGATAAACCTCGACTACCGCAGCCTCTATCACCACTTTGAGTGTGCTACCTATATGTACAAAACTCCCTGTATCTCCGATATAGAGGACGATTTCAGCGCTACCCTCAGCCTTTGCAGACAGGTCACTCCTGAAAGTATAAAGCATGAGAAATTCTCCTACAAGCTCTGCGGCAGCCTCCTCAAGCTTATCGCCCCGTTAATGTGACATCAGTATTGTGCTGAAAAATATTGCAAAAATTGAAATTTTTTTGGCGCAGACTATTGCATTTTTCAGAAAAAGGTGTTATTATATTCTTAATAAGTGTTATTACCCGAGCATTTTATACTCTCCGTTTAACAGCTTAGGTGGCTGTATCTGCGGGTTGTTAAATAGTTAAATATATAATATGGAGGGATATGATTGTCCGTAAATAAGATCACTCGCTCCGCCTGTTCAGCTGCAGCTGCCCTCGCTGTGCTCGCCTCAGCTCCCGTGTACGTCCCCCGTGCCTCAAAAACTGCAAATGCTGCGGATGTACTCAAATATGAGTTCGAGAACGGCACTACAAGCGGCGGAAAACTGTGCAAGACCGGCGTTTCCGACCTCGATGCCGATAAAATCCCAGAAGGCTCTGACCTGACGAAGTGCTCCGGCGGCGGATTTGCCTACCTCGACCAGAAAGGCACGACCCTCTCAGTTGAGGTCGATGTCCCGGAAGCCGGACTTTATGAACTAAGCATCACCTACTGCGAGCCTTCCGACCCTAACAAGAAGGTGCAGTACCTCGATATCAACGGCGTGAATCAGGGCGAAGTCACCTTCCCCTACTGCCCCTCGTTCACCGAGGCCTCCGGAGGTGTAGTCAACCTTCCGGCAGGTAAGAGTACAATTACTCTCAGGGCTTACTGGGGATATACCTACTTCGACTACCTCACACTCACCCCGGCTGACAAAAGCCTCACTAACCTCTCGCCTACTAAGTCTCTCTCGAACCCGAATGCCACCGATGCCGCAAAAAGGCTGTATTCCTACCTCTGCGACCAGTACGGCAAGCATATCATCGCCGGTCAGCAGGAATACTGCGGCGACCATAACTACAACCAGTGGAATGACCCAGATACCTATATCAAGGACAATGAGGCTGAATTCCAGTACATCCTCGAAACTACCGGGAAACAGCCTGCTATCCGCGGCATTGATATGCTCTCATACAATACCACCGACACCACATGGCGTGATAATGCCACCGGAAGGATCATCGAATGGTACAATAAGTTCCACGGGATCCCGACTGTTACCTGGCACTGGAACGTCCCTACCGAGAAGGACAGTGAAAGTATCGCCTTCTATGTCGAATCGACCGGAAATTCCCCGTATACCACATTCAGCGTAACAAACGCTGTTACCGAGGGTACATGGGAGCACGAAAAGATCCTCGCCGATATCGACCTTATCGCCACAGAACTGAAAAAGGTACAGGACGCCGGAGTGCCTATGCTCTGGAGACCTCTACATGAGGCCGAGGGCGGCTGGTTCTGGTGGGGTGCCGAGGGTCCGGAAGCCTGCAAGAAGCTCTACCGGCTCCTCTATGACAAGCTTACCAATGAGTACGGTCTGAATAACCTTATCTGGATATGGACTGGCTATACATCACCTGCTTCCGCAGATTGGTATCCCGGCGACGATGTTGTCGATATCGTCGGCTATGACAAGTACAATGCCGCTGACGGTATGCCTAACCTCAGCTCTATCGCCTCGACCTTCTACAGCCTTGTAAAAGGCACAAACGGCGAGAAAATGGTCGCTATGACCGAAAACGATTCCATCCCGTCTCTCGAAAATCTTGTAAACGACAAGGCGGCATGGCTCTATTTCTGCCCATGGTATATGAACTACCTCACAAGCGAGCAGAACAACCCTGTAGATAACCTGATCGAGATATACAACAGCGACTACTGCATAACTCTTGACGAGCTTCCCGATCTCACGAGTTATCCGATCAATGGCAGCTCCGCCCCCGACCCGACTGAGGATACCACCGGCAGCAATTATCTCGCCGGCGATGCCAACTGCGACGCTCAGGTCAATATGGCTGATGCTGTGCTTATCATGCAGGCTATCTCAAATCCGGACAAGTACGGAAAAGGCAAAACAAGCGGTATCACCGCTCAGGGTGAACAGAACGGCGACGTCGAGTCCACCGGAAACGGCCTCACCAATAAGGATGCCCTGCAGATCCAGAAGTTCAAACTTGGTCTTATTTCATCTTTAATTTAATTTATCAGGAGGACAAAAATGAAGCTATCCAAACGCATTATCTCTGCTGTAACGTGCGCTGCTGCACTTACAGCCCCGCTGACAGGCTCGCTCGGAACTGCTATCGCTGCCGGCGAATCTGATGAGGAGATCGTATACTCTGCCCCGATAAGCGAGGTAGTCACTGATTCCGGTCTCGATATCGACTATGCCCGAGCTTTGCAGTATTCCCTATATTTCTACGACGCAAATATGTGCGGCGAGATCAAAGAAAATGAGAACCTGCTTTCATGGCGCGGAAGCTGCCACACCTACGACGCACACGTTCCTATGATAGAATGGGACGGAGTTACCACTAAATCCAGCAAGGGCGGTACTAACCTCTCCGCTGCATTCATGACACAATACAAGGATATTCTCGACCCCGACGGCGACGGCACTATCGATGTTGCCGGCGGCTTCCACGATGCGGGCGACCACGTTGAGTTCGGTATACCTGAAAACTATACCGCTGCCACACTCGGCTGGGGATACTATGAGTACCGCGACGTTTACAAGAAGCTTGAGCAGGATAGCCACATTGAAACTATCCTCCGCCACTTCAACGACTACCTCATGAAGTGTACATTCCGCGACAAGGACGGTACAGTCATCGCTCACTGCTACCAGGTCGGCGAGGGTAATATCGACCACGCTATCTGGAATTCCCCTGAGGTAGATACTATGCCGCGTCCGGCATTCTTCCTGACAGCCGAAAAGCCTCAGACAGACTACGTTGTCTCTGCGGCAGCTTCACTGGCTATAAACTACCTCAACTTCAAGGAAACAGACCCTGATTATGCTGAAAAATCGCTTGACTACGCCAAGGCTCTCTGGGATTTCGCCAACGCTAATCCTAAAGAGCTCTCAGACAACGCTGACGGTCCTGTTCAGTTCTATAAATCAGGCAAATGGGAGGATGACTACTGCTGGGCTGCTGCATGGATGTACCTTGCTACAGGCGACGCAACTGTATTCGACCACGGCGCATATAAAGTATTCGACTACTATGCTCCCTCCGGCTTCTGCTACAACTGGAACGATATGTGGGGCGGAGCTGCTGTTATGTGGGCTGTTATCAATCAAGAACACCCTGAACTCGACCTCGTTCAGCATATCAGAGATGCTCAGGGCATGAACCAGTACGTCCTGAAGGATTTCTGGGATGATGACTGTCTCGGAAAATGCCTGAAAACATGGCAGGGCAAGGAAACTCCCCAGGGCTTTGCATGGCTCAGCACATGGGGAAGCTGCCGTTATAACACTGCTATGCAGTTCATATGCCTCCTCTATGATAAGTATCACAACGATCAGCCGACTGAATGGAGCGAATGGGCTAAGAAGCAGATGAACTACAT
>ODAI010127419.1_pt1 | contig 10596 bp, 11 predicted proteins | sample 1539321 | NCBI WGS metagenome assembly ODAI01 (sample SAMN02144231, study PRJEB22623) | gut metagenome | biome: sheep rumen | host: Ovis aries | place: New Zealand | reverse complement strand
TAACATAAATTTAGACGGATTAGTACAAAATCCGCCTATTTTATGCTATAATTTTAATGATTTTATAAAAGGAGTTGATCCAAATGAATAATGAAAATAAAACTAATATAAACTGCGATACGGGGATTTTAGGAAAACTTTGCTTAAACTATTGAAAATACTTATTTTTCAATATAGAGATTTTTACATATTTTTAAAATTTGAAAAAGCTGAAAGATAAATAGTAATTTGTCGTTGAGGTAATAAAAGAAAGAGAGAAAAATATATGTTACACAAAATGAAGTTAAATGAAAGTCCATTTGAAAGAATAAAAAATGGAACTAAAATAATAGAATTTAGATTATATGATGAAAAAAGACAACAAATAAAAGTTGGAGATCAAATAGAATTTTCAAAATTACCAGATTTACAAGAAAAACTGTTAGTTGATGTTGTTGAATTATATAGAGAAGATACTTTTGAAAATTTGTTTAGAAAACTATACAATGATGAAGAAGAAATAACAAGAAAGACTAAAGCTATGTATGAAATTTATTCTCCAGAAAAGGAACAGCAATATGGTATTTTAGGAATTAAAATAAAAATCAATATAGATGATTTAAAATCAAGCATTGAGAAATTTACTCCATATAATGAGCAAGAAGAAGTTGAAAAAAGGATAATGCTAAAATACATAAATGACTTTGATGACGTTTTAACTAGACAAAATGAATATGGGCATTTTACAAGTTCAGCATTTGTCCTTAACAAAGAAAGAACGAAGATTCTAATGATATACCACAAAATCTATAATTCATGGGCATGGGTAGGAGGACACAGTGATGGTGATAGTGACCTTTTATATGTTGCTATGAAAGAGGCAAAAGAGGAAACTGGAATAAAAAATGTTGAGCCAATTTCTAAAGATATTTATTCACTAGAAATAATAAATGTAAATGGTCATGAAAAAAGAGGAAAATATGTTGGTTCACATGTTCATCTTAATGTCGCATATTTATTAGAAGCGGATGAAGGTGAAGAAATACATATAAAAGAAGATGAAAATAGTGGGGTAAAATGGGTTTCTATTGATGAAGTTTTAGATACTACTTCACAGGTTTGGGTTAGAGATAGAGTTTATGCTAAAATAATAGATAAGATGAAGAAGGATAGAATTATAGAAATTAAATAAACTTTGTCAAAGCACTTGATTTATATAAACAATTATGTTAAATTAAAACCAAGTTAAAAGAGCTGTAACACAAATTTCCTATTTATAAAAATTTGTAAACCTCAGCTGGAACGGAGCCAAGAAATAGATAACCGAAAGATTATCTATTTTTTTTGACTTAAAGCATTTTAAACTCAAAGTCTTTACTGTATAATATTATTGATTAAGAAAATAGATACAAATTCAATTTTAATTCAATAAAACTATGATAAATAATATTAGAGGTGATGTAATTGTGAATATTTTAATAATAGAAGATGAATATAGTTTAGCTGATGCAGTAGCAGAAACATTGAAAAATGAAAATTTTAATGTATGCATTAAAACAAATGGAGAAGAAGGAGAAGACGAAGCGTTAACAGAAAATTATGATTTGATTTTACTTGATGTGATGCTTCCAAAGAAAAATGGTTTTGAAATATTAAAATATTTAAGACAAGAAAAAATAAAAACTCCAATAATAATGCTTACCGCAAAATCTGAAATAGATGATAAACTAAATGGATTAGAGCATGGCGCAGATGACTATGTTACAAAACCATTTTCAATGAGGGAACTTATGGCCAGAGTAAAAGCTGTATTGAAAAGAACAAACAATATTGAAGATACAAATTGTTTGGAATTTGGAGATTTAAGGTTAGATTTAAAAAATGCAAAAATAGAATGTAATGGTAACGAAATTCAAATAAGTGGAAAAGAGTTAGAGCTTTTAGAACAATTATTACTTAATAAAAATCAAATTCTATCAAGAGAAAATTTATTAGAAAGAATTTGGGGATATGAAAGTGATGCAGAATACAACAATGTAGAAGTTTATATTACATTTATTAGAAGGAAGCTAAAACTTATAGATTCTAAAGTAAATATTAAAGCTGTAAGGGGAATTGGTTATAAATTGGAGGAACGATATGATAAATAAATTAAGAAAAAAGATTTTTTTGATAATTCAAATTACTCTCTCTATCATTATATTGGGAATTATAATACTATTTGCTGGATTTAGTTATAAAAATACAATAACATCGTCTACAATGTTTATGGATAGAATAGAAGGAAGAGAAGACATAAAAAATGATAAGCCTAAAGAACCAAATAGTTTAAGAATTGATACTGATCCATTTATGATAAATGTTGATGGGGTTTACAAAATTGAAATTAATAACAATAGTGTTATTAAAGAATCAAATAATGTAACAAATGAAATAAAGGATTATGCTTTTAAATTAGTTAGCTCAAATTTAGAAGAAGGATATATAGGTAATTATATCTATAAAATAAGAAAAGTTGGTGATAACGGTAAAGAAATAACTTTAATAGAGAATAAAGATGCTATTAGACGATTAAAAACAACAGTTTTATTAGCGGTTATAGTTGGAATTTTAGGAATTGTTGTAGTTTATATCATTTCGAAAAAAATATCTAAAGCGATAGTCAAACCAGTTGAGGATTCATTCGAAAAGCAGAAACAATTTGTTTCAGATGCTTCTCACGAATTAAAAACTCCACTTGCTGTAATTGAAGCAAATGCAGATGTGCTACATGATAAAATTGGAGAAAACAAATGGATAACATATATACAAAATGAAGTTCAAAGTATGGATAAATTAGTTAATGATTTATTAACTCTTTCCAAAATGGAAAACACTAATAATATAAATTACCAGAAAATGAATTTGTCTAAAGAAGTTCAAATGGCAGTTGCTGTTTTTGAAAGTATTATATTTGAAAAAGAAATTAAGTTAGAAACTAGTATTGATGAAAGCATTTATTTTAATGGAGATAAAGAGGATATAAAACATATAGTTTCTATAATATTAGACAATGCAATAAAACACACAGAAAGAAACAACAAGATTATAGTTAACGTTGAAAAAGAAAAAAATGAAATAATAATTGAAATCAAAAATCAAGGACAACCTATTCCTTATGGGGAACAAGAAAGAATATTTGAAAGATTTTACAGAGTTGATAAAGCAAGAAATAGAAGCGAAAAAAGATATGGATTAGGACTTGCTATTGCAAAAGGAATTGTAGAAAAATATAATGGAAGTATAAAAGCTAGTTCAAAAGACGGTTTTACAACTTTTCAAGTTAGATTGAATAATAGATAGAAAAAAAGATTGAATAAAAATAATTTATTCAATCTTTTTTCAATTTTTGTGTTTTATACTGATAATGACAAAAAAAGGAGGAATGAAAAATGAAAGATAAGTTTTTAGTTTTTATAATTGGTGTATTATTAGGAGCTGTGATAACAGGGACTGGATTTTTAATTTATGAAAAAAACACTAAGAATACAACTCAAGCTACAAATCAAATTCAAAATCAAAATCAAATGCAGATGATGGAAAGACCTGATGGAGAAACTCCACCAGAAAAACCAAATAATGATGAGAATAACGAATCTAGACCTGAACCACCGAATATGAACAATAAATCAATAGAAAATAAGGTAAATTAAGGAGGTTAAGTATAAATGAAAAAGAAAACTATAATGGAAATAATAATAATTATTATACTAGTAATTATATTTGGAACAATTATAGGAATATATATAAATGATAGAAATTCACAAAACACGGATAATTCAAATAACACTACAACAAACGATATGACATCTTCAAATGGTAATACATCAATGAAAACACCGCCCAATAAGCCAGGGGGAAACGGTGGACAACCAGGAGAAAATGGTAGTAGTACAAATGTTTCACATACAGGGGCAGCCGAAATTACTAGTGATATAACCAATAATGGAATAGAATATTCTTCTACAGAAGGCTCTCAAAACTCATTATTAGTAACAGGAGGAACATCAACAATAACAGATTCAACTATTACTAAATCAGGGGATTCAGATGGAGATAATTCGGATTTTTATGGAACTAATGCGGCAGTATTAGTAAAAGAAGGAACATTAAATATTAATGGAGGAACTGTTACAACAAATGGTTCACATGCAAATGGTATATTTGCATATTCAAATGGAGTTATAAATATTTCAAATACAGACATAAAAACAAAAAGCAACAATTCTGGTGCAATAATGGTAACTGGAGGAGGAACACTTACTGCAAATAATGTAACAGCGGAAACAGAAGGAAATTCATCAGCTCCAATTAGAAGTGATAGAGGTGGCGGAACATTAACAGTAAATGAAGGAAATTATACATCACATGGAACAGGATCACCAGTAATTTATTCAACAGCTGATATAACGGTAAATAATGCTAGCCTAACTTCAACAGCTTCAGAAGGTGTGGTAATAGAAGGAAAAAATTCAGTTACATTAAACAATGTTACAATGGAAGCCACAAATACAAAATTAAATGGAAATTCAGAGACATACAAAGCTATCTTTATATATCAATCAATGTCAGGAGACGCAGAAGTAGGAACATCATCATTTATCGCAAAAAATTCAAAAATAATAAATAATAAAGGTGAGATAATATTTGTTACAAATACAAGTACAGTTATTGAATTAGAAAACAATGAAATAATAAATAATGATAAAGATGGAGCATTTATAAAAATAAGTGCAGCAAAATGGGGAACATCTGGGAAAAATGGTGGAGAAGTAGTACTAAATGCCAAAAATCAAAAAATAGAAGGAGATATTATAGTTGATAAAATTTCTTCACTAGACCTGTCATTAAAAAATGCAAGTAGTTATACAGGGACAATAAATAATGATAATACTGCGAAAACAATAAATATTTCATTAGATAGTAGCTCAAGTATAACACTAACTGGAGATTCATATATAACTTCACTTGAAGATGAAGATTTATCTTATAGTAACATAAATTTTAATGGATATAAATTATATGTTAATGGTACAGCTATTAATTAAAAAATAAAGAAGGTATAGATTTAATCTATATCTTCTTTTTAAATTATCAATCAATTACATAACAATCTTATTAACTACTTCACCTTGTTTTTTATAAATAGAATTTGACGCGATTACGCCTCTTACAGAAGATAATGGATAGATATTAGAATTTCTACCTATAACACTTCCAGGATTTAAAACAGATCCACATCCAACTTCAACATTATCTCCAATCATACATCCAAATTTCTTTAAACCTGTTTCAATTTTTTCATCTCCATTTTTTACAATAACTAATTTTTTATCTGATTTAACATTTGATGTTATTGAACCAGCTCCCATGTGTGATTTATAACCAAGTATAGAATCTCCAACATAATTATAGTGAGGTACTTGAACATTATTAAATAAAATTACATTTTTTAATTCTGTTGAATTTCCTACAACGCAGTTATCACCAACGATTGCATTACCTCTGATAAAAGCACAATGTCTAACTTCTGTATCTTTTCCAATTATAGCTGGGCCAGCAATAAAAGCTGTTGGGGCAACTTTAGCAGTTTTTGCAATCCATACATTTTCTCCAATTTTATTATAATCATCTAAACTAAGAGATTCTCCTAATTCAATTATAAAATTTTTAATTTTAGGTAAAACTTCCCAAGGATATTCACATCCATTAAATATTTCTTTTGCAATTGTTTCATTTAAATCATATAGATTTGATATTTTACATTCATTCATTTTAATCATCCTTTCTTAAGCGAATTTTATCCATATGCTATTACTGATAATTTATTACAATTATTTTAATAAGTCAAGGCAAAACAGGTTATCTTGATAAATTATATTCATATATTTTATTATTATTTTTTTGAGGAATGGAGTATGGAGATTTCTTTTCTGTGATATAATTGCTATTATGATTAGATACAAAATTTTCAACTTTTAATGATTCTCTAAAACCGTATTGTTTCTCTTGAGAATCAATTTGTTTATTTGCTTCAAGTATAACACTTTTTATGTATTTAAATGAATTTTTAGAAGTTACAGAGTTTTTTATAAATCTACAGTTCGATTTAAGATGTCTATATCCTTTAATACCAATTGTGGCTGTATTGATAGCTAATTTGTTAATGTTTTTGGGTAATGTTTCAGATTTAAAATAATTGTAATTTTTGTGAATTTTTTTGAAATAATTAAATTTAGATAATATAGGTTTTATTTTCAAATGTTTTTCTTTTATAAAATTATTTATGGGAGATAAGTGGTTTCTAATATTTTGTATTAATGGTGGGATTGGTCTTTGACTTGAAAGTCCTAATTTATAAAGTGTTAGATTTTTTTTATAAGCTGCGGTTTGTTCCATTTTATAATACTTCCTGCAATTTATATTAGGGTTTTCAATCCAACTTTTGGTTTGTGAATCATACCAAAAATTAATTTCATTTCCTTGAGAAATCGTATTTTCCATTTGTTTACTTATTTTCTTCTCTTTCGAAACTAATTTTTTGAATTTTATAAATTGTACTAGGGAAATATCATTTATAGAATTAAATTTTTTCTTTTGTGATTGTAATTTCTCTAAGTTTTGACTCAAGTGATTAAAATTTTTCATATTAAGAATAAAATACTCCTTTCTTTGATTTAAATTGTGTTAAGAAGAAAAAGACAATACTAATAATAGCATGAAAGCATTGAAATGTAAAGGAAAATCGTACAACATAATTCGACAAAAATAGACAAGCATTTCGCATTTAAAAAGGTTGCGTTTTACCAACTTTTATGATATATTAACAAGGAAATTTGTTATATAAATAAGGAGGAAGTTTTGTGACAAATCCACAAATTTATGATTTAATAACAGAAAAAATTGCAAAGGAAAATGTTTTAGTTGATGAGCCAATGAAAAAGCATACATCATTTAAAATTGGTGGTAATGCTGATTTTTATGTGAAAGTAAAAAGCGAAGAAGAAGTAAAGTACATATTAGAAATTTGTAAAAATAGTGATATTCCACTTACTATAGTTGGAAACGGAAGTAATTTGTTGGTCTCTGATAATGGAATAAGAGGAATTGTTTTAAAGGTTAATATAGATAAGGTTGAAATAGACAAAACAAGAACTTTACAAGATAAAACAATTATTACAGTAGGTGCAGGTGTTCCATTAGCTAAGCTAGCATTTCAATTGTTAAATGAATCTCTATCAGGATTCGAATTTGCATCAGGAATTCCTGGAACAATTGGTGGAGCAATTAGAATGAATGCAGGGGCATATGGTTCAGAATTTAAAGACATTGTTTTGGAAACGAAGTGTATGAACTATGAAGGAGAGATTGTAGTTTTAGACAACAATCAACAAAAGTTTGAGTATAGAAAAAGTATATTTAAAGATGAAAAATACATTATTTTAGAAACAAAATTACAATTAAATCCAGTTGAAGATAATACTGTTATCAAAGAAAAAATGGATGAATACAAAAAAAGCAGATTAGAAAAACAACCTATAGAATTCCCAAGTGCGGGAAGTACATTTAAAAGAGGAAATGACTTTATTACCGCTAAATTAATTGATGAATGTGGATTAAAAGGATATAGTGTTGGTGGTGCAAAAGTATCAGAAAAACATGCTGGATTTGTTATAAATACTGGAAATGCAACCTCTAAGGATGTATTAGAATTAGTAGATATTATAAAAAAGGAAGTCTTAAATAAATTTGGAAAAGAGATAGAATTAGAAGTTGAAACAATTGGAGACGGTATTTAGAATTCTGAATCCAATTGTATGAAAGAAAGGAAGAAGAAAAATGAAAGGTTTTTTTGAATGGTTTAAATCTGGTTCGAAAATGAAAAGATGGATGTTCTTAATATTATTAGGTGTTGTAGCAATTTGTTTTGCAATTTCTAAAATATTAGTAACAAATAAACTAGAAACAATTAAAGATATTGCAATAATAATTGGATGTTTTGTGTTTGGCTTTGTTGCAATAATTCTTGGATTAATACATATGAATAAACGTACACTAGAATTATTAGTTAAAGAGACCGATAAAAGAGAAGAAGAAAATTTAAAGTCATTAATATTTAATAGAAAAGTATATAGCCAAGGGCCTAAAATTGTTGTTATTGGTGGAGGTACCGGTCTTAATTCTGTTTTGAAGGGATTAAAAAAATATACAGATAATTTAACAGCTATTGTTACAGTATCAGACTATGGAGAACAATCTTCTGATTCTAGAAAATTACTAGAAACACTTCCTCTTGAAGATATAAAGGAAAGTATGGTAGCCTTAGCAGCAAATGAAGAAGAAATGAATAGTTTACTTAATTACAAATTTGATGATGGAAAATTAAAATCATTATCATTTGGTGATATATATTTATTAGCAATGCAAAAAGTGTATAAGGATTTTTCTTTATCAGTAAAAGAGTCTAGCAATGTACTTAATATTACTGGAAAAGTTTTACCTGTAACAATGGAAGAAATGAAAATTTGTGCAGAGCTTGAAGATGGAACAGTAGTTGAAAATAGATCTGAAATTCCGGAAATTGTTAATAAAAAATCAAGTAAAATTAATAGAATTTTTATTAATCCTACAAATTGTAGAGTTGCACCAGGTGTAGCAGAAGCAATTGAAGAGGCTGATGCTATAATAATAGGACCAGGAAACTTGTATACAAATGTTATTCCAAACTTGTTAGTTAAGGGAATGACGAGAGCTATAAAAAATTGCAAAGGATTTAAAATATATATTAGTAATATTATGACTGAACCTGGTCAAACATCTGATTATACATTATCAGACCATGTTAAAGCTATTACAGATCATGTCGGAGAAGGTGTAATCGATTATTGTATTTATGATACTGGAGAAATTGTTCCAGAGATTATTAGAAAATATAATGAAGATGGTAGTGACTTAGTTGAACAAGATACTTCAAAGGCAAAAGCAATGGGAATGCATTTATTAAAAAGAGATTTAGCAACTGTTGAAGATGAACGTATAAGACATAATCCAGATAGCATTGCAGCTTCAATTATCGAATTGATTTGTGAAGATTTAAAATTTAAAGATATGCAAAATAACCCAGAGTACATGATTTTAAATGACAGATTGAAGAACAAGAAAAAGAAAATTAAGAAAAATAAAAAGTTAAGAAATAGAGCTGAAGATGGAAATGGAGAAGATCAAAAGAGTAAGTTTTTCGACAAATATCAAGAAAGAATTAAATCAATAAAAGAAAGTGAAGAAAAATTCAAGAAAAGAAATAGAAAAGCAAAACAAGCTCAAGCACAGGGTAATAAACATGTTTCATCAGATAGAATAAAAGAGATAGACTTAAATGCAAAAAAAAGAAGAAAATTAGAAGAAGACATTGAGAAATTTAAGACTTCAAATAAGAGAAGTAGAAACTAAAAAAAAGCAAATATAATTAAATAAGATTCAAGGAGGAGTAAATGGACAGTTTATATTTATTATATGGACAAGAAACTTATTTATTGGAAGACTTTATAAAAAAGATAAAGAAGACTTTTGATAAGTTAGTTGAAGGAATCAACTTTATAAAAATTGATGAAACAAATATAAACCAATTAATTTCAAACATTGAAACTCCTTGTTTTGGTTTTGATAAAAAGTTGATTTTTGTTAAAGAAACAGGAATATTTAAGAAAGAAGGAAAAAAGAAAAATACTACAACAACAGCTCTCTCAGAAAAAATTGCTGATTATATTTTACAAAATATAGATAATGTAAAACAAGATAATCTTATTGTTTTTATTGAAAGTGAAGTAGAAAAAAATAAGCTTTATAAAGTAATTGAAGAGTGTGGCAAAGTTGTGAATTTTGAGCCTGAAAAATTACCTAGTTTAATTAAAAGAATAAAAACAATTAGCACTGCTTATAAAGTTGAAATTAGTGATTATGACGCGCAATATTTAGTAGAATGTTGTGGAACAAATTTACAAGATATTATTAATGAATTACGAAAATTGATAGAATATGCAGGTCAGGGTGGAAAGATTACAAAACAAGATATTGATATTTTAACTACAAAACAGATAGACAGTGTAATATTCGATTTGACAGACAATTTAGGAAAAAAAGATATAAAAAAAGCAATGGATGTATTCTATAATTTGATTTATCAAAAGGAACCTGTTCAGAAAATTTTGATTACATTATATAATCACTTTAAAAAATTGTATTTTGTAAAATGTGGTTTAAAAAACAATGAAAATATAGCTGAGAGTTTAAAGCTAAAGCCTAATCAGACATTCCTTGTTAATAAGTACAAAACTCAAGCAGGATATTTCCAAGAGTCTGAACTTAGAAAAATATTAGAAGAATTATCTGATTTGGATTATAATTATAAAATTGGCTTGATTGATTTAAATGTTGGGATTGAGGCGGTACTTTGTAGGTATTGTGGAAGGTAGAAGTTACATAAATGTCGAAAAATGTCGGTTAGCAAAATCATTAACATTCCGTTCGTTTACTGGCGTTCGGATTTTATGAAAGACGAAAGGTGGGAGCGCCAAACTG
>ODAI012066597.1_pt1 | contig 10597 bp, 13 predicted proteins | sample 1539321 | NCBI WGS metagenome assembly ODAI01 (sample SAMN02144231, study PRJEB22623) | gut metagenome | biome: sheep rumen | host: Ovis aries | place: New Zealand | reverse complement strand
TATGTAGGAAATAACGACATTCATTACAATCTGCGCCGCAGTCGTAATGAAATCGCGCCTTGCTTTTGCGGCCTTCCGTTTTTCCTCTGCTTTGCTCATTCCTTGATTCTCCGCTTTTTTGTCAGAGCAAATAGAATCACAGCGGCAAAACTGCCAAACAACGCAAACGCAATGAACAGTCCGCCGAAGCCGAGTCCGCCGGTCGCGGGCATCTGGAAAACCAGAGTATTGACAACGGTGAGCTCCACCTCCTCCTCTGAATTGAGCGTGCCGTCAAAGGCCGGCCCCGGAAGAAGGTTATAGCCCTCGCGAGATTCCACCTCGGTCAGGCGGTAGCGGATTGCGCCGCCCTCTGTTGTAATGCAGAGACCGGTGTATTCCGCCCAGCCGTTGGCGTCGGTGGTTAAGAGGCCATTGGTAACGGCGGCATTGGTGCAGGTTCCGGGCTGCGCGGGATCATCCTCCACCCGCGCCTGCACGGGGCTCCAGGTAACTCCATCGTCCAAGCTGTAATCCAGCCGGAACACAACGCCGGACAAGGCTTGCCCCTTCTCGTTCACCTTATGGATCCGGATGCTGCCCAGGCGCTCGTTTTCAAAGCGGACCTGGGTTTCAGCTGCGGCTACGGTGATGATCTGCGGGTTTGCAGACCGGCCGATATAGCCCTCCGGGACGATCTCCGTTATACGCAGCTCGGTCCCAACGGGAATGTCGGGCGTCAGGAGCTTGCCATCCTGGTCGGTGGTATAAGTGCCTCTTGTCCACCAGCCGATGCCGTCCTCCTCATATTGTTCAACCTTGAACTGGATTCCTTCGACAACACCATCCGATGAGGTTTTGACGATTTCGACCGGGACGTCCACAGGCTTGTTTTTCACGGTAATGCTCATCTGACCGCCTTTAGACAGGCCGGTGATGGAGATCTTGTGCAGTCGGCAGTCTCCGTTTGCATCTTTCGTGAGCTGATCTCCGGAGTAAGTCTGGTCAAAAAGAGTCGTGTCATCCTTTGTAACGGTAATGCGGATGCTCTCCGGCCAAACGTTATCTTTGCCGTGACGGGAAAGCACCTCAAGCAGCGTAAACGAGCCGTCGTGCAGATCCTCGAAGGTGTAAACAGGGTCACCACTGGCGTTATAGCTTGCGTTGGTCGCATAGACGTTGCCGCTGGCATCAGAGGTACCGAACCAGACCTTATTCGTGACCCACTGGTAAAGCTTGAAGCAGTACCCTTCCACATCCCCGTCGTCCGAAGCCTTTCGGATCGTCATTGTGCCAGGTACATCCTCATTCACAGCAGTCAAAGCCTCAGGATCAGCGTCGTTTTCGACCTTGTAGATGCCTTTCGGGTTGGTAGTGTTCAGGGGATTGCCGCCGCCGTCGCCCCAATAGGCTTTGGCCGGCTGACCAGGCTGAGAGGTTTTGCCGCCGCCCTGGGTGATAAAAAGGAAAACATAACCGGTCTGGCCCTGCGGAAGAATATAACCAGCAGCAGTCTTGACCTCGGTCACTTTAACGCAGCCGAGAGGGAATGTTGGACGATTAGTTGGACCATTGGGCTTGAAAAGTGGGTCTGACGAGTACCCGCTGGCAAAATGGGCGTCGTCGAATCTTACCGTACCATTGCTATCGGACTGGAAGTACCAAGTCCGCAGCAGCCTGTCTGGATTTGCCCAAGAAGATGCGAAGAATTCAACTTTGAAGACTGCACCGGAGATACGCTCGCTGGAAACACCTGTTTTGGTAAGGGAGAGCGAATTGGGGTCAAAGGTAGGCTCATCTGAGACATTAATCACGTTCTGTCCGTCCTGGATCGTCAGACTGTGCACCGTTGTGTCCAGCAGATAACCGGACGGAGCCTTGAGCTCCTTGATGTAAACCTTGGTGCCAACGGCATAGGTTTTGGAGCTGGTTGCGCTGCCGTCCGCGCCGGTCTTCAGAGTTTCAGCAAGGTTGGCGCAGGCGGCGTCCGTATAAACTCCATACTCCGCATCCTTCAGCGTGTAAAGAGGATTGTTCGCAATGCATTCCAACGTATTCTGAGACGCATTAGAGGATTTTTTCAGGGTGAAGGCCTTTTCGGGGGCTACTTGCAGCTTGATCTGGAACTTATAGGGGTTTGCGGGGCTGCCAACAAAGAGCCACTGGTTCGCCGCGTAGGCGTCAGCGTTTCCGGAAGCCTTGCGATCGATCGTGATCGTCTTTTCGCCGGTGAAAGAAGCCGTGGGATAAACGATGATCTTACCAGCCGAGATTTCGGCATGAACACCATCCGGAACCGTCAGAATCCAGTCGCTGCTGTTGGCGTTATTGCCAATCACACCGGCCTGGTCCGTAACAGTCTGGGCATAGTCGGGTCCTACGCCATCAAAGGCGAGCGTTTTGGTCTGCGTCACGCCGCTCGTGCTTGCCCCTTCCAACGCGATATTCTTCTCATGCGCCGCAATGGTATTCAGCAGGGCCGTTCGCTTTGTGTTAATCGCGGAAAGAGTAGATGTATAGGAGCTGTTCGAGTAAAAGCTGAAACCGAGCGAATAGCTTTGAGTCGCGCTTGTTCTGCCGGCCATATACTCCCAGACCACGACCTGCGTAGCAATATAGTCGAGATGTCCGCCGTTTTTCCCAGCACCGTAAGTCACGGCGAGCAGAGCGCCGAGCTTCTGCGCAGCGGATTTCTGATTCCAGAGCGCTACGTTTTCCAGCGGTTGACTTTGGTAGTCTCCGGCAGTTGCAGGGGTCCCGTATTGGAAGCAGTAAGCCCACTGTCCTCCAGATTTCGGAGTAAAAGTGCCGTTTGCATATTGCAGCTCCGAAGACGAAGCACCCGGGAAATTACCGGATTTACCGCCTTGCTTGTAGAACACATCCGGGAAGAAGGTTTTGTAGATGTGGATCAGAGCACGAGTTTCAAGGCTGAAGGAGTAAACCTTGTAATTCGGCCAAATGGCGTCCGGCGTCTCAGAATCATCCAGCCAGGGGATAATCGGAGTTTCGAGTTCCGGCTCCGGGTCCGGCGCTGCGGGAGTCTCCGTTGAGGCCTCCGTGATCGGCTCAACCTCCACGACCGGCTCAGCGTCGGAGACAGGCTCCGTTTCGGAGACAGGCTCCGTTTCGGAGATAGGCTCCGTTTCGGAGATAGGCTCCGTTTCGGTGACAGGCTCTGCGGCAGCCGTCTCTGTTTCGGCTGTCGCCTCTGCCGCCGTGGTCTCTGCGGCAGCAGCTCCGATTCTGCCGGACAGCGGAAATACGCTGATGAGCAGCACCAGGATCATCACCAAAGAGACCGCGCTTGTGATCAATTTGTTTTTCATTCTGTTTCCTCCGTATAATGTATTATTTGCGCCGCGAGCGCGGAGCAGACGATGTTAGGCCGCCCGATTACAGCATTCCGGCCGGGCGGCGACACCGGAAGACCGACTACAGAACCAGCATCACTGTCATATCGTTCTCCTGGAGAAACGAGGTAATCTCCATGATGGCGATTGCTTTTGCCGCATTGTAGGGGATACCGCAGTTACCAGCTCCCAGTAGCGGAAATGCAACGGTATCACAGCCGAGTTCCTTCGCCAGCTTTAGCGAAGCACGGTAGCAGCTCATCAATTGTGAAAACTTCTTTCTTCGGAACAGACCATGGAACCAGTGCGGGGCGACGGCGTGAATGATGTACTTGCAGGGTAGGCCATACCCGCCTGTGATCTTGGCTTGCCCGACCGAACAGCAGCCCAGCGCAAGGCTGTCCCGCAGGAGCTCCGGCCCCGCGGCCTTCTGGATCGCGCCGTTGACGCCGCCCCCGCCCTTCAGCTTTTTGTTGGCCGCGTTCACAATAGCATCGCAGCGGATCTTCGTAATGTCGCCGGTGATGATTTGAAATGGCATATTGACCTCCTTGTAGTTGGTGTGTTATACGTTCATTCGCCATATTCCTCCAATCGAAAGAATAGGACCACCGGCTCCTTCGTTCCCGCCACCGGTGGACCTGGGGATACAAACCAAGGAGGCACGGTCGATGAGGCGGCCGTGCGGCACGAGGGATTTAAGGGGACACCAGAGCAATGCTGGCAACACCAGTTTGCATAGAAAAAGCACGGCCCGAAGGTCGTGCTTTCAATCGCATGTTTGGTTTATTTTACAACAGCTCCGCAGCGGGAGCAGACGTCGTAGGCAGGCTTGTCAACAACCCACTCGGATCGGTCGGAATAACCACCGTGGATATTGTCTTCTTCCGAAAGCTCTCCGTTGAGATAGAGCTCGCAGTAGTAGTCTGAATGAGCGCACCACTCATCATAGGAGTAAAAGACTTCTCCGCAATAGCAGGTCAAAACATCCCGCCAGTGCCCCACTTCATCGTGATGAACCCAGTCATGACCAAGCGCGGCAATGGTCTCCTTCTTTCCGCAGACGGTGCAGGTCTTAACGCCCTCATGCGTACAGGTCGGAGAGGTTTCCTGCCAGGAGTGCTTGCCGGTTGCTGCCACAGGTCGGGTCTCTGTCGCTCCGCAGGCGCAGCTTCTGGCTTCCTCGCCGGAGCTGGCACAGGTGGGAGCCTTCGTCTGCTTCCATGCGCCCCAGCTGTGCGAGTGAGGCGGCTCCGTGGGCTTGGGCTCGGAAGGCTTCGGCTCTGAGGGCTTCGGATCGGAGGGCTTCGGATCGGAAGGTTTCGGCTGAGAGGGCTTCGGCTCGGAGGGCTTGGGTTCGGTAGGCTTGGATTCGGAGGGCTTCGGTTCCGCAGGCTTGGATTCGGAGGGCTTGGGCTCCGCAGGCTTGGGTTCAGAGGACTTCGGCTCCGTAGCCTTGGGCTCGGTGGGAGCTGTTGTCTCCGGCTCTATCTGAGTTTCGTCAGGAGCTTCCGTGGCCAGGGTGCTCTCTGTATCAGGCTCAGGCAGCTCCGTTGCGGGGACGTCGGTGATTTCCGTTGCGTCAGAGGGATTCACGGTGCTCTCCGCAGCCAGCGGTTCTGAGATCGTCGGAGCGCTGGCTTCCTGGGCCGTGGGGTTTTGGCAGCCGGGCAGGAGCATCGCCAGCAGGAGTGCGATCAGGATCAGGGCAGGGATTAAGTTCTTACGCTTCATGGGTAAATACCTCCTTCAAGGTCAAGGTCTTGGAACGGGTGGGGGCTTGTGATCTGCTTCAGCAGCTCGGCAATCGCCAGCGGGACCGCTGCAATAAAGGCTCCGATGTAAGGGAACGCGGAGCAAAGCAGGCCGAGCGCGAAGGGCAGCCCAACGAGCGTGTCTGTCACGGCTCTGCCGTCGATCAGCCCGAGGATCGCTGAGAGATACCAGATGCCGGAAAGGATCGCAGTTGGGATCGAGCCGATAACCGACAGCACCTTCAACGCAAAAGCGACGATGTGGAGCGCGGCTTGAACCGGCAGAAACAGAACTTTGAAAACGAGCCGGATCATTGTCAGAAGAATGTGAAGCATTGTAATGGCCTCCTTTCTGACTTCATTGTAGCATCCTTGACGGACTTTCTCAAGGATGACGGCGATGCGGCGTAGCGTTTTTTGAAAGCTTTTTCATTTCGCAGCCTCCTTTTGGGGGCGGTGGCGTGAATGGCTTGAATGGTCCTATTCTACCTCGCCTTCTGTACTATAATCAGGCCAGTTTCGTTTTACCTGTCAGCCGACGCCGAAGTTGTAATTATCTTCGAGGGTCGCGGCATTGTCTACAGTCGTCACGGAGTTAAACAAGGCAGCCAACATGTAGGCCTTAACGTTTGTAACCTTTGGAAGGTTGCCGCCGAACGCAGCCAGGATGTTCTCGATGTTCTCACAGGTGATCCGGTGGAAGCGATCTCGGACATAGGCGGTGCTGTATTCCGCATGGCCGATGCGCAGCGTCGGTGCCCGGTTCATCTCGACCTCAACCATAAGCTCAATCAGCTCGTCAGCCTGCCGCAGCTCCCAGGGCTTGAGCCGGTACGGAAGAACGATGTAATCAATCTGCTTTTTGATTCTCTCTCTCACAGTCTTTCCGTCCGTCAGTCCGTCCGTCATGGTTTCCTCGCGCGCGAGAGCTTCCGTAGACGGAAGGATAGATAGATCAGTCTGACTAAGATCAGTATAATTATTATTAATATAACTTGGGTCTGGTTTTCCGACCTCTTGAAGTCCGGGATTCCGACTTCTTGAAGTCTGTTTTTCCGAATTCCAGAAGTCTGATTTTCCGACTTCTAAAGGTCTGTTTTCCAGACCTCTTGAAATCGGCATTCCAGACGTCTGAACGTCGGTTAAGATGATCTCCGGCTCCGGGGCCTTTGGCGGCTCCTCCGGCGTCGGCTTTGCGGGAACCTCACGCGTAGTGAATCGCTTGACAAAGATCTTCGTTGGCTTGCCCTGGCCCTGACGCTTTCGGGCAATGAGGCCAAAGCCCTTACCGGCGTCCAATTCTGCCAGAAGCTTGATTGCCTTCTCCCGACCGCAATTCAGATCCTCGCTGATCTCCTCGACGGTGTAGTAGATAAAGACGCGACCGTCCTCCTCATGCCAACTGTTTTTCATGCTCAGGCCCATGCGATCCAGCATCATGCCGTAAAGCAGCTTGGCTTCGGTGGACAGGCCTTTGAAGCGGGGGCTTGTAATCAGCAGGCGGGGAATTCGAAAAAAAGTGAATTGTTCGGCTTCGTCGCCATAGAAGAATTCTGTCAAGAATGAATTTGGCTCCATGGCGGATCCTCCTTTCTGCCGCCTTAACGGGTCAACGCGGGCTTTTTGAGAGCGGTCGGATAGCGAGGCTTCCCATTCGCATCATAGCTGCTCGACCTGGAAGCAGGGCAGTCCCAGCCGAACAGCGAGCCGGCCATCATGGCTGCGGCATGGGCCTTGGAAACGCCCAGGGCTGCGTTCAGACGATCCACGGCTGCTCGCTTGTCAAGCCCGTCAATTTCGATGTTGACAGGGTGGTATCCCTTCTCCCCACGGGTGATAACGCCGATTTGATCGGAGGAAACGATATAGGCGTAACACTTGTATGGGTAGGGCTGGAGGTTGAAAATCAACGCGGCTGCCTCGTCGCCCAAGGCTTCGATCACGTCGCCTCGGTAGATTCGGACGCTGTCCTTGCCGTTGGTAAAAACGCCCCACAGGCCCTTGCGATCTGTTCCGGCGAACGCAAAGCCGGAGGTGGTTTTTTTCCAGACCCAAGATTGTCCGCCGTATTCAAATCCGGCAGCGCCGGGGATGATGTCCGGCAGTTCTACGGTCACAGGTCTTTTCATACGCAGCCTACCTCGTAAAATGGGATGTTGTTCTTGTCGGCAAGCTCGCAGAGCATTTTCAGATTACCGGCAAGTGCGGGGAAGTCGATCTCCAGCTCCGTGTCCAGCCAGTCCTGGCTGAGCCAGTTTCGGTATTCGGTTGTGGTCGCGCCGGAGCTGACGCGGAAACAGCTCGTTACAAACAGATCCATTTCCTCAGAGACCCAAAGCTCCAGAGATCGCTGATAGCAGACGCCATTGGCGCTCTGAGCAGGCTGTGTCTGCTGGTAGAGCCGTAAAGCGCTCTTAGATTCGGCGAGAAGTTCAGCGCCGCGATAGCGCAGAGGACCCTCCACGGTGTATTCATAAAGCTTTTCAGCTTGATGCAGGATTGCGTGAACCATGAGTCTCCACCGAAGGCCTTCCAGCAGAGCCAACAGCTCGTCCTCGCCGGTGCTTTCGTCAGCGCCGGAGGCAAACAGGCACTCGATGGATTCCATGAGCTTCATGGATGGGTGTGTTCTTTCGATGGTCATAGGAATTCTCCCTTCGTTTTGTATATTTCAGGTTGCGGAAGCAAGTTGGTCAAACATACTTGTTTGCCGGATCGGATCAAAATTCATCCAGAGTGTTTCCTGGCGAATGCGGGATTTTTGGTCAATCGTGCTGCGGGAGGTTTTGTACCACCCGGCAAGCATTTGGTTGTACAGGTCGTGGTCGTAGCCGCTGATCAGGACTGGGCCGGGATGCTGCAACAAGGCGTCCAGCAGCTCGGCGTGGTCGTCGTTGGTCATTTCCGTGGCGTACTGTTTGCCGTGCCGGGTGGAGAGCATATAGGGCGGATCGGCATAGATCAGGACGTTTTTGAAACGAAAGCGGCGGATCAGCTCCACCGCAGGCTTGTTTTCGATCTGGACGCCTCTGAGCCGCTCGGCAGCCTCCATCAAGATCTTCGGCGCGTTGCACCAGCCAGCGGCGGCGTAGGCTCTCTCGCGCCCCTGAATGTCGTTCTTCCAGCCGACCTTCTCGCCGGTGGTGCGGAAGCCGTGGCCCATCATCATGCGGGCATAAAAGTCCATTGCTCTCTGGAAGCTGTCTGTTTCCGTATAAAGGCGGCTGTAGGCAGCCTCATACACATCACGGGCATAAGGCGTCAGATATATCTCCCTGGCTAAACGCTCTGGGTCAGTTTTGATCCAGGTGAAGAAGTTTACAACGTCGCCGTTCAGGTCGTTCACCGTCTCAATGTTGCTGCGAGGCTTGGTGAACAGCACAGCCCCGGAGCCGAAGAAGGGCTCCAGGTAGCTGTGGTGCTCCGGAAAGTAGCTGATGATCCAGCTTGCAATGTTCCACTTGGAGCCGGGATACTTAATCACGGCGTTCATGGCGTCAGGCCCCGCAGCAGGGCGAACAGACCGACTAGGAGCAACGATCCAAGGTAGAAACAGAGGCAGGGAAGAAATTGCTTTGTGTCATTGTCCATAGGCACTGAACCTCCTAAGGGATCGTAAAAAATGGGGCTCCTTTCGGAGCAATCGGGACATTGAGCGCAAGCCCAGGATAAGGCAGCAGCTCCAGCAGTCGGAGGCAGTCTTCATACTGGCAGCGGTCGAGGAAGTTCCTGCTGATATAGGGTGTCTCACCAAGGGCGAAGGCGTCGCGGATATTTTGGGCCTCCACGCCGATTTCAGCGTCCGTCAAGGGAATGATGGGCACGGGGTATATAACCATCATTGTGACCTGGCCCCCTTCCCATAGGCTGCCTTGATTTCGCGTAGGAGCCCGGATCGCGTGTACTCGCCATATTGGACATAACACGTAATGGCTTCTTCCAACGTGCTGGCGTTCTCTGCTGCCGTAGGGTGCTCGCTCGGGTCGATGCACAGGTTCTCCAGCTCGTCGAAAAATGCCTGAAGGTGCCGATCTGCGATCTTTTGGGCATTTCTTGCCGCCTGGAGCTTCCGATCCAGCACAAAGAGGACGCTCTGATCCAGAGCCTCCAACGGCGATAACTCAGATATAGCCTTTTTCATGCTGCCTCCTTATCTCGCCTTGGCATCCGTCGAGGGCGCTGCATCGAACTGCACCGGATCGGCATCGTGCTCATATACATCGCCGGGCTTATATTTTTCGTAAATACCGTCTGTGACTTTGATTTTCACAGTATCAACGCCGTCAGTTATGACAATATACGGTTCCCCGTTAGTGAAGATGTTTCCAGCAGAGATATACTTCTCTTTCACAGTAATTACATTTGCTGTAAAAACGCGATACTCACGATCAGCGCATTCAGTCTCGATTCTTTCGAGTTTCGGGATACCGATGAAATACATCAAGAGAGACAGGCAGAGACCAGCTATACCAGCAATAATCATGGGCCAAGGATTTGAGCGCTTCTCCCTGTTGTTGTCCAGAAAGAAGGCTATTCCGCCAAGGCTAAGATCAAACGCTGAAATAACCATAATGAAGCTCATCAAAATTTTAATCTTTTCAATCGTTTCCATGTTGACTTAATCACTCCTATCTCGCAACGCGGCTGCGACTTTCGTGCGGCTCAATCCGTTCCGGGTGGTCTGTGATTGGCTGAATGCAGCAGAAAGCACCGTAGGCCTGCTTGCCGCAGTGAGAACAGGTGCATTTCTTTCTGGAACCAAGCTCTGTCACCTTGTACGTCAGGGAGTTCGCATAGGTCTGAATACAGGGCCCGCAGAGCTCCATCCTATATTCGTTTTCGCTGCTCATAGGCTGCCTACCTTTCCGGGCCCTTGTTCCGCTCCTCCCGGTGCCTCGCCCAAGTTTCCAGGAGAGAGTAGATCAGTTTTTCCATGCGAACACGGTCCCAGGTTTTGGGAAAGATTGTCTTCAGCCGATCTTCCGAAATGGTGATGCCGCCCTTGAGTGGAGATTTCTCCGACTGCGGCGGCTTCTTCTGCTCCATCATGACTTCCAGCGCCGTGTCCTCGTTCAGCTCGCCTGCCGTGCTCATTTTCCTCAGCCGCTGGGCTTGGGAGAGAGAGGGAGTTGCCTGCTCACTGTCAATGGCCTCCATCACCAAGGCTTGCTGCTCCTGGGGAATGTAGGACAGCTCCACGGCGGGGGGCATGCCGATCTTGCCCTCGTCCACCAGGGAAAGGATTTCCGGGACAAGGTTGTTGAGGCGAATGTAGCGTTGGATTTGACGGCCACTATCGCCGGTGTCTTTGCCTAATAAATCAGCCGCTTCCAACTTTCCGACAACTTGTCGGGAAGTTATGGAATCGCTCCCATCTAACTTGTGCCCAGGTTGGGCAGAAGTTAAGTCTGTCCGACGGCCTTGCCTTTTCATCGCCTCCAGCTTCATCTTGTAGGCCTTGGCCTTTTCAGAGGGCAGGAGCTGCTCCCGCTGGAGGTTGCTGTCCACCAT
>ODAI011005294.1_pt1 | contig 10597 bp, 14 predicted proteins | sample 1539321 | NCBI WGS metagenome assembly ODAI01 (sample SAMN02144231, study PRJEB22623) | gut metagenome | biome: sheep rumen | host: Ovis aries | place: New Zealand | reverse complement strand
ATCAGCACTTGATACGCTCTGAGCGTAGGCACGCAGGGCTTTCGACACCTGGCGGTTGCGCTTCAGGGGCTGCTGCGGACGGGCTGCCAGTTCTTCGTCCGACAGCTTCACGTTGATGCTGCGGTTGGGGATGTCTATCACAATGATGTCGCCATCCTTAATCTTACCAATGTTACCACCAGCAGCTGCCTCGGGAGAGATATGTCCGATGCTCAGACCAGAAGTACCTCCTGAGAAACGTCCGTCAGTAATCAGGGCACACTCCTTACCCATGTGCATCGACTTGATATAGGACGTGGGATACAACATCTCCTGCATGCCCGGGCCACCCTTTGGTCCTTCGTGGGTGATGACAACACAGTCGCCTTTCTTCACCTTGCCGCCCAGAATGCCGTCGCAGGCATCCTCCTGAGAGTCGAAGACAACGGCAGGACCTTCGAAGTGCCACAGGCTCTCATCGACACCAGCAGTCTTCACCACGCATCCGTCTTGAGCAATGTTGCCGAAGAGGACTGCCAAGCCGCCATCCTTGGTGTAGGCATGTTCGATGTCGCGGATACAACCATTGGCACGGTCAGTATCCAAGGTTCCCCATTCTGCACTCTGACTTCCCATCTTCGTGGAGAAGCGGTTGCCGGGAGCCGACTGATAGATGCGGTTGGCTTCTGCATTGACAGCACCATCTACAATACTATATTTCTTGATAGCCTCACTGAGCGTCATCTTATCCACACGTGGAGCAGAGCCATCAATGAGTCCACCCTTGTTGAGTTCATTCAATATGCCTAAGATACCACCTGCACGACCACACTCCTGAACGGAATATTTCTGGGTGTTAGGAGCCAGTTTGCAAAGACATGGAACCTTACGGGAAAGGGCATCGATATCCTTCATCGTGAAGTCGGCACCAGCCTCTTGGGCTACAGCCAACAGGTGAAGCACGGTATTCGTAGAACCACCCATCGCAATGTCCAGAGACATCGCATTCATAAAGGCCTTGCGAGTGGCAATATTACGAGGCAGCACGCTCTCATCACCATCCTCATAGTAGGCAAAGGCATTCTTCACCACCTGACGTGCAGCAGCCTTAAAGAGCTCTATACGGTTGGTATGAGTAGCCAGAATCGTTCCGTTGCCAGGCAGGGAAAGACCTATCGCCTCCGTGAGCGAGTTCATGCTGTTGGCAGTAAACATGCCTGAGCATGAGCCACAGCCAGGACAAGAACAGCTCTCGATTTCCTTCATCTCCTCGTCAGTAACAGAGGGGTCAGCACCCTTCACCATCGCAGTTATCAGGTCGGCATTCTCACCACGCCAGCGACCAGCCTCCATAGGACCTCCCGAACAGAACACCGTTGGGATGTTCAGGCGCATGGAAGCCATCAGCATGCCTGGGGTTACCTTGTCACAGTTCGAGATGCAAATCATAGCATCTGCCTTGTGCGCATTAACCATATATTCTACACTATCGGCAATGATGTCGCGACTGGGCAGTGAATAGAGCATACCGTCGTGTCCCATCGCAATACCATCATCGATGGCAATGGTGTTGAACTCAGCAGCATAGCAGCCCATCTTCTCTATTTCCTCACGGACAATCTGTCCGATTTCGTGCAAATGGGTATGTCCCGGCACAAACTGGGTGAACGAGTTGACAACGGCAATAATGGGTTTGCCAAACTGTTCGTGTTTCATACCTGTAGCTACCCAGAGCGCACGCGCTCCGGCCATTCTTCTACCCTCTGTGCATACCGCACTCCGTAATGGATGTTTCATATCTCTAACTTAGTATTTGTCTATTTAGCCTGCAAAGATACAGCTTTTTCCGTTAAATACCAACAAAAAAGCGGATTTTCTGCAAATCCGCTTTCGTTGTGTTATTTTATTTCATATTCTTCTTTCTCATATACTCCTGCTGGGCAGCCTTCATATCTTCACGGAAAGTAGGATTAGACTGCAAGGCACCATAGCCGATACTTGCTCCCATACGACTGGCATCCACATCGGTCTGCCAGTGGGCTCCCACAATGACACGGCTCTCGCCATAATCCCAACCTCGTTTCAGTATCTCATTGGCATGTTCAGGACACACCTCCGACAATAACAAGGCGGTAGCCCATCCGCGAGAAGTATGGCCAGAGGGATAAGAGCCTTCCTTGCCCAGTTCCACCTCGTCCTCTTCCTTGTCGTAAGTCAGAATATGCTCATGAAAGCGGACATAAGGACGGGTACGATGATAGAATGCCTTAGGAGCCACACGCATCTGGTCGGTCGTCACCAGGCTACGAGTCAGCAGTTTCCAGATAGCAGGCGTATTCTCCTTGCTGATTGTCATCCCCAATGCCTCGTTAAAACTGGAGAACAGCGTATCTATAGGATTCCAAATACCATCTCGGCGAGCCACCTTGGCCCGTTCAGGATTAGTAACCCGCTGATCCTTACCCCAGAAATAGCGCATTAGGTCGTAGGTAAAATACTCGTTCAAGGTGTCAGGAGGGGCTGGCAGACACTTAATGAGATTAGGCATCTCCTCAGTCGTGTAGTATTTCTCTATATCACCCTTCTGAACACCAGGCATTGCCCTACCCTTCAATCGGCAGAACTCCTTCTTCGCCTTCTCCAGCTGCTCCAGGAACATCGGATGAGTATGCATCTTACCATAAGCCACCGTAGCAGCCAACCTACCGGCATCCACATCAGTCTGCCAGTGAGCACCCACGATGACACGGCTGTCGCCATACATATAGGCTCGCGCAAACAGGGTGTCAGCACGCTCTGGGTTGATTTCTGAGAGCAACAGGGCTATACACCATCCCATGATAGCGTGACCAGAGGGATAGGAATACGAGCTGCCATTCGACATAAACTCCTCTTCCTCTGGGGTAAGCGTTGACTCACGGAAGCGCAAAAAGGGACGCTTGCGGGCATAGAATTTCTTGACATCGGTACAGATATTGCGGGCTGTGGAAGTGGCATCCTTCAGCAAGCGGTACATCTCGGGAGTCCCCTCCTTAGACATCTGCAGGCCAAAAGGAACGCTGAATTCCTTCATCATCCATTCAATATTTGACTCTGCATCTTGACGAGCCATCTTGGCACGCTCCGGATTCTTGGTACGCAGGTCCTTGCCCCAAAAATAGCGCATGATGTCATGTGTCCACTGAATGCCAAACGTGTCAGGTGGAGCAGGCATAAACTTACGCATATCAGGCATTTCCTTCGCCGTGAAATAGATATTCGCAGGCTCTTTTACACGTTTCTGCGCCTGAACGCTCACAGTTCCACCAACCAGCAAGGTTGTAGCCAGCATGCCTACTACAAACCGCATCATCATCTTTTTCTTGCCCATCATTTATTCATTTTTCCGATTTTGCCTGCAAAGTTACGAAAAAATCCTGTATCTTTGCGGCCAAATTAAGAAAAAGCGTATCATGATGAATTTTTTTGAGAAGACAAGAGAGATTTACCTGGCAGGAGGATGCTTCTGGGGAACGGAGCATTACTTCAAGCAGATAGAAGGCGTTGTGGAAACAGAAGTAGGGTTTGCCAACGGAAACACAGAGAATCCCACCTACAAGGAAGTATATACCGACACTACGGGATATGCCGAGACCGTACATGTGAAATACCACCCTGATGTCGTCAGCCTTGAGTTCCTGTTGCAGATGTTCTTCAAAGCCATCGACCCCACAAGCCTCAACAAGCAGGGACACGATGAAGGCACCCGCTATCGTACAGGCATCTACTACACCGACCCAGAGGACCTGCCTGTTATCGAAAAGGTGTTTGCCGAAGAACAGAAAAAACACCAGCAGCCACTGGCCGTAGAGAAACTTCCCCTCAAGAACTTCTATACCGCCGAAGAGTATCATCAGGACTATCTCGACAAGAACCCCACAGGCTACTGTCACCTACCCCTGTCACTCTTCGAGTTTGCAAGGAAAGCGAAAGAGAAGAAGTAAGAAGAAGAAGTAAAAACTGAATTCCAGCATCTCACAGAAAAGAATAAGAGGGCTCTCCTTATTTGGGGAACCCTCTTTCTGCTTGATGTCGGCAGTTTTAAAAACTGTCATCTGTCAGTTGTCATTATTTCGCTTTTACCTTCTTATACTTGCCTCCTGGCAGGTCTTCCAGGTAGCCGCGCGATTTCCACTGCGAGAGCGTGTTCTTAATCTTTTTCTCGTCATTGCCCTTGCCCTCGGCGGTATATACGCGCACGACTTCGTCAAAGTCAAACACGCCCTGCTCGTCGGTGTTAATCTTATCCAGCAGACTCTGTGGGCCGCGTGTAACCAGTTTGACACTCTCGGTAGCCTCGCGGATATCGTCTGCAAAGAGCTTGTATTTGAGGTACAAGTCCACTTGCATCGACCAGCGGCAATAGTATTCTATCTCGGGTTCCCAGACCATTCCGTTGGCAGCATAGATGAGACAGGCACGACGGAAGGCAGCTACCAGACTGCGGTGTGAGAGCGTATCGAGCACACGGTCCTGAGTCTTCGACGTGAACTCGTCAATCTCGGCTTTCAGTTTCTCTGCCATTTTCTGAGCCTGTTTACACACGATGGTACCGGTGGCTTTTTTCAGGTTCTCAATGAAGGGACGTATCGACTCGTCATACTTCTTGTCGTAGCTGCCGAAGACGGGTATGGGAGCACCTATCTCCACCGTCGGGATTCCACCTAAGACGAGTCGCGAAATAGGGCCTTCGCCGTGGATATAGCGGAAATACTTCTTGAGTTTGGGCTCTGTCGTATCAGCCACATAGTTCAGTCGCAGACAACCGTCGGCATTGACCGACTGAGCACCTACGCGGTCCTGTCCGAAGTCGTTGTCCTCATCGTCCACGAGCTTCATCAGCGAGAACGAGTTAGAACGTCCTTTGGCACCCTCCAGACGGTCCCAGTCCTCCAGCTCGTTCAGCTTTAGGAAGAGGAAGGCATTCTGGGCATCCTCCATAGCCTGCCCCAGTCTTGGGCGCGTGATGTCGGGGAACAGCCAGCGAATATCCAGATCGTCGGGGCGCTTGGGTTTCTCCTCGTCCTGACGCGTGCGGTTATACTTGTCGTTATACTCCTTCAGACGGCGGCGGTCACGTTTCGAAGTCTCCTTCACCTCTGCCAGAATGTGCTTGATGGGTAGCGTGATACACTCCTTACCGCCACCTTCCTTGGCCACCAGCAGACAATTCATGCGTAGCTCACGGGTACGGCCGTCGATATAGACGAAACTCAAGCCGCGCGGATAGATGGAGTAAGCCACGGGGATGGTCTGCGCCACAGTACCTTTCAAGAGGTCGGGCGTCCGCGAGATGGTCGTCTCAACCATCTTGGGCAACTGTGTGGGCAACGGTGGCAGCTGTTCACTGGCAAACACCTCAGCCCACGACAGCGGTGTGTATTTCTTAACCTGCTTCTTCGTAGAAGCTTTCTTCTCAATGGCCTTTTTGGCCTTCTTGGTTTCTTTTGTCATATTCCTAATAATTAAATTGGTTTTTACGATATTGCTTTGTAATAGTACTGATGTCCACCCCAGCCTGACGGGCCATGTGGTAGAACGTGGCTATCGAGGTGCGTCCGTCGGCCTGATGCAGACACTGCTGCCACTTGCGTTCACAGTCTGCCTGACGATATTTCGTGCTATGGGCACACAACTGATGGTACAGGTCGCGCCCGGCGCTGCCAAGACCATTGGCAAGGGCAAAGCCCAGACGCACATAGTCATCATACGACTCAGCAATGTTGGCATTGCGGGCTATCAACTCACGGGTGACCGCCGTGGCCAGCGCCAGCTCCTCCGATGGGGAGAGAGGCTGGCAAGGCGTAGGCTGCTGGCTTATGGCATCACGCTGGACGTTGTCCTGTTGGTTCAGCCAAGCCAGAGGGTCGAATGCTAATGCTTCCATCTTTCTTACTGTCATTTGTCAACTGTCAACACCGGATTCACATACACCTCAGGGTCGTAGCAAAGGAAACAGGCGCGAGACTCGTTTCTGACCGACGGGTCAGCCTGCTTGGGGCTAAGGCCGTAGAGAGACATCAAGTAGTTCCTGACCGCGTCGAACCACTGGCGGTGGTTACACCTCGTGAGGTCAATCTCGATGAACCACTTCAGTCCGTCGCCCGAAGGAGAGCGGAACGCCATCAGCGTCTTGAAACGTGGGTCGTCTATCAGCTTCTGCTTCAGTCCGTCCACATCCTCCACATGGTCAATATCCATGCAGAGCACACTCGAATGCCTCACCAGCGAAGCATCAGAACAATAAGAGAACACACCCGCAGGCGTCACATAAGGGAAATTAGAACCCTTGTAGTTTCGAGCCTCCTCATGCTCCTTGATAAGTCTCAGTGCCTTTGTCTGAGGCTCCAATTCCTTACTCATGATGATGGCAGCCACCTCTGCCAGACCCAATGTGGTCAACGGCACCTTGTTCGTAATCGGTCCGTTGAAATACGACATTTCATACATCTTGTCCATAGCCTTACAGTTTAACGTTGTTAATCAGTTCCATAGCCTCACGCAACATGGTTTCCTTCACGTCCAACCCCTCACGCTTAAATATCTTCAGCGTCAGCTGGTAGGCTTCGTCCCTCGTAGCCGAGATGCGCCCGTGAGCTGCCTTACGCAGCAGCGTCGAGTTAGCTCTTACGCGCGGCTTGCTAGGTACATAGTCGAACGTCGCATTGCGCATCAGCTGCAACTGCCCGTTGGTCTTACTCCCCTGCTCCAGAACAGGCTTGAACTCGTCGTCCGGCAGGAACTGAATGTTACTTACTCTGTTGTTCTCGTCTGTGGTGACAACAGCAACACCGTTGATGGATAATGTCTCCATAATCTTTTTGTTTTTTTATTAAAGAAATGTGAGACTTGTCTCGATGCTCAACTCATTCTTTTCAGCGCGCCGAACAAGAAAAGCACCACAACCGTATGATCCGGACTGCGGTGCGAAGGTACGACATTCCCAACAAAGTCATTCGTGTTTTTCAGGCATATCCGACAGGTTATCCGACAGAACACTTCCTATTCCGATAAATCTTCCGAAAACCCTCTATTGACATCATTCAAATAGGCTGCATAAAACATGCCGGCTACATTGATACGCCTTAATCGTTCACCTCTGTTGTCGGTATCTGTGAACTCCCAATTGGGATAGTCTCCGGTAACTGTATTGTAATATTGCGACAACGTAGAAACACCTGCTACCTTTATGCTCAGTTGCAATAGATAAGACCTGAAACTTGGAACCGTCTTAAATGGTGCCACTTCCTCGATTTTCTTTTCGTCTATCAATTGCATAATCCAAGCATAGTCATATTTGTGCTTGATAATCTTCTTAGCTTCTAATTCATGGAAAATCTTCTGCATCCGTAAGTCGATATCGGGTAGCTGTAGAGAAGAAATCCGCTCTACAGCCTTCACCCATCCCAGCTTTTGGCCTAATTGCAACCAATTCTGGGCGGCGCTATTATGGTCCATATCGTTAACAGATAGCCAATAATCCATTTCGTTAATTATGTTAACGGCTGCAAAAGTAATAAAAGTTAAGATATATTCCAAATATTTCCGCTATGTTTTAGGCTTAAAAATAGTTAATCATTAAATCAGTTAATTAGTTAATAATCAGTTTGTTATGTACGTACGCGCGCGTTTATATATTTAAATATATTCGTATATATATTAATATATATTGTAAAATAAATATAAATATAATAATATATAATATTATATGTAAATATATATCTATATATCTATAATATAATAATATATTTTAATATAAATATATAATATTACGCGTGCGCGCGAGAAAACTGAGTATGAAAAACACCTGTCAATGTTTGGCAATCTCGATTATTTTTTGTATCTTTGTAGGGTAGTTAAGGAATTATCTGGCGCTACAAATTAACCCTATTTTTTCACCTTTAAAACACACAAAGTTATGAACAAGACATGGAAAACAATTCTGAAGATTCTCGGGTACGTCATTGCCGCCATCCTCGGTGCGGCGGGTGAGGCGAGCATGATGTAAGATGTAAGATGTAAGAGTTATTACGCTATGGAAAACACACGGTTTAAAATCTCTCAGTATGCCTGTGCGGTGCTGCTCATCGTGAGCAGCATCGCGCTGGTAGCTTATCAGGTGGTCAGCATCGAGGATGTCGCAGCCGGACTGCTCTATTACGTGGCGCAGTCGTTCCTCCTGGCTGGCTCCATCTTCGGACTCGACCAGTACATCAAAATCATTAAACGCAACGACTATGGAAAACACAAGACTCAGTAAACACTTTCAGTTAGACGAATTCATCAACGTGGGCAAATACCCGGACAATAAACCCACCATGCAGCACGTGGCAAACATGGTCTACGGCTGCCTGATGCTCCTGGAACCTGCCCGAGAAATAGCCGGTCCCATCCTTATTAACTCCGGCTTCCGCAATCCTCGAGTCAATGCCCTCGTGGGTGGTGTCCGTAACTCGCAACACCTTCTCGGCCAGGCTGCCGACATCCGCCCTCGCGACCCTGCTCAGTTCCAACGCTTGGTAGATTTCTTGAAGGCAAACGCCTACACCGACCAGCTCCTCACCGGCAATGGCTGGCTCCACATCTCCTGGAGTCCATTTACCACGCCGCGGCATCAAGTCCGCATCGGGTATTACAAATAGAAAAAGTGCACAACGAGATTGTTCCGCTGTGCACTAAAAAATGAATATGGGTTGCTGTATCACTTATAACAATCACCTCCCATATCGCAAAATTGGTTATGATCTCCTGTGTATTTGTCTAGCGTAACTAGTACAATTCCACACTTTTGTTTTGCAGCTTTCTTTTTTAGCTTTTCCTCTGCACTTTTATGAGCCGTTTCGCTTTTTACCCAAATAGAGCCGCCAGATACCTTAATGTATTTTACTTTGGTTAACCCTTCGACATCATTCTTGTCAGTTGTCAAAATTACCTTTTCCCAGTCTTTTTCACTTTCTATTGTAGGGATCTTTATCCCTTCTTCTCTACGCCCCGATGCGTACAGGATGTAATCTATGACACTCTTTGATTTCTCATTTCTTACTTCCTCATTAGGATATGTAAATATTACGCATTTTGAATTAGATTCAATTACTTTTACGTTTAATTCTGTTCCGTCTTTCAATACAATTTTGTCTTGTGCAAAAGAGTAACAATAGCCCATCAATAGAGCAAGCAAAATAAATAAATTCTTCATAATTGTTTTGTTTTATAGTTAATAATATTGTTTATTTTAATACATACAAAAACGTGAGCAATTACTTCGCTTACGTATTCCAGGTATCTGCAAACACCCAACTCCCTTTAACGAGTAATGCCCACGCCCTCGAGCGTGAACCATCTACTTTTTCTTGTGAGTTTTTGAAATTTTGCAGATTTCGGAATACAAGATTCAGCGGACGCTTCAACGTATATTTCTATTCAATTTTTCTCAGCCCATAGGCATCTGTGGTTTTAAGGGTTATACATTTATGTATTTTTCAACGAATGCTGAGGGAGTCAGGATTTCAATCTGTGACTGGTCGGCATTCTTGAAGTCGTTATCATTGATGGTAATGAGCACATGGCAACGGTTTTCAAGCGCACAACGGTACTTCATATGCCGTACTTCTCCGCGAGATGTTCGTCAATAAGCTGCTCAGAGGTCGTTCCTTTGGGTAGCGTAAAACTTCTCAGGAAATCATGGCTTGGGCGACGACGAGGCTTTCCCGAAGGCTTTCTCCGTGCTATCAGCCTTTCACCATACTCTGTTAGCTGACGAGTCAGCTCCTCAACCTCATAGGTTTCAGGCACATTTAGTGAAATTTTTATTGTCCTAGTCATACTTGATGATTATTATTCCGTTTGCAAATATAAGCACTTTTTCTGAAACTTCCAAGGAATTTGAGATAAATATGAGCGGAAGTGACAGTTGACAGATGACGGATGACAGTTATTTAGTAACGCCCTTGTGAGGTAGTAAGAAGTAGTTGATATTATTAATAATTGTATATATATACAATGAAAATTATATTTATAAATAATTATAAATAATAATAGTATATATAGATAATAATAAAGATAAAGATTACTATAGGATATGAGGTAGTGGATAGGGCTTTGTTTTTTAATTGTCATCCGTCATTTGTCATGTCTTGTGTACTCGTCGTGCAAATAACATGCCCTTATTGCGCAATAACATGCCCTTATCGCCGGATAAGGATGGGTTATTGACGAGGCAAAAAAATGTTGATTTTTATTTGAAAAAAGTTGCGGAAAAGTTTGGTGGTTTCGCAGAAATTTTGTATCTTTGTAACATATTAAAAAGCGGGATTCAGGCCACCCGGTGCAGTTGGTCTGAGGGAGTTTCTGATACCATAAAAAACACGACAAAAGGTATGATTGAACTTTATCTTTCAAAGGTTACCGAGAGCTCGGAAACCGAAACAGCGGGTAAGATGTATGCCCGCGTGAGTTACAAACAGTCCATGGACCTGCACGACATGGCTCACCACATGGCTGAACACAACACGGCCTTCTCGGAGGGTTTGATAGTGGGTGTGCTGACCGACTTCGTGAAGTGTGTGCGCGAGATGGTGCT
>ODAI014229063.1_pt1 | contig 10598 bp, 4 predicted proteins | sample 1539321 | NCBI WGS metagenome assembly ODAI01 (sample SAMN02144231, study PRJEB22623) | gut metagenome | biome: sheep rumen | host: Ovis aries | place: New Zealand | reverse complement strand
TTCAAAGGAACGGAAATGGAAAAGATCTACAAGAAAGCTCAGATAGCTTCATTCACGGACAAGGAGTACAACGAGTACGTGTCTGAGATCATGTATGAAGAAGACAGGCGTAACCAGCTGGCGACAGCCTACCATCAAGGTAAGGCCGACGTTGCGGCAAAGATGTTGTCGCTGGGTATGGACGTGGAATTGATCTCCAAAATCACCGGCCTGTCCGCGGAAAAGATTTCGGCTTTATGTAAAGGCGAATAACTCAAGTCAACGATGTCTCTGAGGGGTTGACCTCCCCGGAATAGTATAGTGATCGATGGGCTACCAAAGTTACCGGTGGCCCATCTTTTTGTATTGCACAGTAACATGCCTCCTGGCAGCGAAACAAAAGCCGGACAACCCTTTCGGACCGCCCGGCGTTCATATCGATGTTTGTGTGTTGGTGGCAGGATCAGATGTTCGTCTCAGCCTTTACCCTGATGTCATCGGAAGCGCTTCCGAGGAGGAGATCAGCTGCGCAGTGCTCCAGATCCCAAGCGTTCTTCTCGACATTCCAGTACCTGAGGTCGGCCTGGGGGATGGTGAGAGTAACGGTCGTAGTCTCATGAGCCTTGAGGGAAACCCTCTTGAAAGCCTTGAGCTCCTTGTAGGGCCACTCCACAGAACCGCCCTTGCGGTGGATGTAGAGCTGGACGACTTCGTCAGCATCCATGTCACCGTCATTGGTGAGGGTGAAGTTCACGGTGATGTCGCCCTTCTTGGAAGAGACCTTCATGTCACCATAGGTGAAGTTGACGTAAGAGAGTCCGTGACCGAAAGCGTACATGACGGGAACCTGCTTGGTGTCAAACCAGCGGTATCCTACGAGGCTTCCTTCGGTGTATTCAGAAACGGGCTTGGGCATGCTGTCGATGAGCTTCTGCCTTTCTTCACGGCTCATGTTGACGGCGTCAGCACGATACATCATCGTGAAGAGGTCAGCACCTGCGGTCTTGTTGGGGAAGTTGCCCATTGCGAAAGCGGGAGAGTCCTCGAGCTTCACGGGGAAGGTGAAAGGAAGCTTTCCTGAAGGAGCGATGTCTCCGAAGAGGACCTCAGCGAGAGCAGTACCGCCTTCGGTACCGTTCCACCAACCCTGGACGATTGCGGGAGAGTATCTCTCAAGAATCTGAAGGTCGGTGGGACCTCCGGAGATGAGAACTGTAGCGAGGTTCTTGTTGACCTCATAGAGGGCGGCAATGACCTCTTCCTGTCCGCAAGGGAGCTTGATGTTAGCGCGGTCGCTTCCTTCGGTCTCGATGCTCTTGTTGGTTCCTCCGAAGAAGATCACGACGTCAGCGTCCTTCGCTGCGGCGACAGCCTCGGCAAGGAGAGCGGGATCGGCCTTCTCATCGATGGCTGAAGCCTCGAGAGGGTTGGGAACTGCGGGAGCGGGTCCCCATCTGCGGCCGGGGAAGTTCTTGTATCCGGGAGCGTAGACAACTTCGATGGAGTCGCCGGCCCTCTTCTGGATACCCTGGAGAGGAGTTACTTCGTAAAGAGCCTTGACACCTGCGCCCATACCGCCGGACTGGGTCTTGAGGACCGCGTTCTGGCCGATGACGGCGATTTTCTTGATGCCGCTCTTCAGAGGAAGGACGTTGCCCTGGTTCTTGAGGAGAACGATTGACTTGCGTGCAACGTCAAGAGCGATCTGCTGGCTTTCGGGCTGTGAAGTCTGCTTTGTGTTGGCCACGTCAACGGGAACGGGCTCGATGGCGAGCCTGAGGCGAAGGATCTGCTTGACCTTCTCGTCAACCTGAGCCTCAGTGAGGGCACCGGTCTTGATGGAGTCGATGACGGCGGGTCCGAGATAGTTGCTGCCGGTCATCTGGACGTTGAGGCCATGGGGCATGGCACCCATGGTGGAGTGTGTTCCACCCCAGTCGGAAACTGTCATTCCCTTGAATCCCCATTCTCCGCGGAGAATTTCGTTGAGGAGGTGCTCGTTTTCTGAGCAGTAGTCACCGTTTACTTTGTTGTAAGCGGGCATGACGCTCATCGCGCCGCCCTCGACGATAGCCCTTTCGAAAGGCTTGAGGTAGATTTCACGGAGAGTCCTTTCATCAACCTGGGCGTCGACGCTACCACGGTTGGTCTCCTGGTTGTTCACCGCGAAATGCTTGATGCACACTGCAGTTCCCTGGTCCTGCACACCTTCGGTGTAGCGGAGGGCGAGAGCTGCGCTGAGGATAGGATCCTCGCTGAGGTATTCATAGGTTCTACCTCCGACAGGCAGTCTCTGGATGTTGACTGCGGGGCCGAGGATGACGTCTTTACCGCGGAGCCTGGCCTCGGTACCCATACCTGTGCCGTACTTGTAGGCAAGGTCTTCGGACCATGTGGCGGCGAGAGCTGAGCCGGTAGGGAAGTAGGTGGCGGAGTCGAGAGTCCAACCTGCGCTCATGAAAGAGTTGGGCTGTCCTTCCTCACGGATACCGAAAGGACCGTCAGCATATCTGATCTCGGGGATTCCCTGGCTGGGAACACCCTCTGAAGACATGTTGGTCTTGGAGTGGAGCATCTCCACCTTCTCCTCGAGGGTCATCTTGGAGATGATCTCATCGATTTTCTTGTCGTTGAGGGTGAGCCTCCCCTGGGGAGTCACGCTCTGCGAGCATGAAACTGCGGCGAAAACGGAGAATGCCGCGAGAAGAGTAATACGTGCTGTTCTCATGTTTTGTTCGTATATTTTTCTTGATTGGTTTATCTTGACAGAGAAACTTTCTGCTGTCTGAATAACGATGGCAGCAATTCCTGGAGATCTTTTCTCCATGATTTCCAGTTATGTGCGCCACCGCAGTCATAGTACACGTAGGGGGAACCTTCGGCTTTGAGAGCTTCTGAGAGGTTCCTGGCGCTTTGAAGGGCGATGTCGTCCTTTCCGGCCCCTATCCAGAAAAGGTCATAGCCCTTTTCGATAATCGGACGGACCGAAGAGATGGCTTTTTCCTTGTCCGGAGACATTATCCCCGAGCCCATGAAAGCGATGTTCCTGAAAAGTCCGCTCCAATGGCTGAGGATGTACATTTCGTACACGCCTCCCATGGAGACTCCGCAAATGCCCCTTGAGGAAGGATCTGTCCTGACGCTGAAATTCTTCTCGATGAAGGGAATGACGTTGCCTGTGAGGTCTGCGGAGAATGCTCCTCCGGCTTCCCCTTCGGGAGTGCCCATCATCTCGAAATGACTCTTCTTCCCGGGGATGGGATTCATGATGTGGGGTGCCGCCAGCTGGTTGGGCATCGAGTTCACCATGACGACGATCATCGGTACGGCCTTTCCTTTGGAAATCATGTTGTCCATGATCTGGGGAAGCCTTCCCATGTCGATCCAGGTGTCTTCGTCGTCACCTCCTCCGGGAATCATGTAGAGCACCGGGTATTTCTCATTCCCGGAATATCCGTAGGGAAGGTAGACGTTCATGCGCCTTTTCCCACCGTACTCCGGAGAATCATACCAAATGGTGGATACGGTGCCTCTTCCTTCGGGGCAAAGTCCAGCCATCGTGCCTTCTCCTTCAACCATGAAGGAATTGAGGAACTCGGAGTAGTTGCATACGACCTTGAGATTGTTCGGATCCAAAGTCCTGACTCCGTCCACTTCGAAGTAGTAGAAGTAGAAGTCCGGCTCCGGGGTGGGGATGGAGTATTCCCACACTCCTTCGGAGTTCTTTTCCATGGTGGCGGAACCTCCGAGTCCGTACTCGTTCACTCCCGGCAGGAAATCTCCGTACACTTTCACATCGGTTGCCTTATCCGCCTTTAGGAGGAAAGTCACTTTCCCGTCCTGCTGGAGAGGATAATATTTGCTCCCAGGGTACTGGGCGGATGCCTTCCATTCGCCCGCGAACAGGGTGAAGAGGATAGCGGCTAACTGCAGGAAAATGATGGAGAACTTTTTCATTCGCGTTTTTTTGAAAAAGCGGGAGTAGCTTTTCAATGAAGTCACCCCCGCTTTGTCTTAAGGATTACTTCCAACCCTTGTTCTGGGTCATACCGTCAGACTCGGTGTTGAGGTCGATGTAGGTCTGAGGGATGGGGAAGAGATCGAATTCGATGTTGCCTGTGTGCTCAGCCCAGCGGCGGATCTCAGGATAGACGGTCTGTCCGGGCCTTGCGGAATACATTCCGTAGTTGTACAGACGGGGTTTCCACTCATCGGGTTTCATCCTGAGGAAGGTAGCCCAACGGAACTCTTCGTAAAGGAGCTCGCGACCCCTTTCGTCGAGGATGGTGTCGATTGTGATTGTAGAGAACGGCTTCGCGTTGGACCTTTCACGTACGGTGTTGAGGGCCTTTGCGGCGTTGGCTGCATCACCTGAGCGGAGGTAAGCCTCGGCGAGGAGGAGATAAGCCTCAGCGCTGCGGGCTGCGTACCTTGAACGGTAGAAGCTCACGAATGTTCCGAACCAACCTGCGGGCTGGGATGCATCGTAGTCCCACTGGCTGAAAGGAGTCTCCTTGTACCAGATGGGGAAGAAGATACCGGCGAGCTCAGGAGTGGAGTGGTCGATATGGTCCCAACCTACTTTCTGCTCGTAGAGAGGGTGCTTGTCGTCGCAGCACATGAACTCTGTCTTGACGGTCACGTCCTCGATGTAACGGAGGTCGGCCTCAGTTCCGTTGTTGTGCTCAGCGTCCCACATCGTGTATGAAGCGAACCATGTAGGGGTGCTCTGTGCCCAACCGGTACCGCCGTGAGAAGCGGGGTTGGCCCTTCCGCCGTATTTTGCGGAGAAGTTCTTCCAAGGACCGGCTGATCCTTCGACTTTGTACTTGTCAGCCCAAGTGTAGTCGGGAAGAGCGGGGGTGAATCCGAGGGTGCAGTTCCTTCTTCCGCCGTTTACAGCGTAAGTCGCGTAGTCGGGAGCGGATACCATGATCCAGATGGCCTCGGTGTTCTGGGGGCTCACGATGTTGGGAGCGACGAAGAGGTCAGAGATGACGTTTCCTTCGGGGTAAGCATTGGGAACTCCGTAGTTGGAACCGGTGGCGTCGGGAAGCCTTGCACCGAAACGGTTGGTCATGAGGGGATGGTGGGAGACAACCTCGTTGAGATACTTGATGGCATCGGTGAAGCAGGAGTTGTTGTTGGCCTCAACGCCCATGGCGAGGAGAGCCTCTCCGAGATACATTCCGGCAGCGCCCTTTCCGGCACGTCCGTATTCAGCCTTGACATCCCAAGGGAGACCGTTGTAGGCCTCGGTGAGGTCATCGATGGCGGCCTGGTAAGTCTCGGTACGGGAAGCGCGGTTGTAACCGTAGTTAGGAACCTCGGTGTATTCCATTACCATGGGGACACCTCCGAAGAGTTCACCCAGGCGGAGATAGGAGATACCGCGGAGGAAGTGTGCCTCAGCCACGACTCTTGCCTTTTCGGCCTCGCTGTTCCAGGAGACGACGTCAGCCTTGCTGATGGCGAGGTTTCCGTAGGAAATCACTTTGTAGAACTTGTCCCAAAGGCTCTTGGGGAGAGAAGAGGTGCTTGACCACGCAGAAGCGAAGTTGCTCATGTGGGAAGCCTGGCCGAGCTGGTACTTGTTGTCGGTCATGTCGGTTCCGGTGGAGGTGTTGAAAGAGATACCCATACCGAAATCGTTGGGGAAGTAAAGCTCCTCGAACTCGTAGTATCCGGTCAGAAGGGTGTTGAGCACCTGGTCGGAAGTCATATACGCGTTCGCGACGGTGAGTTGCGCTTTGGGCTTCTCGGTGAGGAAGTCGGCATCCTTCTCGCAGGAAGTGATGGCGCTGCCGCAAAGAGCGGTGAGGGCGAGACCTATGAATATTTTATTGTATTTCATTTCTCTTCAAATTAGTTGGTTGACTAGAAAGTGACGTTGAGTCCGAGGGTGAAAGCTCTCGGCATACCGAGGCTTGAACCGTAACGCTGCTGAGGGTCGCTCATCTTCCAATGAGGAGCGATGAAGAAGAGGTTACGTCCGGAGAGGGTGAGCCTTGCGTTGTTGACGCCGATCTTCTGAGCGATGGAGGAGAGGTTGTAGCTCAGGGAGAGATCCTGCAGACGGACATGTCCGAAGGAGTTGTATACCTGGTACTTGCTCTCGTTCACGTTAGGAGCGGGATAGGTGTTGTTGGGATTCTGGGCTGTCCAGAAAGGAATGTTGTATGCTGTACAAGCGGCAGTGGTATCGAAGGTGGTGTAAGCGAAGGTGTTGTTCGCGAGGCCGAAGCCGTTTCCACCGAAGATGCCCTGGAACATGAAGTAGAGCTGCCAGTTGCCGTACCTCAGGGTGTTAGCCCAAGAGAGGCGGAAGTTCTCGTCACCGTATCCGAGGATCTGACGGTCGTCAGCTGAAGGGTTGTCGGTCTGCTGTCCGTCGATGGTGTAGAAGATAGGACGTCCGGCGTTCTTTCCCTCCTGGAAGATGCCTTCTGTCTTGTATCCGTAGATTGAGCTGAGGGGCTTTCCGAGGAAGAGGCCGTTTGCGATATCATCCTGTCCGTCACCGTAGAGGTCAACGAGCCTGTTGCGGTTGAGGGTGAAGACATAGTCGGAGTTCCATGAGAACTTGCCGTTCTTGATGTTGACGGTCGACATGTTGATCTCGAGACCCTTGTTGTCAACCCTACCCATTGTGGCCCTCTGGTTGGTGATACCTGCGGTCATGACGGGGATGTTGCGGTTGAAGATCTGGTCAGTGGTCTTTGAATAGTACATGTTAACGTCGATGTGGATGCGTGCCTTCAGGAAGTCAGCCTCGAAACCGCCGTTCCAAGAAGTGGTGGTCTGCCAACCGAGGGTAGGGTTACCGAGGGTTGCGAGCTTCTGTCCCCAGTGGATGTTTCCGCCGTAGTAGTTGGGAATGTTTCCGCTCTTGGCGAGTGCGATGGTGGAGAGGGTTCCGTAAGGAGCGAGGGTCTGCGCACCGTTCTTTCCCCAGGAAACTTTGAGCTTGAGGAAGTCGAGCCACTTGATGCCCTTCATGAACTGCTCGTTGGTAACGGTCCAAGCCGCTCCGACTGCAGGGAAGTTACCCCACTTCTTGTCGGCACCGAACACTGAAGAACCGTCACGACGGAAGGAAGCGTTGAAATGATAGGTGTCCCTATAAGAGTAGATCACACGTGCGAGATAACCTACGTCAGTATGGAGAGTGTAGGAAGGGCTGGTGAAGGTCTTGGTGTCGGCGTTGCCGAGTCCGTACCATCCGAGGATGGTGTTTCCGGCTGCGATGAAACCGGTACCGGTCTCGGACTCTGAAGTAGACTCAGCGCTGTCGCGGGTGTAAACGAGGGATGCGCTCACATAGTGGAGACCGAAGGAACGGGCGTAAGTGATGATGTTATCGATGACCCAGTTCTCGGAAAGGCTGTTGGAGATAGAACCGTTGGCGTTTGAGAAGTTGTAGTACTCGGAGGTCTGGCCGATACCTTCCCAGTCGTTGGAAAGGAGAACGGGAGTGCTGTTCTCGTGGGTGAAGCTGTAGTTCTTGGAGACCATCTTGGTGTAGGAAGCGTTCAGCCTGTAGCTGAGGCCCTCGACCCAAGGAATCTTCACATTGATGTAGCCGCCGAGGTTGAGGTTGAACCTCTTACTGTCACGGTCCTGACCGTACTGGGTCGACCACAGAGGGTTGACTGAGGAGTTGTTCACACCTTCGACATAGTAACGGAGAGTCTTTCCGTCGGGGAGATAGGGCTCCATGTAAGGAGACTGCTTGACGTTGGTGTCAGCGTTGATGGAGTCATCGCGGGTGTTGGTGTATGCGAAGTTGGCGCCGATTTCGATGTCCTTGGTGACGTTGGTCGAAAGGTTCATCGAGACGTTGTTACGGGTGAAGTGGTTGCCCACGGTGATACCCCTCTGGTCAGAACGGCCGACTGCTACGTAGTAGTTGGAGTTCTGGGTCCTTCCGGAGAAGGAGAGGTTGTAGTTCTGGGTGTAACCTGTGCGGGTCACCATGTCGTACCAATCGGTAGTCTTGCCCTTCTTGTAGTTGTCAGCCTCGAGGAAAGACATCCAGGAAGTGTTGGTGAGGTCAGTGAGACCCAGACGGGCGTTGCGGTAACGGATGTAGTCTTCGGGAGAGAGATACTCCTGCCTGTATGAAGGGGTGGAGAACTGATGTGAAGTCGAGAAGTTGATCATCGGCTTTCCTTCCTGTCCCTTCTTGAGGGTGATCATGATGACACCGTTGGCGGCCTTTGATCCGTAAGCGGCGAGGGAGGTAGCGTCCTTGAGGACGGAGATGCTCTCGATGGAGTTGTTGTCGATATCCTCGAGGTTACCGGTGTAGATGACGCCGTTTACGACGAGGAGGGGAGCGGTGCTGGTAGAGTTGATGGAACGGCGACCACGGACGAGCATGCTTGAGTTCTGTCCTACGGTAGCGGATTCAGCGCCGATGACAACTCCGGAAAGACGGCCACGGAGCATGTCGGTGGCGGTGGTGAGACCGAGGTTGGCGACAGGTGAATCTTCCATCTTGATGACATCCACCGAACCGGTGAAGTTCTTTGCCCTGGTGGTACCGTAACCGATGACCACGACGTCATCCAGGAGTTCCTGGGAGATTGAGAGGCGGATGGTGAGGTTGGTCTGGTTTCCTACGGTGACCTCAACCTCATCGTAACCTACGCTCGAAACCACCAGAACGTCGGTGGGAGCGCAGCTCAGTTCGAAATTACCGTCGACGTCGGTAGCGACACCGGTGGTTGTGCCTTTGATCATGACAGCCGCGCCGATGACTCCCTGGTCGGTATCATCGAGAACGGTGCCCTTGACGACTTTGTTCTGTGCGAAGACTGCGGTCAGGCTGAGGGCTGCCCCACAGAGGACCGTAGCGATTCGTTTGAGAAGCTGTGTCTTGTTCATGTTGACTTGATTTGATTTATTAATAATAGGTGAATTGATTGTATCAATCATATAAAAAAAACTATCGGGAGGACGTGGCCGTCATCCGGCTGCGCCTCCTTACAGGGAAGAATGATCTGAGATTGTTGTGAAATGAGTTCACGTGTTATTAGTGTTATCTGGATCCGGATGCAAAGCTACGATGCTTTTCTCCGACGCTCTACGCGCGGACGAAGAGATGTTATGCATGTTGTTAAATCGCTGTTCCAAATCGTCGGAACGCTATGCAAAATGTTAAAAAGGGGCTATATTTGACTGTTGAACAACCTTTTTGACGCCATATGTCCCCAAAAACAGCTCTACTCGCACTTTTGTCAGCAGCCCTACTGTCCAGCCCCGCATCCGCTCAGGGAACGGGAGGCAAACTTGTTTCCCAGAACAGTCTCTCGAGCAACAATGTCATGTGCATGGCCGAGGACCCGGAAGGATACGTCTGGATAGGGACCAGCAAGGGACTCAACCGTTATGACGGAACCTCCTACATCCAGTGGACCGAGTCCATGGACGGGGGACTCCGCAATGACGCGGTTTCGTATATCCTCCCTTGCGCGGACGGGAAAGTCTGGGTTGGCAGCAACTCGGGATTGGAGTGTCTCGAAAACGGAACGGTTTCTTCCACCGTCCAGTATCAGATGGGACGTCTTTCCGGAGTGGCGGACTATGACGATGAAAGGATACTCGTTTCGCATTGGGGCAGGATATCGCTTGTCGACAAGAAAACCGGACGGACATCCACGGCATATCAGGATGACATGATCCAGTATTGCCGCACATACCTCAACAAGGACAAAACCGTCTGGATAAATTTCCCGATACAGGGTTACATCAAGATACTGGACCGGAATTTCACCCAGGTGGGTACGGTCCCGACTGTTGGAACGACGCTTCACGACTACTACGAATCCAGTGACGGGACCATCTACCTTTGTACCGATGCGGGTCTGAGGCGTTACACCACTTCGGGTGAGAAGATCCCCGTTCCGGAGAATCTCGCCCCCGTTGCGGAAAGTCCGGTGCTTTTCATCGAAAGGGAGCGGAGTTCCGGCAGGATATTCATAGGGGTCCGTTCTGACGGAATATGGACGATGGACGGTTACGCCGGAACGCTTGAAAGGGCGAATACCGACGAGAGACTCGACGGAGTGAATTCCGTCTCCGTCGTAGTCAAGGAAAAATGTCTTCTTCTGAGCAAAGATTCCGGTCCCCTGGAGGAAGTGAGTCTGAACTCCGGACTGAAGTTCATCCCCATACCGACGCGTTATCCTTCGGAGGGCCTCAATATGTTCTTCCCGGTTGAAGATAGTGAACATCTCGGCATGAGGGTGCTCACGAACAAGGCCTTTTACTGGTACGATTCTGAAAAAGGCGAGATCACTCCTGTCCAAGCCGAAGCGACAGGCCCGGATGTGCAGTTCTCCATTTCCCAGATGGACACTCTTACAAGAGGACACTGGGTCCTTGTCGGGTATCGGACCCTCAGGCATTACGGCCGCTACGACGGGAGCGAGATGCGTATGACGGGAGAATGGAAAGTCGAACCGACCGAGTGCATATGGACAGACCATGACGGCTCCATATGCCTCCTTCAACCCGGGTACATCCTCCAGATCAAAGGAAACGGAAGCACTTCCACGATACCGGTGGACTGGTTCCCGGACTTCTGGTTCTCGACGCAGCAACGCTCCGGAAAG
>ODAI013232016.1_pt1 | contig 10598 bp, 7 predicted proteins | sample 1539321 | NCBI WGS metagenome assembly ODAI01 (sample SAMN02144231, study PRJEB22623) | gut metagenome | biome: sheep rumen | host: Ovis aries | place: New Zealand | reverse complement strand
ATTTGGCCATTCCTGTGGAAATCAACATGGTTCCTATAGTTCGGGAGGAAAGTGGTTTGGCCCGCAGCTCCCGTAATGTATATCTTTCCAAAGAGGAAAAGATTGCTGCCCTGGTATTGTCACGCAGTCTGAACATGGCAAAGAGGGCCTTTGAAGATGGTGAAAGAAATGTTGACAAGCTCAAGCAGATTATTTTGGATGAAATTAATAGTGAGCCAATGGCAGTCATCGACTATGTGGAAATATATTCCTTCCCGGCTTTGGAAGAAATTGATGAAGTAAATGGGGAGTCTATTATGGCCATCGCTGTAAAGATTGGTAAGACACGCCTTATTGATAATGTGATTTTGGAGGGCTAATAAAAATGATGCTTCACATGTTAAAATCTAAACTTCATTGCGCAACTGTTACTGAGGCGAATCTTCAGTATATGGGCAGTATAACTATTGATGCTGATTTAATGAAGGCAGCGGGAATATATGAAAATGAGCGGGTGCAGGTGGTAAACAACAATAACGGCTCCAGGCTGGAAACCTATGTTATTCCAGGAAAGGCGGGATCCGGAGTTATATGTCTTAATGGTTCAGCAGCCCGCTGGGCCCAGCCCGGAGATGTGGTTATAATTATGGCCTACGCTTTTATGGAAGAAAAGGAAGCAGTTCAGTATAGACCAACTGTAGTCATGCTGGATGGAGATAATAAGGTTAAAGAAACCCGAAATTATGAATGTCATGGGGAAATATATATAAATAACTGATAGGCGGCCTCCGTTATTATTCTGTTTTAGGATAATGACGGAGGATTTTTATTCTGGTTAGAAAAACAGAAAGTGTCAGAATGTTGATTTTAATGTAAATAAAATATAAAATTATGTACAAAGGTGGTGATTCGTTATGGATCAAACGTCTGAGAAAAAAGCATTTATTCTTACTATTGATGATGATGAAATTAATAATATGCTGCTGGGAGCTATCCTGGAAGAGGAATATGAGGTTGTATCTATTTTAAGTGGTGAGAAGGCCATTGAATTTTTAAAGGGGCGAAAGCCAGATTTGATTCTTCTGGATATTAATATGCCTGGCATGAATGGCTTTCAGGTGCTGGAGCATTTGAAACAGGATAAAGAATTAAAGGAAATTCCGGTCATTATGCTGACTGCCGAGATGGATCAGGAAACAGAGGTTAAGGGAATTCAGTCAGGGGCATTTGATTTTTTGCACAAGCCATATATCCCTACCTTGATTTTGACACATGTTCGTCGGACTCTGGAATTAATCTCCCTGCAAAAGCGTATGCAGGAGCGTATCAATATACAAATTCAGACTACTATGAATCAGTTGGCTTCCACTAAAAGGCTGTTTAAGCAGATGGTGTTTGCCCTGGCAAAGACCATTGATGCCAAGGATCCTTATACTAATGGACATTCCCAGCGTGTAGCGGATTACTCTCTGGAAATTGCCTTTAGGGCAGGGAAATCGAAAAATTATCAGAGAAAGATTTTTTTTATAGCACTTCTACACGATATTGGTAAGATTGGGGTGTCAGGTCAGGTTCTAAATAAGCCTGATAAGCTGACTCCCAGTGAATATTCTTCAATTAAGGTTCATCCTATCATAGGTTCCTCGATTTTATCATCGGTTCATGAGATGGAGGAATTGCAGGTTGGTGCCCGCAGTCATCATGAGCGTTACGATGGTACAGGGTATCCGGATGGGCTGGCAGGCCAGGCCATTCCTGAAAAGGCCAGGATTATTGCGGTGGCTGATGTGTATGATGCGATGACTTCAAAGCGCAGTTATCGTGATATATTGCCCCAGGAAGTGGTGAGAGAGGAATTGGTAAAGGCCAAAGGTACTCAGTTGGACCCCAAATTTACGGATATAATGCTTCAAATGATTGACGAGGATGTGGAATATAGAATGCATGAGTAGGGGGGCTTTTGCAATGGAACCTAAACAGCGCTCGATGTTTGAATGGGTAATGCTTTTGGGACTGTTTTTCTTTATTACTGCCCTGGGAGCTTCCCTTTGGTACTTTTCCAATGATAAGGATATAAAAAAGCCCGTCGTAGGTATAGTATTGCTGGGGGACAGAAATGAGGAAGGGTGGAATGCACCGCAGTACAGGGGAATGAAAAAGGCCTGTGATGCCATGGGGGTGGAGCTGCTGGTAAGCGATAACAACAGTGGCCTCGATGGCAAGTGTGCAGATGCAGTACGGAAAATGGTAGAAAATGGTGCCGGAATGGTATTTCTTACCAGCTATTCCTATACGACAGACGGCAAAACCTTGATACGGGAATTTCCCCAGGTAGCCTTTGGTACTAATTCTGCAGAGTGCCGGGGGCGGAATATGACATCTTATTTTATCCGTATGTATCAAGGGCGGTATTTGACAGGAGCCCTGGCGGGAATGCGTACCAAGAGCAATGTTATTGGCTACGTGGCAGCTATGCCAAATTCTGAAGTGAATCGGGGAATTAATGCCTTTACTCTGGGGGTTCAGAGAACTAACCCAAATGCCAGGGTAGTGGTTATGTATACGGGAAGCTGGGAAAATGAGGAAGTAGAGGAAGAACACACCTACAGGCTTATTACCCAGGAAAAGGCCGATGTAATAACCTACCATCAGGATGAACCAATGGCCGCCACTGTGGCGGAAAAAATGGGAGTAGATTATATTGGCTATTATGAGGATCTGCAAAATGGCTCAGAACATGATTTAACTTCGATTATGTGTAATTGGGACCGTTACTATGAGGATATAGTAAGGTATTATCTCAAGGGCGAAATGAATTTTGTGGACAATAGATGGGTAGGCATGGAGGCTGATCTGGTAGAGCTCAGTCAGCTTTCTGATGCCGTGACTTATGAACAGCGTACTGTATTGAAACAATTGAAAAAGGAAATGTTGGCTGGGCGTTTTGTCTTTGCTGGTGAGATATTTGATAATAAGGGGAAACGCCGCTGTCAGCCTAATGAGGTTATCAGGGACGAGTATCTGTTGCAGCACATGGATTGGCTGGTGAAGGGAGTGGACGTCCTTGAATAGTAGAATCAGTAAATTGGGACTGTCCCAAAAGGCTTTTATCGAGATAATTATCTTGACCATAATTTTGTTTATTACCGGCAATATTCTCCAGAATCAAATAAGCCGTAAGTTAAATGATGCTGCTGAGGAATCCGTATCTCAAATGACGGCGGATATGGCCCAGCTGGCAGATGAGCGGTTTATGCGCTATATTAACACCCTGAAGGCAGCTTCCGTTTATTTGGAGCAGCATGAGGAACAGAAAAATAATATTTTGGAGGCCATTAATCAGGAAAATGTATACGGCAGAGCCGGTGTTATGGATTACGAGGGAAACATAACTGGAGCTGTAGTCAGCAAGCATGATTTTCCCAAGCTGCTCAGGGCTTTTCAGGGGAACAACGTAGTGGATTACCACACTGACGGAGGCATAATTGTGGCTGTTCCTGTTTATTATGGGGATAACGTAAGGTATGTTCTCTATCAGATTTTCCCGAGGGGAAATTTAACCAAGGTTTTTGGACTGGCAGATTATAACCCATATAGCCGTATAGTGATCCAATATAAGGATGGTAGTTTGGCCGTTCCTTATGAGAATTTTTCCACAAAGGATCACGAATTTTGGGATGATCAGGATATAAAGGCTGGTATGGTGGAGGTTCATTCCAGGCTGGAAACAAGCAAAGCTGCAGCTGTTTATACAGAAGGAAGCAAAGGGAAATATTATGTTTTCGGTGCAGACCTTCCACAAACAGATTTTTCCTTGGTGGGATATATTCCTTGGTCTGCAGTAGCAGGAAGAATCAATAGTGTGTATCAGATGGTGCAGTGGGTGTTTACTTTGATGCTGCTGTTGTTTGCCTGTGTCAGCATTTATCTGTTTATGGCCCAGACCAAGGTGGCGGAGAATGAAGCCCTTAAAAAGGCCAGACAGGCGGCAGATGATGCCAATCGGGCTAAAAGCCAGTTCCTGGCCAATATGAGTCATGAAATAAGAACACCTTTAAATGCCATTAACGGCATGGATGAGATGATTCTAAGGCGTAGCAGGGACATGGATATACGGCGTTATGCCAGCAATATTCATTCTGCCTCCACAGCGCTTTTGGGGATTATTAATGAAATTCTGGATTTTTCCAAAATCGAGTCCGGACGTATGGAGCTGGTAACAGCTAAATACAGCTTAAGGGTTCTCCTTAAGGAGGTCGTGACTCTGGTGGGGTTCAGGGCCAAGGCAAAACAATTGGAGTTTATCATAAATGTGGATGCCGACTTGCCTAATGAGCTTTATGGTGATGTGGGGCGTATACGCCAGATACTTATAAATGTCATTAACAATGCCATAAAATATACGGATGAAGGTACTGTAACCTTTGATGTAGGTGGTGATATCGTAGAGGATATACTTAACCTTAAGCTGGTGGTAACAGATACTGGTATTGGTATTAAGCCAGAGGATATGGAAAAGCTGTTCAAGGATTTTGAACGTCTTGATATTCAGAAAAACTGCAAGGTGGAGGGCACGGGCCTTGGTTTGGCCATTACCCATAGGCTCCTTACCATGATGGGGGGAACTGTTAACGTAAGCAGTATCTACGGAGAGGGAAGTACCTTTACCATTGAACTGCCTCAGAAGATTATGGGGGCAGAAGTAATTGGAGATTTTGATGCAGATCAGGATATAGAGGAAGAACTGGAGGACGTGGTGGCCACCAGCTTTACTGCTCCGGAGGCATCCATTCTCATAGTTGATGACAACGAAATGAATTGCTTCGTGGCGACCTGTATGCTGTCTGATACCAAGGCAAAATTGACAGTGGCCCATAGTGGAAGTGAGGCATTGGAATTTCTGAAGAAAGAATCCTTCCATTTGGTTATGACAGATTATATGATGCCGGGAATGGATGGTATTGCAACTCTCAATGAGGCCAAGAAAATCAAAGGCACTGAAAATACAAGGTTTGTTATTCTGACGGCTACTGCCCTGGCAGGTGTTCGTGAAAAATTCCTGTCAGAGGGATTTGATGATTATCTTAGCAAGCCTATGACGGGTAAGCAGCTTGAGACTGTGGTAAAGCGCAATCTTCCTGCTGAATTGGTGCATCCGGCAGAAAAATCCGAGGCTAATGGGATAAATGACATTAATGCCTTGGAGGAACCAGGAAGAAATGACAGCCAGGTCAATGAAGAGGTTACGGTTTCCCGAAGAATTCCTAAGATAGATATGTCCATTGGAATAAAATACTGCAATAACAGTGATAATCTTTATAAAAGGCTTCTTGGCATGTTTAGCAAGCTTTGTGAGGCTAATATCAAGGAAATGGAACAATCCTTTGGGGAGGAGCAGTGGGATGCATACAGAATTAAGGTACATGCCCTGAAATCGGGGGCCTTAAATATTGGTTGTAATCTACTCCATGAAATGGCCAAGGAACAGGAGCAGGCCGGCAAGGAGTATATTTCCGAAGAATCCACTGAGACGCAGCGTATAAAGGCTGTGGAATACATGAAACAACACCATGAGGAGCTAATGGACATGTATCGGCAGGTGGCTCAAATGGCCAGGGATATGACAGAAGAATAGTACCCGGATAAAAGAAAAACAGGGTTGGGAATACTTTTTAGGTTTCCCAAACCCTGTTTTGATTTGCAATGATTGTTATGAAAGCTATATTTGTCTTCCGGCACCTGGGCCGTCGTTGGCAGTAGCCACCTGGGCCTCGCTGAAGGTTTTCATATCATTAACTATATGAATAGCAGCATCTGCAAGACGCATTCCTATGCAGGCCGTTATACCTGGTATTTTCACTGCCATGTGGTACAAAGGCGGTTCAATCGGTAAGAGAAAGGGCTGAATTTCTGGTACCAATTGAGCTGCATAGCTAGCCAAGGCGGTTACTGCCCTATCTCCAAGAATTATCATGGTGCGGTTGTGGGTGGCGGCAATTATGGCCCCAAGAACCGCGGAGGCTATTAGCTGCATTTCCCCAGGCAGCTGAGTCATGAAGGTACCTGGTTGGAGCTTTAGATTGCCCTGGGTGTCGCACAGCATATTTGCCATGGCATCTATTAATGCAGTGTCGTTATCTATAAGGGAAAGCCCCATTATTTGGCTCCCCAGAGAGATATTTTCCCCCTGGAGACGACCAAATTCAAAGGCCTCCATTTGGGTCCTTTCCCCTGTGAGATAGGCTGCAATAGCTTCGGCTCCTGTTTGAGTGGCAAAGCTATGAATAAAAGCCGCTTGGTCCTTATCTAATGCAGCTTCCTTTTTCATGCCAATGAAAAGCAGTGTTTTGGATATGTCATTTGGCAGCTCGTTGGAGGTTATACCACTTAGCTGGGCGGCTATCTGTTCAATTACCCCCAAGCTGTAGATAGGCTTTGATAAATTGTCCAGCCGCATCTGACAGCGTTCCATGGCCTCCTTATCCAGGTCCGGCATGGTACGAGTATAATAATCAAAGGTTTTATCGGTCAGGGTAATGGCTATGTTGGGAATAACATCCTTTTCGATGGTATCTGCCATTAATTCCTTGGCAGCCAGATCCTTTTGAATATTTTTAAAAGCCCGTATGGAGGCATCTAAAATGTCAGCCACAAGGGATGAACCTATGGCTTCTCCCAGCTTAATATTTAAAGCCATCATTGGAGTAAAATCCAATTCCTTCAGGATTAAGTGCTGTCCCTGTTCTCCCGCTTTGTGGGAAGGAACAAGATAATCCTTGAGAACAGGGGCCAATCTTAAAGCTATCAGGGCGGCAGCACTGGAATTAAAGCCGTCCAGTATGGTGAGGGAATGGGAAGCTGCGGCACCAAGCATAAGTCCGGCAATGGCTCCCAGCTCAAAGCCCCCTACTTTTGCCAGCACATCAATGGGATCATTGGAATCTGGGTTATTTATCGCCAGTATCTTTTCCACAGTGGCCAGCTTTGTCTTGAATCGTTCATCGGAGATATTGGTGCCTCTGCCGGTGGTGTTGGCAGGGGCTTCCTCAAGGAGAGCAGCGGTAATAGCTGCACTGGAGGTGGTGTTGGATATGCCCATTTCACCGGGCAGAAATATGGTTATCCCCTGCTGCTGGTGTAGCTGTTTTGCCAGAGAATAGCCATAGTATAGTGATTTTATGGCCTGTTCTCTGGTCATTGCCGGTCCCTGGGAGGAATTATTAGTGCCGGAGGCAATATGGAAATCTATAAGTCCCGGGAGTTCCTCGGCCTTTTCACTATTTATACCCAAATCTGCTACGCAAAGATGAGCTCCTGTGAAATCGGCAAAAACATTTGCGGCAGCACCATGGGAAATAAGATAATTGGCCACCATGTGCAGAGTGGTTTCCGGCGGGTAGGCACTGACATTTTCCTTTGCTACACCATGGTCGGCACAGCAGATGGTGACAGCCTTTACGGGCGTGTCCTCAAATGAAGCAGAGCCTGTGGCACCGGCATACTTTTTCAATAAAAAGCGAAGGGCACCGAAATCATCCTTTTTTATGGTGGAAGTGGCAAGAATTCTTTCCACTTCATCTATACTGTCAGTATCCTTGGGAGGTATTTGAGCTATAAGAGCTTTGAAATCCTCTTCCTTCATTACGGGTAAATTCGTCATATAGCCTTGGCCTCCTGAGGGACCTGTTTGATGCTAAGGCCAATACGGCCCCTTGCTTCGTCCACGCTAATGACCAGAACTGTGACGATATCACCAACAGCCACCACATCCAAAGGGTGCTTGACGTGCTTGTTGCTTAATTCGGAAATATGTACAAGGCCAGCGGTTTTTATACCAATATCTACAAAGGCACCAAAGTCGGTTATATTGCGTACAGTACCACGCATAATTGTACCTACCTTAATATCAGACAGTTTAACAATGGCTTTTCTGGTAAGAGGCACTGGCAGATCTTCACGAGGATCACGGCCAGGCTTGGACAAAGCATCCAAAATATCCTTAACAGTTGGTACGCCGGCATTTAAGTCCTTGGCCAGCTTTTCAGGATCAGCAATTTTTATTTTGGCCTGGAGCATTTCCAGCTGTTTTTTGTCATTTAAAATGTTCACATCGGCCCCTAGTTTTGCCAAAATGTTTTGGGCCAGCTCATAGGATTCTGGGTGTACAGGGGTATTGTCCAAAGGCATTTTGCCCCCACCGATACGCAAGAAACCAGCACACTGGGTGTAGGCGGCATTGCCCAGACGGGCTACCTTTAGCAGCTCTTTACGGGAGCTGAAAGGTCCATTTTCATTTCTGTAGGTAACTATATTCTTGGCAATAGTGGCATTTATGCCTGCCACATGCTTCAAAAGGGCTGGTGAAGCAGTATTCAGCTCTACCCCAACGTGGTTTACCGCAGATTCAATGGTCTGATCCAGGGTATTGGCCAGTTCCTTTTGATTTACGTCATGCTGATATTGGCCGACGCCGATGGCCTTTGGGTCGATTTTTACCAGTTCTGCCAATGGGTCCTGCACTCTGCGGGCAATGGACACGGCACCGCGGATAGTTACATCATACTCAGGCAGTTCCTCCTTTGCCAGTGGGGAAGCAGAATATACGGAAGCTCCGGCTTCGCTGGTAACTATGTAGTGGGTATCAAGTCCGTTATCCTTTATGAGCTTGGCGGCAAATTCCTCCGTTTCAAAGGAGGCAGTACCGTTGCCGATGGAAATGAGATTGACCTTGTATTTTTTGATAAGAGCCAGTGCTTTTTTTGCAGATTCAGCGGCACCTTTTTCGCCATGGGTAATATAAAGAACTCCATGGTCGAGGACATGGCCTGTTGGATCTACAATAGCCATTTTGCAACCAGTGCGGTAGCCCGGATCCAGTCCCATTACGGTAAAGCCTGCCAGTGGTGCCTGCAGTAACAGCTGGCGTAGGTTAGTTCCAAAAATTTCAATGGCCTGCTTTTCTGCAGCTTCTGTAAGCTGATTTCTGATTTCTCGTTCAAGGGATGGCTGAATGAGACGCTTCCAGCTGTCAGTCACAGTGTCTTTCAAGAGGCTTTGGAAAATGGAGTCACCCTTTATGAAACGTTTGCCAATGAGGGAGAGGATTTTTTCCTCATCATCCTCCATTTTTACCTTCAGGCATTCCAGCTTTTCGCCACGGTTAATGGCCAAGATACGATGGGATGGCAGGGTGCGTACCAGTTCCTTATAATCCTTGTACATCAGGAATACTTTGCCCTCATCGGTGTTTTCTTTATCCTCGTCCAAGGTAGTGGTGATAAAGGCGTTATTCCAAAGGAATTTACGCAGCTCCTGACGAAGCTGGGCATCCTCGGAAATCATTTCCGCAATAATATCCTGGGCTCCCGCCAAGGCATCTTGGGCAGTTTCCACTTCCAGCTCTGGATTGATGTATTCCGCAGCCACTTCCTCAGGAGTACCCATAGCAAGATTTTGCAGAATAATAGTGCTTGCCAGTGGCTCCAAGCCCTTTTCCTTGGCCTTCTGGGCTCTGGTGCGCTTCTTCTGCTTATATGGAAGATAAATATCCTCCAGCTCTTGCAGCTTGGTTGTTTTTTCAATGGCTAGCTTCAGCTCAGGGGTTAGTTTACCCTGTTCCTCTATCTTGTTGATGATTTCCTCCTGACGTTTTACAAAATTGCGGAGGTAGGTGAGGCGTTCGGAAATAATCCTAACCTTCTCCTCGTCCAGTTCACCAGTTTTTTCCTTACGGTAGCGGGAAATAAAAGGAATGGTGTTGCCCTCGTCTAAAAGCTCTGTAACAGCATCAACCTGAAATACTTTTATTTTTAATTCGTCAGCAATAATTTTGCTGATATTTTCTGTTTTCATCTTGATTTATTCCTCCATGGTGTAAGCAATCGACAAGTAATTATATCATATTATTTCCTTTAAACAAAAAAATGAAACTATTATCCTATATTTTTATTGACATAAATGTTAATTATATGTAGAATATTCAATGGATAGTGATTATCCGTTAATAATTGGAAAAAAGTAGTTACATTTTACAACTAAGTTTGGAGGAAATAGAATATGATTATGGACATGCAAAGTGTAGCAGATATACTTCGCAGTCATGGCTTTAAGGTTACTCCGCAACGTCTTGCTGTATATGATGCATTGCAGAATACAACAGAGCATCCTAATGCGGAAATGCTTTATAATATGCTTTTACCACGTTATCCAGCCATGAGTCTGGCAACTGTATATAAGACCATGGAAATCTTTGATCAGATTGGTTTGGCTCAGGTATTGAATATTGGTGAGGACAGTTATCGTTATGATGCCAGAATGGAAAATCATCCCCATGTGCGCTGCAACACATGTGGCCGTGTAGATGACATCATGGAATTTGAGGATGAGGCCATTATGAACCAGGTAGCAAAGCTGTCCGATTACAAGCTGACGGGCAGACAGCTGTATTTTTATGGTGAGTGTCCTAAATGTCAGGGAAAAAAGAAAAAATATAACTGAGGTAATTTGGGGCAGGACTGGACAAGGAGTCAGTCCTGTCCTTTTCTTTTGACCTTTTTGACCATTTTTGTTATGGTATATAGGGTTCTAAACAAAATCTAATAATATTTACAGAATTTTTT
>ODAI012799650.1_pt1 | contig 10598 bp, 8 predicted proteins | sample 1539321 | NCBI WGS metagenome assembly ODAI01 (sample SAMN02144231, study PRJEB22623) | gut metagenome | biome: sheep rumen | host: Ovis aries | place: New Zealand | reverse complement strand
TTGTCAGTTTGCTCTTGCCGGTAACCGTGAGCGTAGTCAACTTGTTGTTGCGGGCCAGCAGTGTGGCGATGTTGGTCATGTTGTTCACCCCAGGCAGACTGGTGATGGCGCAGTCCTCACAATCCAGGCTGGTGATGGCAGTGCAGTTGGCCAGGCCGGTGATGGCCGTCAGGTTGGCGTTCTCATAGCAACGCAATTCCTTCAAGGCCGTACAGCCCGTCACATTGAGCGTAGTCAGGTCGCAGCGATAGCAGTTGAGGGTGGTCAATAATGTATTGTTGCTACAGTTGAGTGTCTTCAGATAGGATTTGCCGAACACACTCAGCGTCGTCAACTTGTTATTGCTGCAATCCAGGATTTCCAGATTAGAGAGGTTGGTCAGATTCAGGGCGGTCAACTGATTGTTTGAACAATAGAGATCCTCCAGATTGGTGTTATGACTCAAATCCACAGAGGTCAAATTATTGTTCGAGATGTTAAGCGATGACAAATTTGTAAAGTACTCAATGCCTTTGAGATTAGAGATATTCTTGCCACTGAGATTAAAAACACCCCAGTTATTGACATGGCCATCATGGATGTAGCCCGGGAAATTCTCTAATAACCAACTGCGGAAATTGGCATCGGGGAAGTTGGTTTCGTTGATAATGGCCACATAGTCGTCGCTGACATAGACATCCTCATCATAGACCCTGGAGCCACTGGAATCATAGACGGTGTTACTGCTATCATATGCTCCATAGGGCTCCAAGATGGTCTCGTTGCCTTGATATACAAATGAGGTTTGGGTGATCACTGATTTGCCGGAATTATGAGTGGCCTTGAAGCGCACGCTACTGCCTGCTTTAAATGTAAAATAGAAGCGCCTGACGACATTGTCCTGACCTGAAGACAGCACCGCATTTACATTGTCCATGACCACTTCATGGGGAAGATCGAGCGTGAGAGGGACGGCCTGATAATTATCCTCGTCCTCGATGGCTGGCTTGGCAGTGGACTTGATTTTGAAAGTGCCGGGACCCTGAATGGTAAGATTGTAATCATTGGTTGTTGCCATCCAGATGCCGACATCGTTGACACCGGTGATGTTGACAACATCGGTTGCTTGCGGAGCCCAAAGCGTTGTGCTTTTCCTAATGCGGATCACAGAAGCGTCCTGAGCCTTCAGGTTACAGGTGCCACGAAACATGACAGTCAAACCCGAATTTTCCAGATTGTTGATGACACGGTTGTAACTGCCCGTCATGTTGATGGTGACATTGTTCATGAGCAGGGTGTTGTTACTGGGATTGTAAGACACCGTACCGCTCGTGATGTAGTTGTTCACGATGTTGTTGCAGTTGTCACTGGTCACTGTGGTTCCTGCCACCGAGAAGCCATAGTCGGTGGCTGCTTGCGCCACTGCGGAGAACAATAGCAACGATAGGAGTGTAAATAGGACTTTTTTCATATTCATCGCATTTTAGGTGCCTCTTGTGTCCCCCGAATTCGGCATAACATAAATAAGGGTAAATAGAAAGCGCAGGGACTTCGTCTGCCTGTTCGCCAATCAGAGAGGCATCGCCAAACGCCCTTGCACTGCAAACAGTCATCCCCCCCCTACGCTTGGCCTTATGGTCAAGCCCTCGCCCCTTGTCCAAGGGGATGAGCGAACCATGCAACCAACGACGGAGCGTTTCAGGCTGCCTTTGACCTGTGCAAAATTTTGGCGAATTTTCTCTGATTAGGTCAAAAACAAAACGCTTTCGCCTTGTTAAATGAAATGTCTTGCTCAATAATAGGTACTACCCATCACTTTGCGCTGCAAATATAAAATAAATATTTAATTTAAGCAATTATTTCTAATTATTTTTAGGGATTAAACGATGCCCCCTGCCGGCGGTTGCGTGCCGGCAGGGGGCGTGGATATGTCTTCGATATGGGGGTTGGGTGTTACCTGTCGCGGCGGCCTTTCTCAAGCTGGCGCTTGAGGGCGTCAACGCAGTTGTCGATAGCCTCTTCAAATGTATCAGCTACCTTGCTGGCAAACAGGTCCTCGTTGCGAGGCACGTTGAGCCGCACAGATGCCTCCTTGTTCATGGCCGTCTCGGGCTTCACTACTTTGAGAACGACCTCGGCATTAGCGATTTCCTCGTTATACTTACCCAGTTTCTCGACTTTCTTGTTGATGAAGTCGTTAAGTTTCTCGGTTGCATCAAAGTGGATGGCATTGATCTTAATTTCCATAATAACCTCCTTTTTTTAGTGCCCGTGGATGGGCGAGTTCATAATTATGTTTTAGTTCACTCAGTGTCACATGGGTGTACACCTGAGTGGCCGCCAGGCTCTCATGGCCCAGCAATTCCTTGACATTGTTCAGTTCAGCCCCATTGTTGAGCATCACGGTGGCAAATGTGTGCCGCAGCACGTGGGGACTGAGTTTGCCTGTTCCGCCAGCCGTTGCCAGCGAGTCATGGACGACGTGATACACCAGCGAGGGATAGAGGGGTTTACCCTTGGACGTGAGCAGCAGGTTGCCGCACTGGGCCGGCACATCGGCCCGCAGCCGGCGGTAATCGGTCACCCACATGGCCAACTCGTCGCCAAAGGGGACGATGCGGTCCTTGTCACGTTTTCCCCTCACTTTGAGTTCGCGCTTGACGACATCGACGGCAGCATCCTGCAAGCCGATGAGCTCGCTCAGACGGATGCCCGTCTCGTAGAACAGCATCACGACGAGGCGGTCACGCACCTGGGTAAAATCGTCCTTGTCGATGTCGGCATCCAGCGCAGCATCGACCGTCTTTTCACGAACGAACTTGGGCAAAGGCTTGGCCAGCTTGGCCAGTTCAACCTGCGCGGCAGGATTGGTTGTCATCTCGCCATGGCGCATCAGGTAGCGGTACAGCGCCCTCAAGGCTTGCAGCTTGTGCCGCAGCGTGCCCGAGCAGTCGCCCTGCCCTGAACGGTACATCAGCCACGAGCGGATGTCGCCCTCGGTGACCGATTGCAGGTCCAACGGCCGTCCGCCCGCAGTCATATAGGCCTCCCACTGATCCAGGCTACGGCGGTACAGGTCCACCGTCCTCCAGGACAGGTTGCGCTCGAGGCGCATGTATTGCAGGAAGCGTTCTACTGTTGCGTTCATAGGCGTATTGTGTGGTGCATGACAGGCGGGCCCCGGAATCACGGAGCAGGAAAGCCTGCTTTTTGACGTGCTAAAGTTAGCAACTATTTCTGTGAATTGCAAATTTTAGGCCAAAAAAATGACGGAAACCGACTATTTGTATCGGTTTCCGCCTTTATTGTGCTGAAAAACGCGGTGAAGCGTATTACTCCTCACGAGTGCGCAACTGCTGCACGTACTCAGCCTTCATCATCTTCTTGCGGTTGGTGATTGAGGGCTTCTCAAAAGCCTGACGCTTGCGCAGTTCCTTAATGACACCGGTCTTTTCAGTTTTACGTTTGAATTTCTTGAGGGCGCGTTCGATGTTGTCGCCTTCCTTAACGGGAACAATAATCATAATGAGTTTGTTTTTGTTTAAAATTGTTTTATTTGTTTGTTAATTGTTTGGATTCTCTTATCCTGGTTGCGGCTCTACATGGATGACACATCGCTGGCGAGCCACGGGCCTAGCGATGCGATTCGGGTCGATATGTATTGATTATCAATTTCTTACAGCAGGATTTACACCTCCGTTTCATTTTTGAGCGCCGCAAAGTTACACAATCTTTCCTTTTTGGCCAAGGATTTTTCAAGATTTTTCCGCACGAGAGACGCAAGATTTCGCGTCTCTACATAGCGTACAAATTGTGCATCAGCGGTTTACTCTCATCGAAATGACGATAAAAAAGCATTGCATGGAGCAAGTGTTCCATGCAATGCTGTGATGATGAGATGTGCGCGACAGGTCAGTTCTTCTTGCGGTTGCGCACCGAGCGCACTCCGGTGTTGACCGTCTGCGTGCTGGTCTTGGGCTTACGCTCTTTGATCTTGGTTTTCTTCTCTTTGGACTTACTCTTAGTGGACTTGTTCTTGGACGAAGATTTTGCGCCACGCTTGGTGGTACGGGTGACTTTTTCGTCATCTGCCTTGCTGTCGTCGGCAGCGACCTCGCCCTCGGCTGCGCCTTCTTCACCTTCCACAAGTTCACCTTCGGCCTCGGCACGGGCTTTTTCTTCAGCCTCGGCACGGGCCTGCAGCACCTCGAGTGGCGGCACCCACAGGTCCTGGTTGAAGCTGCGCAGGCGCTGCTCGATGCTGTCCTGGGCATGCTTGTAGGCCTCGTCCTCGGGGTACATCTGGCGCAAGGACTGGTTGCGCAGGTTCTTGGTCTTGTAGATTTCGCCCGAGTACATGTTCAACTTGAAGAAGTCATCGATGCTGTAACGCGCCAGGTTGTTGTCATCGTCGGTGAAGATATACTGCTGTGCCATGTAGGGGCGGATGTCGTTGAGCTTGACCCAGAACATGGGATACTTCACGGCTTCACCACCATACTCGTCCATGCGGTGAAGTACGGGGCAGAGCGCCTCGACACGAGCCTTCATCTGGTTGCTGCGCGTGTCAAACTCCCACTTCTCGATGATGTAATAGCTGAGCACCTCGTTACTGGGGATATCAGCAGCCTCAAACTCGTAGATCGGGTTCTTCTCGGTACTGCCCTTGGCCTCGGTATAATAGATGTGGAAACGGTCCATCATCTCGCCCACCTTAATCTTGAACTCATCGGTGAACATCTCGCGGCCATCCAGGTACTCGTAGGCCGAGATCTGGTTATTGGCCAGCAGCCTCATGATGATGAAAAACAGGTTCTCACCATCGGCATTGGGCTCCTCGGGATAGTAGAGAGCCGGGTTCTTGCCCTTGGTCAAGTCGATCTGCCGGTAGATGACCTTCATCCACTGCAGGTCGGCATCGCTGGGTTCTCTCACCTCGTAGAACGATTGCTGACGATCGGTAATCACTGCGGCGCCCTCCTTCTTGTCCTTCTTGCGCGAGTCGCCAGCGGTGCGTTTTTTCACCTGTGCGCTACCCTGCAGGGCCAAGCCGATGAGCAGTAGAGCAGATATCAATCTAAGACTTTTCATATTCTCGTTGTACAATTAGTTTCAATGATGTTAGTTCACAATCACATCGATAGCGGGGATGTCGCGGGTGATGCCGTCGGGGCCGGTAGCCTTGACACGGGTAATGATGAAGCGCTTGCCGTGTTGCAGGCGGCGCAGGGCGGCCTTCTGGCGCTCGGAGAACTGCGAGCCGTTAGACAGCTCGGGGATGGCGTTACCCATCGAGTCAAAGATGACCGTCTCAAACGACACGACCTTGTAGTCGATGTTCAGGATATCGTCGTCGATGGCAGCGTCAAGACCTGGCGCAGCCAGCAGTAATGCCTTGGAGAAGGGCTTGCCACCCTTGTATCGGGCAGGCTGGCCGTTGGCGTCCTTATAGGAAATGAAGGGCAGCGGGTCGGGCAGTTTGCGCACGCGGAAGGTGGTGCTGCCCACATTGGTGCGCTGGCCGTCCATCTCGGCGGTCACCGAGATGACACACTCGGCACCCACCTTGGAGGGATGGGCTATCCAGCCTTCACCACTCTTGGTCAGGGTTCCGTTGGTCATCGAGGCACTGATGCTACCCTGCGGCACTCCCGGCACAGCGATGCTGATGGGGTTGTTGATACCGGCATACAGGACGTTCATCATCGTGGCACTGATCGTTGCCAGCGGGTCGATGACGGTGTAGCTCGACTTGAAGTCGCGGCGGGGGACGCTGCCATCACGGCCCAGGACCTCGATCCAGCCAGAGTAGTCATAGGTGCCAGCCTTGCTCGTTCCCACCTCATAGAGGCCGTTGTTGTTGCCCAGGCGGCTACCGTTGATATAGACAACGGGGCGCTGGGTGGTGTCGATTGCAGCGAGCACGATCTGGGCGCTGTACTTGGTACCGCGCATGACGATACGTGAGTCGGGCACAACAAAGGCATTGACCAGGTTCACACGCAGGTCGCCCAAGTCCACGTTAGTAATCATCTGGTTGAGCACCTCGCCCTCGGCATAGCGGATATCATTCTGCAACTTGGTGAGCAAGGTGACAGCTGCGATTGTGGGCATGTTGTCAAACATGGTCTCTTCCCACGTCTTTTTCTGGTCCATCTGCACGCCGGCACTCTTGGGCGGCGTGGTCGAGAGAGCGGCTTCCAGATTCTTGCGCTTCTCGGGATCCTCGAGGAACGAGGTCACGAACTGGCGGTACCGGTCGATGCGCGTCCTGAGGGCCTTGCCCTTACCGCCCTGGGCCGAGAGCATGATCACGCTGGCGGCATCCAGGTTATCGCGGTTAACGATGTTGTTGACATCGGCCTCCTCGCCATCGGCAAAGCGCACGATCTGCAGCTTGAGCGAGTCGATATAGTCATAGAGCTTGTCGGTCTCCCCCACCACCTGCGTCGCCTTGTCAAGCCACACCTTGCCCTTCTCGGGATTCTTCTCGTTGAAGGCCTGCAGCTGGGCATAGAGGGCTTGGTTACGCGCCGTGATGGTGCGGTTGGAGCGTGTCAAACCGTCCTGCACCTGGCTGAAGCCGTTGAGCACGTCGCTCGAGACATTCAGTGCAAGCATAGCCGTCAAGACGATGTACATGAGGTTGATCATCTTCTCTCGCGGCGACATGCGGTTGACGCTCTTATTTTTAGAGGTTGCCATCTATCTTTTCTTCTCTATTGTTTAAAATAGAATTGTATTGTATCGATAAATCTTGTGCTTGGTTATACTTCATGAATGAAGCGCTACGCGTCAAGCGTTCTCGTCATTGCTGTCGGGGTCAATGCCCGGCATTCCCGGCATGGGACGGTACATGTTGACGGTCATCGCCTTGATCATCTTCTCATAGACGCTGTTGAGCTGCTTCATGTAGCGCGCCATCTTCTCGGTCTCGTCACAGTAGTGGGCACTCTCGGCAGCACTCTTCTCGTACATGTCGCGGATGTCCTTGAGGCCGCGGTTCACGCGGTCGATGTTCTCGAGCTGCGAGGAGATGCTCTTGAGCTGGATCTCATAGATGGTATTCAGGCCACTGATGTTGTGGTTGAGCGCCTGCATCTGATCCACATATCCCGTTGAGCTCTCGGTGATATTCTGGCTATTGTCGGTGATGGCACGGTAGCTGCCCAGCAGGGTCTGGCTCACCTCGTTGAGCGCCGTGGTCGTTGCTTGCAGCTTCTGCATCTGCTCGCTGATGCCCGCCATCTGGCTCAAGTATTGCTGGGTGGCATCGGTCAGCTCGGCCATGCGTGAGAGCTGATCGCTGGCGGCAGCCATCTTGGCAATGCTCTCGCTCAGCGACATCGTGTCTTCCTCGCTCAGGTTCACACCCTGGGGCAGGCCCACAGCGCTCTTGGCCTCAGAGACGCTCACATTGATCTCGCCTCCCTCACCATTGCCGCCGCCATTGCCGCCGATGATGATTCCGCCACCGCCGGTGAAGTCGGGACGGTCCTCGGGATCCTGGCTGGCAAGTACAGGGAACACCTCTTCCCAGTGGTACTCCTTCTCGGGCTTGTCAAATGCAGTGAGCACGAACATCAACACCTCGGTACCCATACCGACGCTGAGCAGCAGATTGCCCAACGGCATGTGAAGGATCTTGAACAGTGCACCCAAGATAACGATAGCGGCACCGATACTGTAGGCAAAGTTGAAAAACCGCTGGCCGCTGTCACTCTTCAGGAATCGGCCTGCTTTCTTTTTATATCTCTTGATTTTACCCATTTTTGCTTAACGATGAAAAATTGAGTGTGATGGTTATACTATGAAATCTGTTTGAGGATTAGTCCTTGCAGCAGTTCTTGCGGCGGCCCTTGACGAGGCCCACCTTGGAGCGCACGCAACGGAAGCCGATGTAGCTGCGTTGCTCATTCTGGTACTCCCACATGCGCAGGTCGGACCGCAAGTTGTGCACCACATCCTTCCACGAGCCGCCACGCACGATCTTGCGCGACATCTTGTAGGGGTCCTCTTGGGCCACATAGTAGCGGTACTCGGGGTTGATGTCGTCTGTCATGCGGTCGATGCTCTCGGTATAGGCGGTGGATGTCCACTCGCTCACATTACCCGCCATGTCATACAAGCCGTAGTCATTAGGCTCATAGGTGCCCACGGGCGACGAAATGATATAGCCGTCCTTGACGTAGTTACCCTCATCGGGCTTGAAGTTGGCATAGAAGCAGCCCTCGTCCACCGTCAGGGGCAGGTCGCCGTCCCAGGGGTACTTGTTCTTGTTCTTGCCGGCACGGGCGGCAAACTCCCACTCGGCCTCGGTGGGCAGGCGGAAGGGCTCGACATAGATACCCTGGCTGCCCAACGACTTCTTCAGGAACTCGGTGCGCCAGTGGCAGAAGGCATTGGCCTGCTCCCAGCTCACACCCACAACGGGATAGTTATTGTAGTTGCCGTTGGCAAAGTACATGCGCACATAGGGCTCCTGGTAAGCGTTCTCAAAGTCATTCACCCAGCAAGTCGTGTCGGGGTAGATATTGACAATGTAAGTGTTGAGGAAGTCATAGTCGCTCTGCAAGGCACGCGTGATGGTCTGGCGCACGATGCGGCCCTCATCATCGATATAGGCGGTGTCCTTGCTGATGGTGGGGGGCGTCAGGTCCACCTCATGATCGGTATTGTAGTCGCGGCGGGTGGGGTCAAAACGGTGGCGGCGCTTAGCGGCCTCGGTCAGGTTATAGACCTCAAAGCGGTAGTTCATCTGTGCGGCGTCGAGTTCCTTGACACCCGTGATGGGATTGATGCGATAGACGCTCTCGATAGCGCGCTCCTCATCCTCGCTGGGGTTCTTCCAGGGGATGTTCTTGCTCCAGTCGAGATGAGGGGTAACGGGATTACCCTCCTTGTCTTCCTCGATCTTGAACTCCTCATTGCCGCCATAGGCAGGGTCGGCCAGGCGCTCACGGATGATAGAGTCACGCACCCAGTAAACAAATTGCTTATACTTGGAGTTGCTGACCTCCATCTCGTCCATCCAGAACGCATCCACCGAGATGCCGTGGGCCGTCGAGTCAATACCCCAGATGGAGTCGCGCTCGCCGGGTCCCTCGCGCATCGAGCCCACGTCAACAAGCACCATGCCATAGGGGGTAGTCTCGTTAAACACGGTAGCGCCGACGCCGGTAACCTCACCACCGCCAGTGCCGCCCTTGCGCACCGAGCCACAGGACACGGTCGCCACAGCGACCAACAGTATCAAAAATAGTTTCTTCATATCTTACATTAAGCGTACGCTTTTTTGTTTGTTCTTGTTTTTCTCCTTCGGGTCGAGCTTCACATGATAGGAGACAAAGACCTCGTGGCTACCGAAGGTCGCCTTGCTGATGGCCGACACCGGATAGTCGTAGGCGTAGCCGATGAAAGCGTCCTTCAGGTTGACACCGATGAAAGCCGTCACGGCATCCTTCCAGCGATAGCCCGCACCGATACTGAACATGCGGTTGTAGCGCATACGCGCCGCGATCTGGGCTGTCCAGAAGTTCTGCGTGTAAGCAAACATTCCCGAGGGTTGTATTTCAAATAACGTATTATTTATCGGAATATTGCCACCACCCATAAAATAATAGCCGCGGCTCACTTTGAACTCATAGAAGTCAATCGACTCGCGGGAAACCTTCAGCTCAATGCTGGGCGAGGTCAAGTGAGTGACCGAGAAACCCACCCAATACCTGGGATGCGAGTAATAGATACCGGCATTCGCGTCAAAGGCTGTTCCCGAGACGTCCTGCTTGACGATGGCCTCGTCGGGGGTCTGTTCCTGCTCTTGGGTCGTAATAACCTCCCTGCCGCGGAACGTCTGGGAGAACACGCCGGGCTGAATGCCCACGCTGAAGGTGCCCTTGCCGATCTTGCGTTTCCACGCTATCTGCGCGCCGATGCGCGTGTTGGTATAAAGACCAATGCGCTCAAACTCGGCCTTGGCGCCCACGCCCAACTTCTGCCCCAGCAGCTTGTAGGGCATGTCGGCGATAAAGTAGAACGACATGGGAGCATGCTTGAAATCCACCCACTGCATGCGGCTGCCCAGGTTGAGCCTGATGGCACTCAACTCACCGGCCACGGCAGGATTGTAATAGCCCTGCCCCGTCCAGAAGTGGGAAAAGGCGGCATCGGACTGAGCATGAACGCCAAAGGCCACGGCAACACTAAGCACTGCCGCGGCAACCAGATGACGTATCTCGTGAAACTTCATTCTCATTAACTCATCATTCAAAGAAGAACGTGACAACGACCATGTTGCTGGTTACCTTGTTCACGCTCTGTGTAAAGCGCATTACCTCGGGATTGTCCTCCAAATCAGGCCTGTTGCGGTCCAGCAGATTCTTGAGACCGAAACAGAACTTCACCTCGGGACAGAGCTTGAAGAACGGCATGTAGAAGTCACATCCCATGCCCACGGTGAGCATCAGGTCAGCATTCTTGAGCTTGAGCTGCTCACTGCGGTCCTTGGCCAGGTCATGGGCATACATCACCCCTCCCGTGAAGTAGGGACGCATGTTGTGATAACGCTTGGCGCTCATCTTCAAGTCGATGGGCACGACAATGTAGGTCGACTTGACATT
>ODAI014805411.1_pt1 | contig 10599 bp, 9 predicted proteins | sample 1539321 | NCBI WGS metagenome assembly ODAI01 (sample SAMN02144231, study PRJEB22623) | gut metagenome | biome: sheep rumen | host: Ovis aries | place: New Zealand | reverse complement strand
TCCCGTCTATACACGACGGATTAGAAGAATAATAATCAAGTTTTGTTTTAGGGCCTTCACACGACGCACCGTGAGGTGCGGAGGGCCGTTAATGATAATGTTATAAAGTTAACAAACGGCTCCCGTCGGCTCGTGAAGAGTCGGCGGGAGTGATATTTTAAATTGGTTTGTAAGGAAATCGGAGTAGGGAATGGTAGCAGGCAGCGACACTCAACTTTTGTTAATAATTGATGTGAAATGAGACGAAATTCAACAAATATTGCTAAATTTGCATGCTAAATGATACTGTTTTTATAGTTTTACTAAACAAATACGATTATGAACATTCTGATTCTACAGGCTTCTCCGAGAGCCAAAGGTAACACCGCCTGGATGGCGGAAGAGTATAAGAACGCTGCTGAGGCAGCAGGACACCAGGTGACGCTGGTCAACGTGTCGCACAAGAAGATAGCAGGATGCCTGGCCTGTGAGTACTGCCACCAGAAGGGCAACGGTGCCTGCATCCAGAAGGACGACATGCAGGAGCTCTACCCGCTGATGGCCGAGGCCGAGGTGCTGGTGCTGGCCGCCCCCATCTATTACTTCACGCTCTGCGCCCAGATTCAGGCTCCCATCCAGCGCATGTACTGCGTCAACGCTCCCGCCAAGGTGAAGAAGATGGCACTGCTCGTGTCGTCGTATTCGCCCGGTGTCTATACGGGTGCCACGGCCGAGTATCACGACATCTGCAACTACTGGCACGCCGAGGACAGCGGTATCGTGACCGCCAAGATTGACGAGCAGAAGACCGACGAGACCCGGCAGAAGATTCAGGCCATCGTAGGCAATCTGTAGAGAAGGTCTGAAAACTGAAACAACGAGTAGAGGCGTCACAAGGTGGCGTCTCTATTTTTTGTCTGTCATCATGGCATTATGAGGCGATTTTAGCAATAAAATGTACAAAATTGTCTGAGTTGAGCAATAAAGTATCATGCTAATTCAAATATTTGTGGTAACTTTGCACCATCAATATGTTAGTATGGAACTAAAAGCCAAGAAAGACTATCAAGCACGTATGAAAAAGACATTCGCATTCCTCTTGTTGGCAGCCCTGACGGCTGTGCTGCCCTTGAAAGGACAGATTCGCGGCAACAACATTCAGGTGACGGTGGTGCCCGACCATCAGGACTGGACATACAGGGTGGGCGAGACTGCCGAGTTCAAGGTGAGCGTCACCCGGTCGAACACCTTATTATATAACGCGCGCGTGAGCTACGAAGCCGGTCCGGAAATGTACCCCGAGGTGAAGAAACAGGACGTGCTGCTGAAAGACGGCACGCTGACGCTGAAGGGAAAGATGACGAAGCCCGGATTTTACCGCGTGGATGTGAAGGTCACCGTTGACGGAAAGGAATACAAGGGAGCCTGCGCTGCCGCCTTCTCGCCCGAGCAGCTGGTGCCCACGACGGTGATGCCCGGCGACTTTGCCGACTACTGGCAGAAGGCCATTGCCGAGGCCCGCCAGGTGGACCTGAACCCCACGAAGCGCCTGTTGCCCGAGCGTTGCACGAAGGATGTGAACGTCTATGAGGTGTCGTTCCAGAATATGCAATGGAACTACCGCACGTACGGCATCCTGTGCGTGCCGGTCAAGGAGGGGAAATACCCGGCCCTGCTGCGCGTGCCCGGAGCCGGCGTGCGCCCCTACGGCGGCGATGTGTGGACGGCCTCGCAGGGTGTCGTCACGCTGGAGATAGGCATCCACGGCGTGCCGGTGACGATGGACAAGAAGGTATATGAAGACATGTTCAACGGAGCCTTGATGAACTATTGGAACTGGGGCATGGACAACCGCGACGACAGCTATTACAAGCGCGTGGTGCTGGGCTGCATACGTGCCATCGACTATATCGAGCAATATACGCCGTGGAATGGAAAGGACTGTGGGGTGACAGGCTCCAGTCAGGGAGGATTCCTCACGCTGGCTACTACGGCTCTGGACCGGCGCGTCAGCTGCTACGCTGCCGTCCATGCCGCCCTCTGCGACCATACCGCATCGCTGAAGGGCGTGGCCTGCGGGTGGCCCCACTACTTTTACCAAATGAAAGAAATGAAAGGAATGAAAGAAGTGATGAATGCCCGCATTGAGACCTCGCGCTATTACGACGGGGTGAACTTTGCCCGCCTGATAACCGACAAGCAGAAGGGGTGGTTCTCGTTCGGCTATTGCGACGACGTGGTGCCGCCAACGACGGCATGGGCCACCTATAACACCGTGACGGGGCCGAAAGAGATTTCGCCCTATCAGGCCACATGGCACTTCTGGTTTCAGGAACAGTGGGACGAGTGGGAGAACTGGCTGCTGAAGGCCCTGAACGTGAAAAAATAATCATAAAAGTCAAGCAATATGAGCAATTTTCAAGAAAAAGTAAAGGCGTTGCGTACACACCACGAGGAGCTGCTGTCGCGCAAGAACGAACCCGTGGAGTGGGGGAATGGCATCTACGAAAAGTATAAATACCCCATTATTACCGCAGAGCATGTGCCCCTGGAGTGGAAATACGACTTCAACGAGCAGGACAATCCCTGCCTGATGCAGCGCATCATGTGCAATGCCACCCTGAACAGCGGTGCCCTGAAGATGGACGGCAAATACCTGCTGGTGGTGCGCGTGGAGGGTGCCGACCGCAAGTCGTACTTCGCCGTGGCGGAGTCGCCCAACGGCATCGACAACTTCCGCTTCTGGGACGAGCCCATCACCATGCCCGACGACGTGATTCCGGCTACGAACATCTACGACATGCGCATCACGCAGCATGAGGACGGATGGATATACGGCGTGTTCTGTGCCGAGCGGCACGACGACGCGCAGCCCGGCAATCTCTCGGCAGCCACGGCTACCGCTGCCATCGCGCGCACCAAGGACCTGAAGACATGGTACCGACTGCCCGACCTGAAGACCAAGAGCCAGCAGCGCAACGTGGTGCTGCACCCGGAATTCGTCGATGGCAAGTATGCCTTCTACACCCGTCCGCAGGATGGATTCATCGATACCGGCAGCGGCGGCGGCATCGGATGGGCACTCGTTGACGACATCACCCATGCCGAGATCAAGGACGAGACGATTATCTACGAGCGCAAGTATCACACCATCACCGAGGTGAAGAACGGCGAGGGGCCGCACCCGCTGAAGACCGCCAAGGGATGGCTGCACCTGGCCCATGGCGTAAGGGGCACGGCCGACGGACTGCGCTACGTGCTGTATATGTATATGACTGCCCTCGACGACCCGACGCGGGTGATAGCCCGTCCCGGCGGCTACTTCCTCGTGCCCGAGGGCGACGAATATCTGGGCGACGTGATGAACGTGGCCTTCGCCAACGGATGGATAGCCGACGAGGAAGATGCCGAGCACTTCGCTTCCGGCAGGGTCTTTATTTATTACGCCTCGGCCGACACCCGTATGCACGTGGCCACATCGACGGTGGAAAAACTGGTGGACTACTGCATGAACACCCCGGAGGACGGTCTTTATACGGCGGCCTCGGTGGAAACCATCAAGCGGCTCATCGAAAAAAACAGGCAAACAGTTTCCAACCTTTAATCTATTATCTTTAACCCCTAATCTGACTATGAGTAGTTTAAAAGAAAAAATAGGCTATGGCTTTGGCGACATGTCGTCGAGCATGTTCTGGAAGATATTTTCTTACTATCTGCCGTTCTTCTACAGCAACATCTTCGGACTGTCGCTCGTCGATGCCGGTGTGCTGGTGCTGGTGACGCGCATCTGGGATGCCGTGTCGGACCCCATGATGGGCATCATTTCCGACCGTACCAACACGAAGTGGGGCAAGTACCGCCCCTATCTGCTGTGGGTGGCGCCACTTTTCAGCATCTGCGGCATCCTGCTGTTCACCACCCCCGACCTGAACTATGGCGGCAAGCTGATATGGGCGTATGTCACGTACATCCTCATGATGACTGTCTATACAGGCATCAACGTGCCTTACGGAGCCATGCTGGGTGTGATGACCGACGACTCGAACGAGAAGACCGTCTTCTCGTCGTTCCGTATGTTCTTCGCCTACGGCGGCTCGTTTATCTCGCTGTTCCTCTGGGAACCGCTCACCAACCTGATGGGCGGATATAACACGCCCGGCGGATGGTTCTGGGCCATGGTGGTCATCGCGACTGCCTGCTTCGTGATGTTCATCCTCTGCTTCCTGATGACGAAAGAGCACCTGAAGACCGTATCGACCGTATCCGTAGGCAACGACTTCAAGGCCCTGCTCTCCAACAAGCCGTGGTGGCTGCTCATCGGGGCTGCCCTCTGCTTCAACCTGTTCAATACGGTGCGGGGCGCCACGGTGGCCTACTTCTTCCAGGATATCATCGGGCCTGGTGTCAGTCTGGCTTTCTTCGGCATCGTCTTCGCCTTCTATGCCGGCCTGTTCCTGGGTGTCGGCGAGGTGAGCAACATGGTGGGTGTCGCCTCGTGTGTGCCCATTGCCAATAAGTTGGGCAAGAAGACTACCTTCATCCTGGTCAATGCCTCGCTGGTGGTGTTCAGCGTGCTGTTCTTCTTCATACCCTGCACGCCGACGGGCTTCTGGCTGATGCTGGTGTTCCAGATTGTGATTTCGATACTGACCGGTATCATGTCGCCGCTGGTATGGTCGATGTATGCCGATGTGAGCGACTATGCCGAGCTGGAGTTCAAGACGGCATCAACAGGACTGATATTCTCGTCGTCGTCGATGGCGCAGAAGTTTGGCGGGGCCATTGGCGGTGCTGCCGTGCTGTGGCTGCTGTCGGGCTTCGGCTACATCACCGACCCGGAGCTGTTGGCAGCAGGACATGTCGTACAGCCGGAGAGTGCCCTCGAATGTCTGCGCTGGCTCATGAGCTTCATCCCGGCCTGCGTGGCACTGCTGTCGATGTGTGTGGTGTGGTTCTATCCGCTGACTACGGAGCGCATCAGCCAGATCAATGCCGAACTGAAGAAAATACGTAGCGTTGAAAACTAAGAAGGCATGGAAATCAAAAAACTTGTAAGTGAGATGCAGGATGTTGTCGAGCACAACATCCTGCACTTTTGGCAGGAAAAGATGACAGACCGCGAGCATGGCGGATTCTACGGGCGGATGGACGGCAAGGGCGTGCTGCACAAGGATGCCGAAAAGGGGGCTATCCTCAATGCCCGCATCCTGTGGTCGTTCGCTGCTGCCTACCGGGTGCTGAAGAAACCTGAGTATCTTGAGATGGCCACCCGCGCCAAGGAGTATATCATAGACCACTTTATCGACCCGGAGTATGGCGGCGTCTATTGGAGTGTGGACTATCAGGGGCAGCCGCTCGACACCAAGAAACAGTTCTATGCCATCGGCTTCGTCATCTATGGCATGTCAGAATATGCCCGAGCCACCGGCGACAGAGAGGCTCTGGATTGTGCCCTGCAGCTGTTCGACTGCATAGAGGAGCATGCCTTCGACGCAGTGAACAACGGGTATATCGAGGCCTGCACGAGAGAGTGGGGGGCGATGGCCGACATGCGCCTGTCGGAACTGGACGCCAACTATCCCAAGTCGCAGAACACCCACCTGCACATCATCGAGCCTTATACCAACCTGTACCGATGCCTGAAGGAGATGCAGGCGGCGGAGTCGTGCAATTATGTGCCGGTGCTGGGGGCTGTGCTACCTGTGGGTGTCACCGTGTCGCCGGACACACTACGTCGCGTAGAGACTGCCCTGCGCAATCTGATAGACATTTTTACCGACCATATCTTGAATCCTGACACGCACCATCTGGACCTCTTCTTTGAGATGGACTGGACGCGTGGGGCAGGCCGACTGGAGAGCTATGGCCACGACATCGAGTGTTCCTGGCTCATGCACGAGGCGGCTCTTGTGCTGGGCGACCGCGACGTGCTCGACCGGGTGGAGCCTGTGGTGCGCATGGTGGCGAAAGCCTCGGCGAAGGGGCTGCGCCCTGACGGTTCGATGATACACGAGGCCAACCTGGACACGGGGCATGTCGATGACGACCTGCACTGGTGGGTACAGGCCGAGAATGTGGTGGGATGGCTCAATATCTATCAGTATTTTGGCGACAACGAGGCACTGGCAAATGCCTTGCGCGGCTGGCAGTATATCAAGGAACAGCTCATCGACTACGAGCATGGCGAATGGTACTGGAGCCGCCATCCGGACGGGACGCTGAACACCGTCGACGACAAGGCGGGTTTCTGGAAGTGTCCGTATCACAACAGCCGCATGTGTCTTGAAATCATAGAGCGCTTCGGAGAAAATAATTGAGAAAAGCTACCGGCAAATTTGGCGGTTTGACATTTTTTCGTTACTTTTGCAAAAATATTTGTAAAGGCTATGAGAAAATTATTCGTATTCATGCTGTTGGTGACGGCAGCCTGCTTCACGATGCAGGCTCGTCCCGGTTTCAACGAGCGCCCAAAGCTCGTGGGAGGGATCGTGGTTGACCAAATGCGATGGGACTACTTGTCGCGCTATTACGACCGCTTTGGCTCCGACGGCTTCCGCCGTCTGATGGACCAGGGCTATTCCTTCGACAACTGTCTGATAGACTATGTGCCCACGGTGACAGCCATTGGCCACACGTCGGTTTATACGGGTACGACACCCGCTTTCCACGGCATCTGTGGCAATGAGTTCTGGATTGACGGACGCAAGACGTACTGCTGTGCCGACACGACGGTGGCCCCCGTAGGCAGTGACAACCGGAAGGACGGCTGTATGTCGCCGATCAACCTGCTGGCCACCACCATCGGCGACCAGCTGCGCCTGCATACTGACTTCCGCTCGAAAGTGGTAGGGGTGTCGTATAAAGACCGTGCCGCCATCCTGCCCGCCGGCCATGCTGCCAATGCTGCCTACTGGCTGGACCGTAAGAACCGCCAGTTCATCAGCAGCACTTACTACATGCAGGAACTGCCGGAATGGGCGAAGGTATATAATAAGGAGTTGGTGAAGAACAAGGAGTTCAAGAAGCTGGGGAAGGACATCGGACTGTCGCCCGAGGCCGGACATATCATCGCCGGCATGGCCATTGCTGCCATTGACGGCGAACAGTTAGGACAGGGCTCGGAGACCGACATGCTCTGCGTGAGCTTCTCGCAGACCGATGTCATTAGTCATCAGTGGAGCACACGCGGCGAGCATACCGACCAGGCGTACATGGAACTGGACAAAGACCTGGCGCGACTGTTCAAGGCTCTCGACAGCAAGGTGGGAACGGGCAACTACCTCGTGTTCCTCACCGCCGACCATGGTGCCGCACACAACTTCCAGTTCATGCTGGACAACCGGCTGCACGGCGGAAAGTGGCTGTCGAAAGAGCTCAAGGCCGACCTGGAACAGTTTATCGCATCGAAGCTCGGCAACAGCAAACCCGTGGTGCTGGGCATTGCCGACTACCGCTTCTACCTCGACCATGACGGCATCGCCGCACAGGGACTTGACCTGCAGCGCGTCAAGCAGGTGGCTATAGAGTATCTTCGCAAGAGTCCGAACATCTCGTTTGTCGTTGATTTCGAACAGGCTGCCACGGCACCTATCCCCGCTGTGCTGCGCGACCGCATCCTGCTGGGCTATAACTTCCATCGCTCGGGCGACATCATCGTGGTCGTCGAACCAGGATTCTATGAGGTCGGCCCATGGTCGTCGCTCGTCGGAACAACACATGGCGAGTGGAATCCATACGACGCACATATACCACTGCTGTTCTATGGATGGCAAGTGCCTCATGGCAGTCACCCCGGCGAAGTACACATTACGGACATCGCTCCTACCGTTTGTTCGTTGCTTCATATTCAACAACCTAATGCTGCTATAGGGCATGCTTTGCAATTTCAATGAGAGGCATGGAAACAATTTCTACAATAATGTGCTGATATATTGAGATTTATTCTTACCTTTGCAGCCGAGATAGGAAACAGTTTTAAAACCAAACAAGGCTGAGTTTATGAACATAGGTAAGCACATTGAAGAAATTCTTCGGAAACAGGGTAAGTCAGCAGCGTGGCTCGCCACACAAATTCCTTGTGAACGGACGAATGTTTACAACATCTTCAAGCGCAAGAGCTTGGATGTACGTCTGCTGATGAGAATCAGTGTTATTCTGGAATACGACTTTTTCAAGGAACTGTCCGAAGAAGCGTTTCCCAAGGCTAAATAATTGAGGCCGTTGCCCTATAGGGCAGCGGCTTTTATTGTTTGGGCTGCCACCCATGGAAGAAAGTTTTTTGCTTTCTTCATGGAAAGTTTTTCGTATTTATGCTGTTTCTTTGCGAAATAATTTGTACCTTTGCAAGCGTTTAAGCATAGAATATTCTAATATTTTGTTTTATTTATGAACTATACTTTGTTGATTACCGTCTTGCTGACGGCTGTAACATTGGTGGCAGGAGCTTACGTGGTAGCTAAGCTGATAGGCCCGCGTTCATACAACAAGGTAAAAGGCGAACCGTACGAATGTGGTATTCCCACACACGGCTCGTCCTGGCTGCCTTTGAGTATCGGGTTCTATCTTTTTGCCATCTTGTTCCTCATGTTCGACGTGGAGACAGTGTTCCTGTATCCATGGGCTGTCGTGGTGAAGGAGTTCGGTGCTGCAGCACTGCTGAGTATCGGGTTCTTCCTGGTTGTATTGGTTTTGGGCTTGGCTTATGCCTGGCGGAAAGGAGACTTGGAATGGAAATGAAACCGGTTATCAAGTCTATTCCCTATGAAGAGTGGAAAGACAATGACTCGCTGCAGAAGATTGTGGACGAGTTGCACGAGGGAGGCACCAATGTTGTGGTGGGCTCGCTCGACAAGCTTATCAACTGGGGCCGTGCCAACTCGTTGTGGTCTTTGACCTTTGCCACTTCCTGCTGCGGTATTGAGTTTATGGCCTGTGGCTGTTCGCGTTACGACTTTGCCCGCTTCGGCTTTGAGGTGACCCGTAACTCTCCCCGTCAGGCCGACCTGATTATGTGTGCCGGCACCATCACCCACAAGATGGCTCCGGCCCTGAAGCGTCTGTACGACGAGATGGCCGAGCCGAAGTATGTCATTGCCGTAGGCGGCTGTGCCATCAGCGGCGGTCCGTTCAAGTCGAGCTATCATGTGGTGAAGGGTATCGAGGAAATCGTGCCCGTCGATGTGTTTATCCCCGGCTGTCCTCCGCGCCCGGAGGCTATCATGTATGGCATGATGCAGCTGCAGCGCAAGGTGAAGATAGAGAAGTTCTTCGGTGGTGCCAACCACAAGCAGACGGCTGCCGAGAAGGAGTTGGGTGTGTCGAACGAAGAACTGACGTTCCGTAACAAGCTGGGCGACCATCGCCGCGAGCCGATTGTAGTAACCGACGTGCCCAGTGAGTTTGTGGAGGAAATGAAGACTGCCCAGGCAGAGAATAAGAAAGAGGAGGCCACCGTATGAAGTTAGAATTCCTATCATTTGATTTTGACAAGTTCGCACAGGAGATGCAGAACTTGAAGGCCACGAAAGGCTTCGACTATCTTGTTACCATTGTAGGCGAAGACTTTGGCACGGAGGAGGGCCTGGGTTGTATCTATATTCTGGAGAACAGCCAGACACACGAGCGTTGCTCCGTCAAGATGCTGGCCCGTACACAGACTTGTGGCGACGGTATCGCATCGAACGGAACCGGAGAAACCGACGGACAGCTGATTCCATATATTCCTACGGTATCCAACATCTGGCGTGTCGCCGACTTGCTGGAGCGTGAGGTTTACGACTTCTTCGGCATCGTGTTCTTAGGCCATCCCGACATGCGCCGCTTGTTCTTGCGTAGCGACTTCAAGGGCTATCCCTTCCGCAAGGACTGGAAATTCAATGACGCATACACCCTGGACGACGATGTGGAACCCGACTATGGTCTGGAATACTATCTCGACAAGGATGGTAACCTGCAGTCGAAGCAGAACAAGCTCTTTACCGCCGACGACTATGTCATCAACATCGGCCCGCAGCACCCGTCAACCCACGGTGTGCTCCGTCTGCAGACGGTACTCGACGGCGAGACCGTGAAGCGTGTCTATCCCCACTTGGGCTATATCCATCGCGGCATTGAGAAGATGTGCGAGACGATGACCTATCCGCAGACTCTGGCCCTGACCGACCGCCTGAACTATCTCTCGGCCATGATGCACCGTCATGCGCTGGTGGGTGTGATAGAAGAGGGCATGGGCGTAGAACTGACCGACCGCATCAAGTATATCCGTACCATTATGGACGAATTGCAGCGTATCAACAGTCACCTGCTGTACGTGGGTTGCTGTGCGCAGGATATGGGTGCCCTGACGGCATTCCTCTATTCTATGCGCGACCGCGAGCATGTGCTGAACTGCATGGAGGAGACCACGGGAGGCCGACTCATCCAGAACTACTATAGAATAGATGGCCTGCAGTATGACATTGACCCGAACTTCGTGAAGAATGTGAAAGACCTCATCAAAAACCTGCGTCATACGATTCAGGAGTATGTCGATGTGTGCGGCGACAATATCATCACCCACAACCGTTTCGAGAAAGTGGGTCCGATGTCGCTTGACGACTGTATCTCGTATGCCGTGACAGG
>ODAI014403361.1_pt1 | contig 10599 bp, 10 predicted proteins | sample 1539321 | NCBI WGS metagenome assembly ODAI01 (sample SAMN02144231, study PRJEB22623) | gut metagenome | biome: sheep rumen | host: Ovis aries | place: New Zealand | reverse complement strand
TTCTTACGAGGTAATTTATGGAAGAAAAACCGTTCAAACCGTTCATTCCCTCTGACCGCATACTGCCAGAACTCACTCCGATTTCTCTCTGCCTCGGACTTGTGCTCGCTGTCCTCTTTGGCGCGGCAAATGCGTATCTGGGCGTTCAGATTGGCCTGACCATCTCGGCATCAATTCCCGCCGCCGTCATCTCAATGAGAATCATCCGTGTCGTGATGAAGCGCGACTCAATCCTGGAGAACAACATGGTTCAGACCATTGGTTCCGCAGGCGAGTCCATTGCGGGTGGCGCCATCTTCACGTTTCCGTTCCGGTCTTCATCGGCGGTCTGATTCGCAACTTCTTCGATAAGAAAGGCGAAGACGGAAAGACGCTGCTCAAGACAATCAACATGGGCAATGTTCTGGGAATGCCGGGCAGCGTAGTCTTCTTTGTGCTGCTTCTTGCAAGCATCGTATTCTTTACACGGAACAGGAAGAAGAATGCGTAAGACAAAAAAACTTCCCGCCAACTACATGGACATCGTTTTCGTCAGGAACAAACGCTGTCCGTGGAGGCGGAAGGACGATGACGGAGAGGACGGCGGTCTGGTAGAAATCGACATGGAGAACAGAGGATTTTTCAATGCCGTCGCCCAGAAATTCTTCAAACGTCCCAGAATCAGCCACATCTCGCTGGACAGGTACGGCTCAACGCTATGGCTTGCGGTGGACGGAAAGGCTTCGGTGAACGACATTCTGCACAAAATGCAGGAAACATTCCCCGATGAGAGCAAGGACATGCTGAACCGCGTTGTCCACTTCCTGAACACACTGGAAATCCACAAGTTCATCGCGCGGACATGAAAGTGAAAATGAAAAAAGAAATGCGTGCGCTTTCCGCTAATTATCGAAAACACTGATTATTCTGTAGCCGATTTTTCAATTTTTTACTATATTATAAGAGTTAGAGGTAATTATTATGGCGAAAAAACTGACCCCCATGACGCTGTTGTGCGGGTATTTGGGCGCGGGAAAGACCACGCTTTTGAATCAGGTGCTGAACAATCAGCAGGGATACAAGGTTGCAGTCATCGTAAATGACATTGGCGAGGTCAACGTAGACGAAAAGCTGATTGCCAACGGCGCGAAAATCACCGACACATCAAGCATCGTGCCGCTCACCAACGGCTGCATCTGCTGTACGCTCAAGACGGAACTTTCCAAGAACATCGAGAATCTGATTAAGACCGGCAAATTCGACTACATCATGATTGAGGCTTCGGGTGTATGCGAGCCGATGCCGATTGCCCAGGAACTGGAGACAATTTCCAACGGCAAACTGGACAATGTTGTCGGCGTTGTAGATGCAGCCCGCCTTGTAGATGAATTTGCAGGCGGTGACAAACTGCTGAACAAGGAAGCTATCGGCGAAGAAGACATAGAATCCCTGCTGGTACAGCAGATTGAATTCTGCTCTACTCTGGTAATCAATAAGAAAGATCTGGTTACTGAAGAAGAGTTCAAAAAGGTACGCGCAGTCATCAACGCTCTGCATCCCGGCGTAAAGATTATTGAAACTGACCACGGCAAGGTTCCGGTAGGTGACGTACTCGCTACAGGCAGTTTTGACTTTGAACAGGTCTACACAAGCGCAGGCTGGTGCAAGCATCTGGAAGAAGATGAAGTAGACGAAGATGATGATGAAGACGAACACGAAGGACATCATCACCATCACGACCACGATGAAGACGAGCACGGCCACCATCATCACCACCATGAACACCGTCACGAAGGCGAAAGCGAAGATGAATACGGAATCGGAACATTCATCTACTACCGCAGAAAGCCCTTTGACCGTCAGAAACTGGACGAATACGCAAACAAATGGCCGCGCAGCATAATCCGCTGTAAGGGTCTGCTCTGGTTCAGCGATGAAGAAGAAATGGCATACGTCTTTGAAACCAGCGGCCGCCAGATTCAGGCAGGCTACTCAGGACAGTGGGTTGCAGCCGCACCCGCATCCGAGCAGAAAAAGATTCTTGCCGCAAACCCGCAGATTAAGGCCGAATGGGACGAAAAAGTGGGCGACCGTATGATTAAACTCTGCATCATCGGACAAAAACTGGACAAAAAGAAGATTTCTGCAGAACTGGACGCCTGTCTGGCATAATCCGTTCCAGCAATTTCTTTCATGAAAAGCCGGTTGTGTGAAGTGATTGACCTTCATGCGGCCGGCTTTTTTTTGTCTTTTCTGCATTTACATTTTCTACCCTAGACGGAATTTACATTCTGTTGTATACTATTCTTTATGGGTGGAATAAAAAGTGGGGAATCAGCTGCGGCATCATCTGCTGCGGTCAAAAAATCATCAGCAAGTACAAAAACTGCCGCAACAGCAAAAGCACCGGCAGCAAAATCAACAGCAGTAAAGACACTGGCAAAGCCTGCAGTAAAAACTACGGCAAAGACTGCAAGCGTGGCAAAACCTGCCTCTGCCGCAAAGACAAGCGCGCCTGCGGCAAAAGCCTCTGTGGCTAAACCAGCCGCGGCAAAGACTGCAAGTGTGGCGAAAAAGCCCGTAGCAGGCGCAAAGGCAAATGCTCCTGCGGCAAAAACTTCTGCGGCCAAAACAGAAGCCCCTGTAAAAGCGGCTCCCGCAAAAAAGACTGCGGCAAAACCTGCAGCCGGCGTAGATGAAAACGGCACTTTCCGTGCATGGGCAAACGCAAAAACTGTAGCAAAATCTAAAAAAACTGCAGCCGCCGGAAGTTCAACCGCAGCAGAAAAAGCAGCAGACAAAAAATCCCTGGCAGAAGCAGAAAAGAAACTCGCCGCGGCAAAGGCGGCAGACCCCAATGCAGGCAAACCCCAGAAAGCCGTTGCAGACTATTCCGATGACAAAATCCTGCACCTGGACGCTCTGGAACACATCCGCCTGAGAAGCGGTATGTACATAGGCCGCCTGGGAGACGGTTCAAACCAGAACGACGGTATCTATATTCTCCTCAAAGAAATCATAGACAACTCCATAGATGAATTCATCGTGGGCTTTGGAAGCCGCATCGATGTAGAAATAAAAGACAATCATGTAAAGGTTCGTGACTACGGACGCGGCATTCCTCTGGGCAAGGTAGTAGAATGTGTTTCCGAAATCAACACGGGCGGTAAATACAACGACGATGTATTCCAGTTTTCCGTGGGTATGAATGGTGTAGGTACCAAGGCAGTAAACGCCCTTTCCTCATATTTCCGCGTCATCTCTATCCGTGACGGAAAATGCACCGAAGCAATTTTTGAAAAAGGCAAACTCAAAAACCAGCGGACTGGCCCCCTCAAGCAGAATCTTCCCAACGGCACATTCTTTGAATTTATTCCCGACGAGACTATTTTCGGTAAGTATTCATTCAACATGGAATATGTTGAAAAGCGCATGTGGAACTATGCTTACCTGAACACAGGACTGACACTCCGCCTGAACGGACAGGATTTTGTCAGCCAGAACGGCCTGCTTGACCTTTTGCAGAGCGAAATTGAAACAGAATCAATCTATCCGGTTGGAAGTTACGTGGGCGAGCACCTGAAATTTGCATTCACCCACACCAATGCATACGGCGAAAATTATTTTTCCTTCGTAAACGGTCAGTATACAAGCGACGGCGGAACCCACCTGAACGCATTCAAAGAAGGCTTTATCAAAGGCGTAAACGACTTTTTCCATACAAGCTACAAGTCAGAAGACGTGCGTGACGGCATTACGGCAGCGGTTCTGGTCAAGGTAAAGGATCCGGTATTTGAAAGCCAGACAAAAAACAAACTGGGCAACACCGATATCCGCCAGTGGATTGTGGCAGAAGTTCAGTCCGGTCTGGACAACTGGCTCCACAAGAACCCCAAGTCCGCCGAAATGCTTCAGAAAAAAATCGAAGCCAACGAAAAACTTCGTACTGAACTTTCCAGCGTAAAAAAACAGGCAAAAGAAAACGCCAAAAAACTGAGCATCCGCATTCCCAAACTCAAGGACTGCCGCTACTTTGTGCAGGACGGAAAGAAAGGCGAAAACAGCATGATTTTCATTACGGAGGGTGATTCTGCATCCGGCACCATGACCCACTCACGAAATGCTGACTATCAGGCAATTTTCTCCCTGCGCGGTAAGCCTGAAAACATGTACGGGAAAAAACAGAGCGACATCTACAAAAATGACGAACTCTATCAGCTGATGATGGCTCTGGGCATTGAAACCAGTACCGAAAACCTCAAATATGCAAAAATCGTCATTGCAACCGATGCCGATAACGACGGATTCCATATCAGAAATCTGGTGCTCACCTTCTTCCTGGGTTACTTTGAAGAACTGGTCACAAGCGGCAGGGTTTTCATTCTGGAAACACCCCTCTTCCGCGTACGCAACAAAAAGAAGAACATCTACTGCTACAGCGAGGCAGAGCGTGATGCAGCCCTCAAAGAACTGGGTACAAGTGCAGAGGTGAGCCGCTTTAAAGGTCTTGGAGAAATCAACCCGGACGAATTCAAGGAATTCATCACCCCGGAAACCATGCACCTGACGCCTGTAGAAATCAGCCAGCTCAAAATCATTCCTCAGCTTCTTTCCTTCTACATGGGCAAAAACACCCCCGAACGAAGACACTTTATTGAAGAACACCTTCTCTCCAACGCAGAGATCGATGTATAGGACGGAGAAAGACTATGGCATTCGTAAAAAACTTATTTGACAAAAACTTTATTGAATATGCGTCCTATGTTATTCGTGACCGTGCGATTCCTGACCTGGAAGACGGACTGAAGCCGGTACAGAGACGCATCTTGCATACTCTTTTTGAGATGGATGACGGTCGCTTTCAGAAAGTAGCAAATGTAGTCGGACAGACAATGAAATACCATCCCCATGGCGATGCTTCAATCTACGGTGCAGTAGTTACCATGGCAAACCGGGGACTCTTTCTGCAGCACTCCCCCAAAGTCAAATGGGTAAGTATCTTCCTGGAAACGCAGGGAAACTTTGGCAACATGTTTACAGGTGATGCCGCATCTGCAGGCCGTTACATTGAATGCCGCATAAACCCGCTTGCAAAAGATTTTTTTGTGACAAATCCCCATGTAACCCACTACATTCCTAACTACGATGGACGCAGTACTGAGCCGGAAGTATTCAGGGCAAAAATTCCGGTCGCCCTGATTATCGGCGCAGAAGGCATTGCGGTCGGCATGAGCACAAAAATTCTTCCCTACAACATCAAGGAAGTTCTGGATGCAGAAATCAAGTGCCTGCAGGGTGAAAAATTTCAGATTTATCCCGATGTTCCCACAGGCGGTCTGATTGACGTTTCAAACTACAACGACGGAAACGGAAAAATCATCACAAGGGCAAAATTTGACACCTCAGATGAAAAGAAAATCGTCATCACCGAGCTGCCTCTGGACACTACAAGTGACGCCCTGCTCAATTCAATCGACAATGCCTACAAGGCAGGAAAAATCAAAATCTCTTCCGTAGACGACCATTCTACAGACCACTGTGAAATTGAAATCAAACTGCCGCGTGGCGTATATTCAAAGGATGTAATTGACTCCCTCTACGCCTACACGGACTGTGAAAAATCAATTTCCTGCCAGATGCTGGTCATAAAGGACAATATGCCTGTTGCCATGACGGCTACGGAAATCATCAAATACTATGCCCAGCGGCTTACAGGCATCATCAAGGACGAACTGGAATACGAGCGCGGTCAGCTTACCGAAAAACTGCACCTGCGCACACTGGAACGCATCTTTATAGAAGAAAGAATCTACAAGCGCATTGAAGAGATGAAGACTCAGGAAGCTGTTTTTAAGGCAGTCGTTGACGGTTTTGTTCCCTTCAAGGCAGAACTGGTTCGTCCCATCACAAAAGAAGATATTGAACATCTGCTTGCCATTCCAATCCGCCGCATTTCACTTTATGACATCAACAAAAACCGTGCGGAAGTAAAGGAAATCAACGCAAAACTCAAGGAAATCGCCCGCAAACTCAAAAACCTTACCGCCTGCGCAATCGACTATCTGGGTACCGTTCTGGCAAAATTCGGCACGACAGACCTGCAGCGTCATACCCAGATTAAGAAATTCAATGCGGTGGATGTAAAGGAAGTTGCAAAGAGCGACCGCAGCCTCCGCTACGACGACAAAGGCTATCTGGGAATCAATGTTTCAGGCGGCAGTGAAATCAAAAAAGTGTCTCCCTACGACCGCATTCTCTATGTACGCAAAAACGGCATGTACACTGTCACCGATGTTCCGGACAAAATCTTCATCGACAAGGGTATGTGGTTCTGCGATCTGGCGGACAAGGAAAAAATCCCCCAGGTACTCTTTACAGTCATTTTCCGCGATCCGGAAACAAAGTACGCCTACATCAAGCGCTGCCGCATTCCGTCATGGATTATGAACAGGGACTACTTCCTCGCGCCCGACGGAATGGAAGTGCTCTACATCACAACGGCCCAGAAATTCAGCTTTACCCTCATCTACGAAAAGAAGCCCAAAGTAAAAATTCTGGAAGAAAATTTCAAGGCTCAGGATTTTGCAGAAAAAGGACTTAAAACGCTTGGCATAAGGCTTTCAATCCGTGAGTGCGAATCCATAAAAGTTGACGATGGAACGCTTCCTTTTGGAGACTAAAGCAGAAATATATGCTATACTAGAACATCATGAGCTTATCAGATAAGTTATACAGGATTTTTATCTCCGGCGGTTCCTACCTTACAATACTCAAGGGCTTAAGGACAACCGTAGCAATTTCACTTGCTTCAGTCATTCTGGGTACCCTGCTTGCCTGCCTTATCTGCCTGCTCAGGACGCGAAAGAATGCCGCCATACGAAACATATCAGCCGCATATATTGCTTTTTTGAGGGGAACTCCGGTTCTCACCCTGCTTCTTCTCCTCTATTATGGAGTTTTTGCCCGGGCAGGACTTCCTTCTGCGCTTGTAGCAACCTTTACCTTTGCACTGAATTTTTCGGCACATGTGGCTGAACTGCTCCGCACATCTATTTCCGCCACAGAAAAAGGCCAGGTGGAAGCAGCCCGCACACTAGGTTTTTCCCGCTGGGAGGCCTTTCGTCTTATCACCCTGCCCCAGACTCTGGAAATTGCAAAGCCTGTGTACCAGTCTCTTATCGTAAACCTCATTCAGTGGACCAGCGTCGTAGGATATGTAACCATTACAGACCTGACCCGCGTTATCAATAACATTTCATCCCGTACCATGCAGCCTTTCATCACGATTACCATCGGCATGTTCATCTATCTTGGTCTGTCCTATGCGATTTACGGCATCTTTGCATTGATGAACATGAAAAAGAAGGGGGCAGCATGAGTCTAATTGAAGTAAAAGGGCTTACAAAATCATTTGGTTCTCTGGAAGTCTTAAAAGACCTTAATCTGACTGTAGAAGAAGGAGAACGCATTGCCATCATAGGAGGCTCAGGCTGCGGGAAAAGCGTCTTCCTTCGCTCACTGGAACTTCTGGAAGAACCTGACAGCGGACAGATTTTTATTGACGGCAAAGAAATTACGGCAAAAAACGCAAAAGTGGATCATATCCGCCGCAGCATGGGCATGGTCTACCAGAAATTCCACCTTTTTTCCCACATGAATGTCATGGACAATCTCTGTCTTGCACCTGTCCGCCTTTTGGGCATGTCCCGCAAGGATGCAGAAGAAAAGGCAATGGATCTGCTCAGGCAGGTTGGTCTGGCACCCAGAGCCCATGATTTTCCTTCAGTTCTTTCCGGCGGACAGCAGCAGCGTATTGCAATCTGCCGTAGCCTGATGATGGAGCCAAAGGTTCTTCTCTTTGATGAACCGACCAGTGCTCTTGACCCGACGATGGTTGGCGAAGTTCTGGCTGTAATCCGCATGCTTGCAAAACGTTCGCTCACCATGCTGATTGTTACCCATGAGATGAACTTTGCCCGGGAAGTGGCAGACCGGGTTCTCTTCTTTGCAGAAAAAGGCATTTATGAGCAGGGAAAGCCGGAAGAAATTTTTGACGCCCCCAAAAAGCCCCTCACGATTGCATTCATCAACAAAATCAAGCATTTTTCCTATGCAATCAACCGGCGGGATTTTGACCTTATGAAATTTCATGGCGGCATTCAGACTTTCGGTGAAAAATATGGGCTCAAAAACAACCAGATTATGCGCCTGCAGCTTTGCTGTGAAGAAATGGTGATGGATATGATGGAAAACTGCTATGAAGCCGGGGAAGATGTTTCCCTGGAGTTTACCATTACCTACGCAGAATCCACAAAAGAATCAAATATCACCCTGCTATGTGGCGGAAAAAACTACAATCCCTTTACCCAGATTGAAGATGACGACATCCACCTGGGCATAACGATTCTAAAGAAGATGGCTTCTTCCTGCGAGCATGAATTTTCAGACGGCAGAAACAAAATCTCCCTCTGCCTGTAACAGAGTTTCACTTAGCCTGTAATACACTTTGCCTGTAAGATTGTAAATTCTGCCGTATTATGATAGTCTATCCGTGAAAATGAATAGCCCAATCAAAGAACTGCTTGTAAAACTCAATCAGGTTGTGCGCCCGAACATGGGAAACGCACTTTTTGCCCTTTTTCTGACACTCATCTGTGAAACAATTTTCGGTATGATTCTTGCCGCTCCTGCCATGCTGCTAATCTCCCGCAATGAAGGACCAAATCAGATGATTTTTGCGTATATGCTGTTTTTCTGTGCCCTCATAGTCTGGCTGCTTTTTCAGTATGGATTTCACATTTTAATACTCCGCATGGTCCGGCATGAATATGTCACTCTGGGCTATGTCTTTTTCGGCTTTAAAAAGATTAAGAAAGTCCTTCCCCTGATTCTGACCATTGCCGTCATGCTTGCCGCACTCACCGTTGCCATTGTTGCTGGAGGACGAATTGCCCTGGCAAAAAGCGGTATAGCCGCTTCACTTGCAAAAGGAGCAGAAGCCGTTGCAGAAAATCCAGACCTGACGGACAGGCTCTTTAAGGGAGCAGGCATTCTGCTTGCGGTCTACGCCATCCTGTTTGTAATAATTTTTATCCGCTTTGCCTTTGTCTTCTACCTGCACTTTGACAATCCCGATGACGGCCTTCTTTCTCTTTTTAAGAAAAGTGCCCGCCTTATGAAGAAAAACTGTTTCCGCCTGATTCACCTTATGCTGACGGCAGGCGGACGGAATCTGCTTACGGCAATTGCCATCTTTATTCTTTCCAGCGTAATGGCTAACGGCAAAAAAGCAGGTGGCGGAGGCGGTCTTTCCATACTGCTCCTCCTGCTCAACTTCATATATTTTATCAATGCCTACACAGCCATACTCAAAATGTATTTTGCCCTTCCCGTGCTCTACACCGATGCCCTGCAGCCCAATGTGGAAGTGACAATTACCGACGACGAAAATTCTCAGGTTCTGGCTGATACTGCCCTTCTGCTTGCAGGAAAAGGCGATGATGAACAGGATTCTGCAGATGAAGATCCTTCTGCAGACAAAGACACTTCCGCGGACGGTGAGTAATGGATATTCCCCTTTCTTCTGCCGCCGCTGAATTTACCGTAAAAGGTTCCCGCTTTCTGGGAGAAACATTTCCCATTACAGGTCAGGCTGAAGTCCGGGAAATTTTGAAAGCTCAAAAAGCAAAATATGCAGACGCCACCCATGTTGTACATGCCTTTATCTGCGGAAAAAGTGCAGAAGTGATGGGCATGAGTGATGACGGCGAACCAGGCGGAACGGCAGGCAGACCAGTACTGGATGTGCTGAAAGGCCGGGGAGTTACAAACATTCTCCTTACAGTAACGCGCTGGTTTGGCGGAACACTTTTAGGCACCGGAGGTCTGGTACATGCCTACGGAGACGCCGCAAAACTTGTTCTGGATGCCACAAGATTTGAAGCGCTTATAGAAAAAGCGGCCTTTTCCCTCACCTGTGACTACACCAGCTACCAGATTGTAAAACACCAGTCAGAAAACTGGACTCTCTACGATGTAAATGAATCCTTTGGAGAAGATGTAAGCGTAAGCGGCAAAATCGCCGCAAAAGATTTAGCCGAATTCTCAAAAGTCCTCTTTGAAAAAACCAACGGAAAAGTAACCGTCACAGCTGTTTGACACAGAAGCGGCGTTTTTGACACAGATACACACAGATGGACTTAGATGCGGGGATTTTGACACAGATAAACGCTGATGCTTTTGTGCCTTAGGCACAAACGTCAATAATTTCCGCTTACGCAAACGGAGCGCAAGCGACGTATTGGGCACGGATGATTTTTTATTATTTATCTGTGTCTCATCCGTGTGTATCACCGTTAATCTGTGGTTCCTCGCGGGGGAAAGGCTCCGCTTGATAATTGATTGTATGTGAAAAAAAATGGCGGGAAGGAACAAAAACGGATTACGAAAATACTCGTTTTGTGCTGCCGCGCGAGCGGCAAATGTATATAGTTACAGGCACAAAACGCGTATAGCAGGCGAGCCTGCGATTTCGATAAGCCGTTTTAGCGACTGGTAGCCATTTTTTTCAGCAGGAACAAATTGTTATGCGTTTTGTCCATGTATGCTTTTGACACGGAT
>ODAI013613606.1_pt1 | contig 10599 bp, 8 predicted proteins | sample 1539321 | NCBI WGS metagenome assembly ODAI01 (sample SAMN02144231, study PRJEB22623) | gut metagenome | biome: sheep rumen | host: Ovis aries | place: New Zealand | reverse complement strand
TAGGCATAGTCATGCTCTCTGGCTTTACCCACATTCATGACATAGTCAAATTCCTGACATCCGTCCTGAATGGCATTCTCCGCTTCCGCGACCTTGCTGGCAATGGTCATCTGGCCCAGAGGAAAGCCGACCGCAGCCCCTGTCAGCACCCGGGAGCCCTGCAGCATCTCCCTGCACATAGCGACCGGGTAGGTATTGATCGCGACCGACTTGAAGCCATATTCCACCGCTTCATCGCAGAGCTTCTGAAAATCCTCCCGGACCGCGAACGCCTTCAGATTTGTATGATCGACCATTGCCGCCACTTCCTGAATTGTCATTATTGTTTTCCTTTCTATTTTTTAGCTTTCTGTTATTTGGCTTTCTATTATTTAGCTTTTTATTATTCGGTTTTCAACTATTTTAAATCAGATATTTCTGCAAAAATAGAAACTCTCTCTACATACGGCTGGTATCTTTCTGCCGGAAAAGTGTATGGCTCTATTATACTATTTTGATCATCATTTGGCATATGACAAAAGCCCCCTTTACAGGCTAAATACGCCGGCTTTTATCAGCAATTTCCACATATATTTTTACTATTTTTTATTCTCTGTTCACATTTTTCACATTTTTCTGTGCTATGCTTTTTAAAGTCGGGTGATATAGTAACAAAATCCCGTTTCAGTGAAACCGGTACCCCGCTCATCCGCAGCCTGCCGGTACCGGCTCCTGACATTAAAACAGAACCGCTTCAGCATAAAAGGAGACAGCTTGAAAACTGACAGCATATACGGTGCATACAATGAGGTCCTGCCGCAGGTCATGCGGACATTGACTGACAAGGTGATCCAGTTCAACTGGGAACGGGTACAGTCGACCGGACATCCCATTTACGAGCATTTCAACTACAGAGTCAAAAGTGAAGACAGCATGCGGGAAAAATGTACCCGGAGAGGCCTGCCGCAGACTCCCGAATCAGCCCTTCTGGAATTAAAGGATTCCATAGGCCTGCGGATCATCACCAATTTCGTGGATGATATTTATAAGACCGCCGCATTTATCCGGGATCTTCCCAACGTCACTGTGATCACCGAGAAAGATTATATTAAAAATGTAAAGCCCAACGGTTACCGCAGTTATCATATGATCCTGCAGCTGGAAGCCCCCTATGAAGACATCATGGGCAATAATCCCGGCAGATGGTACGCCGAAGTCCAGCTGCGGACCATCGCCATGGATTCCTGGGCCGCCCTGGAGCATGAAATGAAATACAAGAAATCCATTGCCAACTCCCGTATGATCGAAAGCGAGCTCAAGCGGGTCGCCGATGAGCTTGCCTCCTGCGACGTTTCCATGCAGACCATCCGGGACCTGATCCGTGAAGATGAGAACTGATGCAGTCAGGACGGACCGTCCTGCCGGATTAATCCGCGGATCATAGAAAAATGCAGATACAGAAAGTGAGATTATAAAATATGAGAATCCTCCTTGCGGAAGATGAAAAAGAATTATCCCGTGCCCTGTGCGCGGTCCTGCAGCATCAGGGTTATGAAACAGACGCCGCCTACAACGGGGAGGCCGCCCTGGAGCTGGCCCTTTCCCGCTCCTATGACTGTATGGTCTTCGATATCATGATGCCGAAGCTTGACGGTGTACCCGCGGTCCGCAGGATCCGCGACAGCGGCATCGTTACACCCGTTATCATGCTGACAGCCAAAGCTGAAGTCGATGACCGGGTGGAAGGACTGGACGCGGGGGCGGATGATTACCTGACCAAGCCCTTTGCCATGAAGGAGCTTCTGGCCCGTCTGCGCTCCATGACCAGACGGTCCAAAGCATTTACGCCGACCCGTCTGAGTCTGGGATCTGTGACCCTGAATACCGAAGAGCAGGAGCTGATCGGTTCCAACTCCATCCGCCTTGCCAAAAAGGAAACCAAGCTGATGGAGACCCTGCTCCTCAATCCCGGCCGGGCTTTGTCTACCAGAGACCTGCTCACAAGGGTATGGCCGGATGAGCCAGACGCCGAGGACGGCCTGGTATGGATCTATATCTCCTATCTGCGCCAGAAACTGGCAGCCATCGGAGCGGATGTTGAGATCGTCGGTGAAAAGGGCCAGAGCTTTACCCTTCTGAAAAAGTAAGATTCTCTGTTCCATAAGGTAGAAATATATATGTCTGTACAAGCACTGCAGCGGAAATTCATATTGATCTCCTCGGCCGCCATTCTGATCGTAATGGGCGTCATCCTGATCCTGCTGAACGGTTATAACTACCGGAAAACGTATCAGAATATTTACGTGACGCTTGCCTTTATAGCGGAATCCGGCGGAGAAATAGCTTCCACAGATGACGAAACAGAAAATCAGGAAGATTACGAAGCGCAGGATGCCTCCCTGGCCGCTACAGACGTGGCCATCGATCCTTCCTCCCATTTCAGCAATTTCGATATGACTGTGGAAACCCCTTATCAGCTCCGCTATTTCAGTATGCTGCTGAATGAAAACGGGACTGTGGACCGCAAGAATCTGAAACATATCCATGCTGTTTCAGAGGAGGAAGCCGAACAGTACGCCGATATCCTGTTCCAGGCGCCCGGTTCCCGGGGAGCCTTCAATCATGACGATATCATCTACTGCTGGAACCGCACGCTGAATGAGGATGGCACCTGCCTGATCTGTGTCCTGGATTGTACAACGGAGCTCGAAAGCGCCAGGCGGCTGCTTTACCGTTCCTGTACATACGGCATTTTCTGCCTGCTCTTCTTTGTGCTCGTGGTCGCCCTTTTGTCAAGAAGGGCCCTTTATCCCATGATCCGGAATATGGAGACCCAGAAACAGTTCATTACCAACGCCGGTCATGAACTGAAAACGCCTCTGGCCATCATCCAGGCTGACAATGAAGTACTGGAGATGATCAATGGCGAAACGGAATGGTCCCGGAGCATCTCCAACCAGGTCAGCCGCATGACGATCCTGATCAACAACCTCATCACCATCGCGAGAGCGGAGGAACAGAGCAATATAGAACTGACGGACACCGACCTGTCAGCCCTGGCCGCAGAGACGGTGGAGAGTTTTCAGCCGGTCATTGATCAGAAAGGCCTGACACTGGAGTCCGGTATCAACGAGAACATTCATGCCAGGACAAGAAAAGAAAGCTACCGGGAGATCATAAACATTCTTCTGGACAATGCAGTCAAATATTGTGATGAACAGGGCCTGATCCGGGTCAGCCTGGCGTCCAGAGCCATGGGACGCGGTTCTGTCCTGACCATCTCCAACACTTATAAAGAAGGGAAAGAAGTAGATTATACCCGCTTTTTTGACCGCTTCTACAGGAAAGATTCCTCCCATAACTCCGCCAGGGGCGGTTATGGCATCGGCCTGTCCATGGCAGAGACCCTGGTCGGCCAGAGTAAAGGAAAAATCAGTGTCTCCTGGAAAAATGACATGATCGCTTTTACCGTTGTACTGCCCTGACAACAGGGGCTGTATGACACAGGAAAGGGTCTGCAGAATCCTCAGTTAACATATATAGCGAAAAAATATTATCAGATTACTTGCTATAATAATTGCAAATATAGTAAATATTCGTTAATCTAGTTTATGTTAACAGATTGAAAGGCTGTTACAGATGGATTGATCCAGCAGGAGGTACAGACATGCGTAAATTATCCCGATTTATGATATTTTTACTGTTTGCGTCTCTGCTTATGGCCGGATCCGGCAGTCTGGCCCCCGATGATGCCGACGCCGCAGATGCTTACTACACCGTCAATGTGGATGCCCGAAGGGAACATATCAAGAGCCGCTACGAAGAGATCAACAGCAATATCGGCAGATACAAGAAGATCAAGGGCTATCCTTCCTACATTGAGCAGAACGGCGGTCTTTCATCCGATTATGACAGAGACAATGTAACAAGCTGGGTAGATAATAACGGGGTCCTGGTCAAGAGCATTGTGAAGGTGCCCGGCAGGGATCTGACCGTAGAAGTTTATCACGAAAGACTGTGCAAGACCGGCTTGACCAAGAACAGCGCGTATCTGGAAGATACCGTGATTTATGTTTTCGCTTATGACAATAACGGAAACGAACACCGGATCTATTTTGACAACGGTTCCTATCGCATTATCCGCTACATAGATAACCATAAAAACAAGCACGATTTCCCGGAGGGTCTGAATTACAGGGAATATACGGCGGAATACAATGAAAGCAGCGACTACGTCGCAGAGCAGATCATTACAGCAGTCTTCCCCGGCTGGCAGACCGATTATGAGGACGAAGGGTAAGAGGCTGCGCTGCAGTGAACAGGACATAATAAAAGCAACTGACCGGAACAGCTTACTGGTTTTTAAGTAAGCTGCCGGAACAGTTGCTTTTTTCATTATTATTCTGCTTCCAGCTTGTAATTCATGACCCCGGCCAGCTGCAGACAGTATTCCTCCATCTTGTCAGGATCATTCCAGGCTTTCTTCATATAGGTTCCGACAAACGGAAGCCACGCCTCTGTATTCATGGAGCATGGAATATCGACGATCCTGTTCTTTACTGCCTGTCCTGCGTTTGCAGAGGAATCCGTATCTCCTGCTGTCTCATCCGGGTGAAGCAGCCCTATGTAAGCTTCCCGGATCGCAAAGGGATACTTTTTTATGTCAATCGACTTCACGGCAGCAGGATCGATCGGAATGGAAAAATCGCTGTCCGGGCCGGAAATCCTGTCATAGCAGTAAAGCAGTTCCATAAAATGCCAGTAGTCTTCCGCCCGTTCGCACCCGCTGGCGATAGAATAGCCGCTGATGGTTCTGACGCCTCCTCTGGTCTTCTCTTCTGCCGCATAAGGCAGGATCGTACAATCCAGGTTTTCCAGAGCATATTCGTTTTCCATCAGATCATAGACCTGCCATGAGCCCAGTATAGCCATTGCAGTCTTTCCGCTGCAGAACAGGGACATCTGATCATTCTGTTCCATTACCTGGACAGGCGGCATTCCCCTGCGGATCAGGTCCGCTGTCAGCTGCATGGCTTTGAGGGTCTCTTCCTGGTCGAATCCGGACCGGGTACTGTCCTCACTGATCACATTGCCGTTATACGCTGTGATAATGTTGTAATATCCCTCTTCTGTTTCATTATAGGACAGTGAAATACCGTATTTTTCATTCTCCGGATCGTTCAGAGCCGCCGCCGCGTCGGCGACATCTTCCCATGTCCATGTCTCGTCCGGATATGCCATTCCTTTTTCATCAAAGAGCTTTTTGTTATACCAAAGTGCTGAACAGCTCATGGAGGGATTGATTCCGTACAGCTTATCATCTCTGACAAAAGTGGAGAGCGGCTCTCTGTTCACCGACTCAGGCTTCAGATACAGACTGTTCTGCGTCAGCAGATCATCCAGCGCCATGAGGTTTCCCTGGTCAATATATTTATTGGCAAAATAGGGATGGATACGTACTATGCCCGGATCCCTGCCGTTTTCGAAGCTGTCGTCCAGCATCTTCTTATAATCATCCCAGCTGTAAAGCTCCAGATTTACATGGATCCCTGTATATTTCTCATATATCTCACAACATCTGTCAAAAGATTTCGAAGGCGTTACGTTCCATCTGCGGACCGTAATCGGCTCTGTGGATACAGGCACATAATCTTTGAGCCAGTCAAAGGATTCTTTACGGACGGCGCCCGCTCCCGACGTATCATTTTCGGCCGTACCTTCTTCTGAAAGATCCGTACTGCCGCTGTCTTCCTCCTGTTCCTCCTCCGGCGCACCGTTTTCCGCTTCCGACTGACTGGTGTCCGCAGGCAGATCATCACCGAAGTCGATTCTGGGAATCGGAACCCTGGCGCAGCCTGACGCCAACAGCGAACAGGCCAGCAGTATTGTGATCACATATCTGGTAATTTCTTTTTTCATTCGTTTTTTCTCCTGATAACGAAGATATGCCTGCCCGGTAACACGCGCAGGCCCGGGTTCCATTACTGGTTCAAAGCCGGATCCATTCGATAGATTCTGGTCTCGTAAGGGCGCAGATACAAAGTCCCTTTCTGCTCCGTTCCCCCGCACTTCCTGTAGTTGGCAAGAACCAGTTTCCTGTTTCCGCCGGCCCAGTCTTTCGGCAGCCCGGCTTTGGTATCGTGCTCGGAAAAAGCACAAATGATCAGATAACGGTCTCCTTTATAGGATCTCTCATAAATGAAATGCCTGCGGTCCCGGTGAAAGTATTCTTTATAATCCCCAAAGATCAGGGTGTCCGACCCTTTCCGCAGGGCCAGGCAGGCTCTGTAGAAATTCAGGATACTGTCCGGATCTTTTTCCTCTGCCCGGGCGTTGACCGTTTTATAGTTGGGATTGACCCGGAACCAGGGTTTTACCGTAGAGAAACCGGCGTATTTTTCATCCGTCCACTGAACCGGCGTCCGGGCTGAATCCCTGCTGGATACATGAATCCGTCGCATGCGGATTCTTTCAGGCTCCATGGTAAAGTAGGAGTGATAGGCATTTTTGGACGCCACATCCAGGTACTGGTCTATATGGCGGAAACGGATGTTGGTCATGCCGATCTCCTGCCCCTGATAGATGAAAGGGCAGCCCTGCTGAAAGATATAGGAAGCAGCCAGGCAGGTCCCGGATTCCCTGCGGAATTTCTCACTGCCGTAGCGGCTGATGACTCTGGGATGGTCATGGTTCTCCAGGTACAGGGCGTTCCAGGCTTTGCCGGAAAGGGCGTACTGCCATTTACTGAAGGCGCCTTTGAGCTTGCGCAGGCTGAAAGGGTGCCAGACATATTCTGTCAGGAAGCAGTCCGCGAACGTCGTATCGAACTGGATCATCATATCCAGGACCCGCTCGTCCCCATTCATATAGGTCAGGGCTGTTTCGACAGGCGTCATGGGCGCTTCTCCGATCTGGATGGCGTCATATTCCCTGGCGACCTGACGGAATTCCCGCAGGTACTTCATCAGGTTGGGCCCGTCCTTATAATGGCGCAGGCCGTTGATCCTGGGCAGCCAGGGATAACCGTCCGGAAGCTCCGGATTCTTGGAAATATAGGTGATCACATCCTCCCGGAAGCCGTCCACGCCCATATCCAGCCAGAAGCGCATGATCTCTTTGACTTCCTCCCTGACTTTGGGATTGTCCATGTTCAGGTCGGGCTGTCTTTTGGTAAATAAATGCAGATAGTACTGGTCCCTCTGCTCGTTGTATTCCCAGGCCCTGCCCTCGAACTGGCTGAACCAGTTGTTGGGAGGTACCCGTCTGCCTTTTATATATTTGGGGTCCCGCCAGATATAGTAATCGCTGTAGGGATTGTCCTTACCTTTACAGCTCTCCCTGAACCAGAAATGTTCATCCGAAGTATGGTTGATGACCAGATCCATCAGCACATCCATGCCCAGTTCGTGAGCCCTGTCCAGGACTTTCCGGAACTGATCCAGATCGCCGTAATCGGGGTGGATATTGTGGTAATCGGCTATATCATAGCCGTAATCCGCGTTGGGGGAGGGATAGATCGGGCTGAACCAGATGGCGTCCACGCCCAGATCCCTTAAATATTCCAGTTTGTCATATACACCGTAGAGATCTCCGATCCCGTCTCCGTTGCCGTCCGCGAAACTGCGGATCCAGATCTGATAAAAGGACATCCTGCGGAAATCTTTGTGATTCTTCATGTATTCAAGTGGTAAATCTGTATCTTCTGTTTACTGAGGCCTTCTGTGAAACGGAATCCTGTATCCGGAATCCGGTTCTTATCAGGCTTTCACTGCGTCTTAATCCCTGAAAAGCTTATCTATGTTCTGAAGGAATTTCTCTTTGTTCTTTTTGGAGTCATAGGCGATCTCATCGCCGATACTGGACAGGAGGGCGGCGAAGTTGGATGTATTCTCCTGAATATTGTCCATCATGCCCAGGGCTGTATCCTTAAAATCATTGAAGATTTCATGGCGGATCTGGCGGCTTATGGCCTGTTCCTCCATGTTCCTGGCCGTAGCGGAGATCATCGCGTCCGTGATATCCCTGTGCCGATTGTTAAAGGCGCCCCGTTTATACTGCTCCATGACATACTGATAACGGTCATAGGCCACCGCGACCGCGTCTCTCCAGTTCATATAGATCTCATCCATGGCATGCTGGCCCACTTCGTGGATATGATCCAGATCTTTGACCGCCTCCTTCAGGAAATCCGCCATGGCATCCACGCTCTCTTCAATCTTGAAGCCATTCCTGCCGTCCGTAACATCCTCCGCGGCGCAGGAGCCTTCGATCAGCACGCTGGCCAGTCCGCAGGCAGCCGCTTCCCGGACGACCAGTCCGTTGGTATCAAAGGTAGACGGGAAAATGAACAGGTCTGCCCTGGTATTCCAGGCGCGCAGTACATCTCTGTCATAGATCGCTCCCGTAAAAATGCACTTGCCGGGAATATCATTATCATCCATAAAGCCATAACCGGCAGCTTTCTCCTGCAGCATCTCCATATCAGGTCCCTTGCCGATGAAGACCATGCGGAAATCCTGTCCCGCGTCCGAGAGCTTCTTGAGAGCATCCAGGATCATGGGGACATTCTTATAGGTGATCAGACGGCCGACATACAGGAACATGGGAATCCCTTCCGGCAGGTCATATCCGCTGACAGCCTGCGCGACCTGTTCCGCGGATACCCGTCCCTTTTCAAAGTCAACGCCGTTATGCATGACGTGATAGTCACCCTGATAGCCGATGGCTTTGAGGCTTTCACCGGCCCCCCGGCTCACGACCCATACATCATCACAGCATTCGATGTTGCCGACCATGGCACTGATGATATGGTCCGCCACGGGTTTGAATTTGAAGATCCTGCGCATGTCAATATCGTATTTGGTATGGTAGGTAAATACGATCGGCACATCGACCCTGTCCCGGATCAGCCTGGCAATGATGTTGGCTGTGGCAGGACAGTGGGAATGGACCAGATCCGGCCTGAAATCGACCAGCCTGGAAACAGCTTTCTCATCAAAGGGATTTCCTGTCCGGTAGCCGTTGGCTACATTGGCCGTGGAAAAGCTTTCATACGCGACCACGTCATAAGGATACTGGCTGTAATCACCGCCGGGATAACGGGGCGTTCCCACGATGACCTGGCTGTTAAAATCCTCGATCAGGTATTTGGCGTAATTAATAACTACATTGGCAGTCCCATCCAGAACCGGAGGGAATGATTCATTTAAAAGACAAACTTTCATGATACATATACTCCTGATGATTTATGCTGCCATCAGAAACCTGATTTCATTTTCCAAAAAACTGCAGTCAATTTCATTTTCCACCAAAAATCCTTTTCAGGCAATCCCAAGTTTACGTTAACAGCATTAATAGACGGCTCTTCTAATTTTTTTTACTGATAACTATTTAACACAAATAGATGAAAGGCAGCCTTGAAGACGCCTTTCATCTATTGACGTTCCTATGTTTCCAGAACAATAAGACTGCGGTTTTACCCCTTTCATTCGCCTTTTATTCGCAGTTCTGTCCTGTCATGCTTTCTGATCAAAGGAACTGAAATCGGGAATCATCTTCTCCCGCTCCACAAAGCCATGGCAGCTTCCGTCAGGATCGATCCCGTTCACAATGATCTGTGTTCCGGCCGGAATGATCTTGTCGACCGACCGGTCCAGAATATCAAAAACGGTCTGATTCTCCGCATCCGAAGAAATCGCTTTGGAAGGATAGCGCTTCTCAAAATAATAGAGGATCTCCATCTGACGAGCGTCCAGATAGCCGATGACTGTCTCAATGATGTCTTCCGGGACGCCATAATAAGCTTCTGCCACAGAGCCGGTCATGGCGCCTATGGTATCGCTGTCGCCGCCGGCCGAAACAGCCAGACGGATGGCGTCCTCAAAATCGGCAGACTCCAGAAAAGCCTCCAGGGCGACCGGGACCGATCCCTGACAGGTAACATCGAACTGATAATGGGGACGGATCTCATCAATGGTGAAATCCAGCCTGTAGTAGTTGTCTTCAATGTACTTCCGGATCTCCTCCCTGCTGCTCCCGGTCCTGGCCAGATAGATGACGGTCGCGACCGCCTCAGCTCCTTTCATCCCTTCCGGATGATCGTGGCTGATCCTGGTCACAGCAGCGGAAAGGGCCTTTGCTTCTTCCAGACTGTCCGCGGCATAACCGCAGGGGCTGATCCTCATGGCAGCCCCGTTGCCGAAGCTGTTATAAGGATGGGGATGGGACGCCCAGATCCATTTGAAGAAGGTGCCGCCATATCCGGCGTTCTTATAGATCCGGCCAAGCTCCTGCATATTTCTGACTGCGTAATCGGAAAGGACATTGCAGTCCTTATCGCAGTCCAGAATGGCTTTGGCCGCGGCCAGCGACATGACACTGTCATCCGTGGGCCGGCATCTCTTATGGTACAGTCTGAATTTTTTACTCTTAAAGTTATTGAACTCAAAACGGGAACCTGCAATATCCCCTGCAATCGCTCCAATCATAATCGTACCTCCTTTAAATTCTGCAATGAAATGACTGATCACTTACTGTGCTTTCATTATAGGCAGAGGGGTACAGATTAAGGTCGCGCGGAAAGCGACTTCTGAAAACAGTACGGAAAAATCATCTGGTGCC
>ODAI013301672.1_pt1 | contig 10599 bp, 5 predicted proteins | sample 1539321 | NCBI WGS metagenome assembly ODAI01 (sample SAMN02144231, study PRJEB22623) | gut metagenome | biome: sheep rumen | host: Ovis aries | place: New Zealand | reverse complement strand
GACCTGTCGTACACTTACAACAAGAACAAAATCAAGGACCTAAATAGTGATGTACCTTATTATATTAATCAGATTAACAACTCGTATGTCACAATGCTCGACCGCAACTATCCAATCAACGTATTCTACGGCTATGTTACAGATGGCATTTTCCAAAATCAGGCAGAAGTGAATACACACGCAATCCAACCAGGTGCTGAGCCGGGCGACATCCGCTTCAAGGATCTCAATAACGACGGTGTTATCAACGATGACGACCGTACAGTATTGGGCAATCCCAACCCTACTCATTTGTTCTCACTGAACAATACGTTGAGTTATAAAGGTTTCGAGTTAGGTATTTACTTGCAGGGCGTGGCAGGGAATAAGATTTTCAACGCAAACAATATCGACCTGACAGGCATGGCAGCAGCCTACAACCAGACTACCGACGTGCTGGGACGCTGGACAGCCGAAGGCACCAGCAGCACCATGCCCCGTGCCGTCTATGGAGACCCTAACCAGAACAACCGCATCAGCGACCGCTTTGTAGAAAACGGTTCCTACCTGCGTCTGAAGACTATCTCATTGGCTTACAATTTTCCAAAAGAATGGCTGAAGGCTCTCACCATCGAGAATGCACGCCTGACGCTTTCTTGCGAGAATGTAGCAACCATCACCAGCTATTCCGGTTTCGACCCAGAGGTTGACATCAATGGCATCGATCTCTCCCGTTATCCTATTTCCAGAACGTTCAACATTGGCTTAAACTTCAACTTCTAAACGAAAAAGTATTATGAAAAAAATATATATTGCAGCACTCGGACTGGTGACAGCTTTTATGCTATCTTCATGTGGTGATGACTTTTTGGACAAATCACCCAAGAACACCGTTGACCCTGAGACAGAAATTACTGACGATGTAGCCGTGGCTATGGCTAACGCTTGTTACCGTACACTACAATCATCGAACATGTATAACCAGCGCCTTTGGACACTCGACATTGTGGCAGGTAACAGCATTGTTGGTGCTGGTGGTGGCACTGACGGCCTTGAGACCGTGCAGGCCAGCAACTTCACTACGCTTAGCGACAATGGTATGGCACTCTATATGTGGCGTTCGCCTTGGGTAGGCATCGGCCAATGCAATATTTTGATAAATGGCATCGAGACAACTGGTTATGAGAAAGGAAGCATCAAGGAGCGCTGCCTGGGCGAAGCCCTTTTCCTGCGTTCACACTACTATTATGTTTTGGTAAGACTCTATGGAGGTGTACCCCTGCGCTTGAAGCCATTCACCCCAGGCGAATCTACCGACATTGCCCGTTCATCAGCTGACGATGTTTATGCACAAATTCTGACAGACTGCCAGCGTGCAGCCGAGATACTGCCCGCCAAGGCCGACTATAATGATGATGAAAAGGGCCGTGCTTGTCGCGATGCTGCCCTGACACAGCTGGCCGACATCTATTTGACTCGCGGCGACTTTGCCAAGGCTCAGCAAATGTGCGAACAGGTGGAACAACTGGGCTACGACCTAAGCAAATGCAGCTATACCGACAACTTTGATGCCCGTATCAACAATGGACCTGAGAGCATTTTTGAAGTCCAGTATTCGGGCAACACAGAGTATGACTTCTGGGGCAACAACCCGCAGTCAAGTTGGCTCAGCACCTTCATGGGACCACGCAACAGCGATTTTGTCGCAGGAAGTTATGGATGGAACCAGCCCACCGAAGAATTTGTCAGCCAATATGAAGACGGCGATCTGCGTAAGGATTGGACTATCTTATACGAGGGCTGTCCCGACTTCGACGGCATGACCTATAAGGGCAGCTATTCTAACACGGGCTACAACGTGCGTAAGTTCTTGGTGCCGAAGTCTGTCTCACCAGAGTATAATACCTGTGCACAGAACTTCGTCGTATGGCGCTTTGCCGACGTGCTGCTGATGAAAGCCGAGGCTCTGAACGAACAGGGGAAAACTGCAGAGGCGACCACGCCTTTGAACATTGTCCGTCGTCGTGCCGGACTGCCCAACGTAGCTGGTCTTTCGCAGGCAGAGATGCGTGAAAAGATTATCCACGAGCGCCGCATGGAACTGGCCTTTGAGGGCCACCGTTGGTTTGACATGATTCGCATTGACGGAGGTAACTATGCCCTTAATTTCCTTCATCGTATTGGAAAGACCCGCGCCACAAAGGAGCGCCTGCTGTTCCCCATTCCACAGACGGAGATGGATGCCAACACGCTGATGACACAGAACCCTGGTTATTAATCAATTAAAATACAAAAGAAATGAAGAAGCATATCTATCAAATATTACCAGCACTATTGCTGGGTCTCCTTTTCACGGCATGCGCAGACAATGACTATGCACAGCTGGATAAAGGATCCAACGAACTGGCCATGACCATCGACCAGAGTGCCGAAGTGCTCAATGAGCTCAACCACGCTGCAGAGGCAGTGACCATCAATTGGACTACGGGGCACAATTTTAGAACAGGCAATCGCATCACCTACCTGCTGGAAATGACGGCAGGCGAAAAGACCTACGCAGCCATTGACCACCAGACACAAGTCTATCAGTGGAGTGCCAACCAGGAGCAGTTGAACGACATCTTGCTCAACCAGCTTGGTATCAGAGCCGGACAGCAAACAACGGTCAATGCCCGCCTGACGGCCATCGTTGAAGGCATGGACGAACGCCAGACGGCCACCGCATCGTTTTCTGCCACTCCTTACGCCCCCGTGACAACAACCCTCTATTTGGTGGGTGATGCCACCCCCAATGGCTGGAGTGCCGACAATGCCACAGAGATGAAACGAACGGACAACGGCATCTTCACTTGGCAGGGCAACCTGAAGGCTGGCGAGCTGAAGTTCCTCACGACACCGGGACAGTGGCTGCCTTCATACAACAACGACGGCAACGGCGGTCTGGTTCTGCGTACCAGCGACGAAGAACCCGACGTAAAGTTCATTATCACCGAAGATCATTTCTATCAAGTAAAGGTGAACCTGCTGAACAGTGAGGTCACGATGACACAGATGGAGGGTGAGGTTCCAGCCTACGACAACCTCTACTTCGTTGGTGATGCCACGGGGTGGGGCTTCGTGAAGATGAACAAAGACCCGCTCGATGCTTTCCTCTTCCGCTATGCCCACCACTTCACTGCTGCCGAAAAGGGTGAGTTCAAGTTTGGAACGTCTGAAGGAAGCTGGGAAAACATGTACAAAGCAACATCTGCCGGTGCACCCTATACGCAAACCACCATGGAACTCATTGCTGGCTACGATCCTGACAACAAGTGGTATCTGCAGGAGTCGGAGACTGATAAGGCATATAAGATTTGCGTTGACATCCGCACAGGAAAGGAACGAATGATGATGCATGAGTTCAAGCCCTACGAAATGATTTATCTTGTTGGCGACGCGACGCCTGCAGGGTGGGACATTGGCGGTGCGACACCCATGAAGGCAACCGACAGCCCTTACATCTTCACATGGACGGGAAGCCTGACGACTGGCGAGGTAAAGTTTACCTGTGACCGGCAAAGCGATTGGAACGGAGCCTGGTTCATGAATTCGAAGGGTAACGATGTGGCACCGACGGGTGAAGTTGAGCAGATGCTTTTCATCGACAAAAGCAATGCTGACTTTAAAGCACAATATCTTGAAATAAACGTGGGCGACATAGATCAAAAGTGGCAGATACAGTCGGCAGGTACCTATACCATCACTCTGAACCAGCTGGAAGAAACCGTTTCCATTGTCAAGAACTAATGCGTATGAAGCTAAGAATCGCGTTGGCAACTATCCTCTCACTGCTTGTTGCTTCATGTGGCGGCAGCGAGAGCGATAGTTCTCAAACAAACGGCACCCCTGCGGATAATGATTCACAGGTAACGGTGACAACGCAGCGCAAGGCTGTGCTGAACCTCAGCATACAAACCGACAAGGCATGCTATCGACCGGGTGAGACCATTACGTTTACGGCCAACGGCAACATGCCCAACGGTGTTACCGTGCGTTATCTGAAAGCAGGCAACGTTGTAGAAACGGAGACTGTTCGTGGCAGTACATGGACATGGACAGCTCCATTGAGTGACTTCACTGGCTATCTAGCCGAAGTCATCACGACAGAAGGTAATGTCGAGAGCATTCTGGGTACTGTTGGCATCGATGTGTCGAGCGACTGGACTCGCTTTCCTCGCTATGGCTTTGTTGCCACCTTTGATGACTCAAAGACAGACGCTGTCATAAAGGAAGAAATGGCATTTCTGAACCGTTGCCACATTAACGGCATACAGTTCTACGACTGGCACTACAAGCACCACTGGCCGTTGGGCGGCACTCGCGGAGGGTTGCTGGACAATTACACCGATATTGCTAATCGGAACATTGTGACCTCGGTTGTGCGTCGCTACATCGACGTGCAACACCAATTGGGGATGAAAGCCATGTTCTACAACCTCTGCTATGGAGCATTAAATGACTATGCTGCCGATGGTGTGAGTGGTGAGTGGCTGATGTATAAGCAGCCCGGACACGGCGACATTGACCAATTGGTGCTCTCCAGTGCATGGAAAAGTAACATCCTGCTCGCCAATCCTGCCAATACTGCATGGCAGCAATATCTGGCTGAGCGCAACGATGATGTTTATGCCTCGTTCGACTTCGATGGTTATCATATAGACCAGGTGGGCGACCGGGGGACGGTCTATGACTACAATGGCAACAGGGTGAACCTGCCTAAAGGCTTCGGCTCGTTCATCACAGCCATGAAGGCGGCTCATCCGCAGAAGCGGCTAGTGATGAATGCGGTAGCCAGCTATGGTGCAAGCCAGATTGCCCAGACTGGCAGTGTGGATTTCCTCTATAATGAACTATGGGACAGTGAGTCGCGCTTTGAAGACTTGCTGACGGTGCGCCAAGCCAACTCTGCCTATAGTAACAACAAGTTGCAGACCGTCTTTGCTGCCTACATGAACTATAACAAGTCATCGCAAAAGGGGACATTCAACACTCCTGGGGTGTTGCTGGCTGATGCTACGATGTTTGCCATTGGCGGTGCTCATTTGGAGTTGGGCGACGGCCACATGCTCTGCCACGAATATTTTCCCAATAGCAACCTGCAGATGAGTGAAGAATTGCGGCAGGGCATTGTACGCTACTATGACTTCCTTGTGGCCTACGAAAATCTGTTGCGTGGCGGGGGTGAAGAGGTGGTATGCGACATCGCTTCAGGGAACAAAGGTGTCAGCATCAACGCTTGGCCTCCACAGCAAGGAAAGGTTACGGCTTATTGTAGAAAGGCTGCCACGGGCCAGATCATCCACCTGCTGAACTATCGTCAGGCAAACAGTCTTAGTTGGCGTGACATGGACGGCACGATGCCCGCCCCGCAGGAGGTGACAGGGTTGCCTTTATCGGTAAAGATCACATCGGCGGTGAAGCGTGTCTGGGTGGCATCTCCCGATGCCTTGGCAGGCGCTCCCTTAGAGTTGTCATTCGCTCAGAAAAACGGTGTCGTAACCTTTACGCTTCCCTCACTGAAGTACTGGTCTATGATAGTGATTGAATCATAATTCAAGTTTCGAATTTCGAGTTTCTAGTTTCAAGTTTCTAGTTTCTTGTAGATAATGTATATGAAAAAACAGATTATAATATTGATAGTCATCCTAGCTTCCTTCTCTGCAAGGGCTGAGGCACAGAAGGGGCCGAAGTGGCTGAGCGATGCAGTGTTCTACCAGATTTATCCGTCGTCGTATATGGATACAGACGGCAACGGGATCGGAGACCTGCCTGGTATCACTCAGAAACTCGACTACATCAAGTCCCTGGGTGTGAACGCCCTTTGGCTGAATCCTATCTTTGAGTCAGGTTGGTTTGATGGGGGCTACGATGTGATAGACTACTACAAGGTGGATGGGCGTTTCGGAACCAATAGCGACTTGGTAACGCTGGTGGGTGAAGCCCACAAGCGAGGCATCAAGGTATGTCTCGACCTAGTGGCTGGCCATACAAGTAGTGAGTGTGCCTGGTTCAAGGCCTCGGCAGAGAAAGATCCCAATGGCCGCTATAGCGATTACTTTATCTGGCTGGACGTCATCTCTGATGCCGAGAAGCAGGAGATTGCTGCCCGCAAGCAGGAACCCAATCCTGCTGCCAGCACCCGTGGCCGCTATGTGGAGGCCAATGCTCCACGCGGGAAGTACTACGAGAAGAATTTCTTCGAATGCCAGCCTGCGCTCAACTACGGTTTTGCCAATCCCGACCCCACCCATCCTTGGGAGCAGGATGTCAACGCACCCGGCCCTCAGGCTGTCCGTCGGGAAATGCGCAACATCATGGCGTTCTGGTTCGACAAGGGCATCGACGGCTTCCGTGTGGATATGGCACCGTCGCTCGTGAAGAACGACCCCGACAAGAAGGCCGTGTCGCTACTCTGGAACGAGATGCGTGAGTGGAAGGATAAGAACTATCCTGAGTGCGTGCTCATCTCCGAGTGGTCCGACCCTGCCGTCGCCATTCCCGCCGGATTCAACATCGACTTCATGATTCACTTCGGCATCAAGGGCTATCCCTCGCTCTTCTTTGCCAGGAACACGCCTTGGGGCAGGTGGGAGAAGTATGACTATTGCTATTTCGACCGTTCGGGCAAGGGAAGCATAGGCGAGTTCATCGACAACTTCACAAAGGCCTATGTTGCCACGAAAGACAAAGGCTATATTGCCATACCGTCGTCGAACCATGACTATCAGCGACCGAATGTTGCAGATCGCAATACGATGGATCAGTTGAAGGTCGCCATGACTTTCTTCCTGACGATGCCTGGTGTGCCGTTCATCTATTATGGTGACGAAATCGCCATGAAGTACCAGATGGACCTGCCAAGCAAAGAAGGCAGCAACGACAGGGCAGGCACCCGTACCCCCATGCAGTGGAAGAACGATCAGACGGCAGGCTTCTCGACCTGCACACCCGACAATCTCTACTTTCCCGTGGATACGGAGAACGGCAGGCTGACCGTAGAAACTCAAGAGGACGACCCGAACTCCATGCTGAACTTCGTGCGTCGTCTGACTGCTCTCCGCCATTCGTCGAAGGCACTCGGCAATGATGGCGACTGGCAGTTGCTGAGCGATGTTAGCCAACCCTATCCGATGGTCTATCAGCGCACTTTAGGCAATGAGACCTACGTCATTGCCCTGAACCCCTCGGGCAACAAGGTGTCTGCCCCTCTCCATCTTAGCGGTGCCGAGCCGGTTCTCACGGCAGGCAAGGCCAGCGTTGGCAAGAACAGGCTCAGCCTGAACGCCTTTACCGCCATCATACTTAAAACCAACAACAAATGAAAAAAACGATTATCTCAAGTATATGCCTGTTGCTGGCTGTCACCGCACAGGCCAGCGAAGTCAAGTCTCCCAATGGGGAGATCAGTGTGAACTTCTCGCTGAATGGCTCAGTGCCGACCTACAGTGTAAAATTCCGCGACCGTGATGTCGTACTACCCAGCCGGTTAGGCTATGAACTGACGGACGGAAACAACCTGCTCGACGGCTTTACCGTTAGGGGCGAGGAGACGAGTACGTTCGACGAGACCTGGCAACCCGTGTGGGGCGAGACCCGCGACATCCGCAACCACTACAATGAACTGCTGGTGAAACTGACGCAGTCGAAGACGGAGCGCAACATGAACATCCGCTTCCGTGTCTATGACGACGGTGTGGGGTTGCGCTACGAATTTCCGCAAGAGGGCAAACTGAACTATTTCGCCGTGAAGGAGGAGTGTACGGAGATAGCCATGACCGGCGACCACACGGCATGGTGGATTCCCGGCGACTATGACACACAAGAATATGAATACACGAAGTCGCGCCTGAGTGAGATTCGCAGTCATCTGCGCGGTGCCGTCACCGGCAACCTTTCACAGACGGTATTCTCGGAGACTGGTGTGCAGACCTCACTGCAACTGAAGACCGACGACGGCATCTACCTGAACCTGCACGAGGCGGCGTTGGTGGACTATCCCGCCATGCACCTGAACCTCGACGACAAGACCATGACCTTTACTTCATGGCTTACCCCCGATGCACAGGGCGTGAAGGGCTATCTGCAGACACCTTGCAAGAGTCCCTGGCGCACCATACTCATCACCGACGATGCCCGCAAGGTGCTGGCTTCCCATCTGATCCTGAACCTCAACGAGCCTTGTAAGATTGAGGATACCAGTTGGATTCACCCGACAAAATACGTAGGCGTATGGTGGGAGATGATTTCCGGCAAAGGCGACTGGGCCTATACCAACCAGTATCCGACGGTGAAACTCGGTGAGACCGACTATGCCCATGCCAAACCCTCCGGACGTCACTCAGCCAACAATGCCAACGTGCGCCGCTACATCGACTTTGCCGCAGAGCATGGCTTCGACGAGGTGCTGGTCGAGGGATGGAATATCGGATGGGAAGACTGGAGCGGCTATATGAAGGAGAAAGTGTTCGACTTCCTGACCCCTTATCCCGACTTCGACATCAAGGCACTCAATGAGTATGCCCATGCCAAGGGTGTCAAGATCATGATGCACCACGAGACATCCTCATCCGTCATGAACTACGAGAAATACATGGACAGGGCCTACCAACTGATGAAGGACTATGGCTACGATGCCGTAAAGAGTGGCTACGTTGGAAATATCATCCCTCGTGGCGAGCATCACTACAGTCAGTTGGAAGTGAACCACTATCTGCATGCCGTCAAGCGTGCCGCCGACTTCCACATCATGGTAAACGGTCATGAGGCCGTGCGCCCCACAGGTCTCTGCCGCACATGGCCTAACCTGGTGGGCAACGAGAGTGCCCGTGGCACGGAGTATCAGGCTTTCGGCGGCACAAAGCCCGGACATACTGCTATCCTGCCCTTCACCCGCCTGCAGGGAGGCCCGATGGACTACACGCCGGGTATCTTTGAGATGGACTGCGCCAACGGTTCACACTGCAACAGCACCATTTGTGGCCAGTTGGCCCTCTACGTCACAATGTACAGCCCACTCCAGATGGCTGCCGATTTCCCCGAAAACTACATGAAGCACAAGGATGCCTTCCAGTTTATCAAGGATGTGGCATGCGATTGGGATGAGAGCCTCTACTTAGAGGCCGAGCCAATGGAGTATATCACTGCTGCGCGCAAGGCCAAGGGTACAGGCAACTGGTTTGTGGGCTGTGCGGCAGGTTCCGAGGCTCACCAATCGATACTGAAGTTCTCTTTCCTCGACCCAGGCAAAAAATATATTGCCACGGTCTATGCCGATGCAAAGGATGCCGACTACAAGACCAACCCGCAGGCCTATACTATCAGGAAGGGTGTCGTGACAGCCAAGACGGCCCTGAAACTCACGGCTGTTCCCGGTGGCGGCTATGCCATCAGCATCGTGGAAGCAACAAAGGACGAACTTAAAGGACTCAAGAATCTATGAAACTCAGAAACATATTACTTAGCGCAATGGCCTTGATGGCGACATCAGCCTTTGCAGCCGACAAACTCAGTCTGACATCGCCCGACGGACAGATGCAGATGACCTTCACGCTCTCCGCTCAGGGTGAGCCGGTATACGACCTCTCTTATAAGGGAAAGGCAGTCATCAACCCTTCCAAGCTCGGTCTGGAACTGAAAGCCAATTCTTACGAGGAATACACGGCACAGGGAGCTACCCGTACAGCCAGCACCAGTCAGACCAACCTGCAGAGCGGCTTTACGCTCGCAGACCAGCAGACTGCTACCTTCGATGAGACATGGCAGCCCGTTTGGGGTGAGACGCGTGACATCCGCAACCACTACAACGAACTGCTCGTCACCCTGCATCAGGAGGCACAGCAGCGCGACCTCAGAATCCGTTTCCGCCTCTACGACGACGGACTCGGCTTCCGCTATGAGTTCCCGCTGAGCCAGAACCTGAACTACTTCGTCATCAAGGAGGAGCACACGCAGTTCGCCATGACGGGCGACCACACCGCATGGTGGATTCCCGGCGACTACGACACGCAGGAGTATGACTACATGGAGACTCGCCTCTCCGAGATCCGCAGTCACATGAAGGAGGCCATCACACCCAATGCCTCGCAGCATCCGTTCTCAGAGACTGGCGTACAGACCTCACTCCAGATGAAGACCGACGACGGCCTTTACATCAACATCCACGAGGCTGCACTGGTGGACTACTCGTGTATGCACCTGAACCTCGATGACAAGAATATGGTATTCGAGTCGTGGCTGACACCCGATGCCAAAGGCGACAAGGGCTATCTACAGGCTCCCTGCACCTCGCCCTGGCGCACCATCATGGTCTCTGACGATGCCCGCGACATCCTGGCCTCGAACCTGATTCTGAACCTCAATGAGCCGTGCAAGATTGAGGATACCTCGTGGATCAAACCTGTGAAGTACGTCGGTGTATGGTGGGAGATGATCAACGGCAAGAGCCAGTGGTCATACACCTTCGACCTGCCCTCTGTACAACTTGACAACCTCGACTATTCGAAGACTAAGCCTCATGGCCTGCATGGTGCCAATAATGAGAATGTACGCCGTTATATAGACTTCGCTGCCAAGCACGGATTC
>ODAI012685080.1_pt1 | contig 10599 bp, 7 predicted proteins | sample 1539321 | NCBI WGS metagenome assembly ODAI01 (sample SAMN02144231, study PRJEB22623) | gut metagenome | biome: sheep rumen | host: Ovis aries | place: New Zealand | reverse complement strand
CATCAGCGGCATAAACAGGTCATATCCTGCTGTCAGTTCTGCTATGAGAAAGACACCTGTCAATGGAGCGTGCATAACACCAGACATTACTCCTGCCATTCCCAATAGTGTGGCATTCTCTACAGGGAAAAATGGTCCCAGTTCATAAAGGTTCCAAAGGCTTCCAAAGAGGAATCCTACGAAGGCTCCTATGAATAGCGATGGGGCGAATGTACCGCCACATCCTCCTGCACCGTTCGTACTTGCTGTTGCAAAGGCTTTCGTCAGGATTACGAAACCTACATACGCCAACAGCATCAAGGTTCCCCCACCAGCAAAGAATGTCTTTGTGGTAAGCTGTTGCAGGTTGTTTTCGTCACCACTGAGCAATATGTTTATTGACGAATATCCTTCGCCATAAAGGGCAGGGAAGAGGAACAACAGGGAACTAAGCACTATGCCGCCAAGCATCAGCTTTACGTATCGATTGTGTATCTTTATGAATATCCCTTCGCAGAAAGTCATCATCCTTATGAAGTAAAGCGATACTAATCCGCAGGCAATGCCCAACAATATGTTCGAAGGTACACGATTTACCACCCAAGGGTTTTCCAGTGTGAAGTCAAACAATTTTGCATCTCCCACTAAGATATATGTAAAGCAGGTTGCTGTGACAGAGGCTATCAGTATCGGTGATATCGATGCCATAGTAAGGTCTATCATCAGCACCTCGATGGTAAAGACAAGTCCTGCTATCGGTGCCTTAAAGATGCCGGCGATAGCTGCTGCCGCACCACATCCCACCAGTAGCATAAGGGTCTTGTTGTTCATGCGGAACAACTGTCCAAGATTACTTGCTATTGCTGAACCAGTTAGTACAATAGGCGCCTCGGCACCTACAGAACCACCAAAGCCGATGGTTACTGCTGATGCTACAACAGAAGACCAGCAGTTATGTGCCTTCAAACGGGAGCGCTTTGAGGATATTGCATATAGTATTCGGGTGATACCATGAGAGATGTTGTCTCGTACAATGTAGTGGACAAAGAGCATAGTAATCCAGATGCCTATGACAGGAAGTATTAGGTACATCCAGTTGTACTGGTTTGCTCCTATCTCGATGGTAAGCAGATTTTGTATTATGTGTATCAGAGAGTGAAGCACAAAAGCTGCAAAGGCAGCAAATATGCCTACAAAGAAGGCAAGGACAAGGATGAATTTCTTGTCCGAGAAATGTTTCTGCCTCCAGGTGAGGATACTATCTGATAATTTCAAATTCGCCATTCTGTCTTATGCGGATTATTGACGATGGTTTATGTGGCTGGTGCTCCTGACGACGAGAGGTGCAGATGTAATCTACGGCATTCCTTATCTCTTCTGATATGTCGCAATAGTTTTGCGCTGCTGGTTCGCCGCTGATGTTGGCACTTGTTGAGACAATAGGCTTCTGCATCCTGTAACAAAGCTCTTTCGAAAATTGCTCTTGCGTAATGCGCATCGCTATAGAGCCATCTTCTGCGATGAGGTTTTTCGCCAATCCGTCTGCTCCGTCCAGTATTACGGTAGTAGGCTTTTCAGACATTGTCATAACATCCCATGCTACCTCTGGCACATTCCTGACATATCGTTGAATGCGGTTGTCGGAATCTACAAGACATATCATAGCCTTCGACTCTGCACGTTTTTTTATGGCATAAATCTTTGCAACAGCCTCTGCATTTGTTGCGTCACAACCTATGCCCCAAACCGTATCAGTAGGGTAGAGGATTACTCCACCAGCACGCATTACTTTTACAGCCTCTGCGATATCCTTAGTATATTGAGAATTGACCATTGAAAATTGACTATTGACCATTGACCATTGACTATTCACTCTTCGCTTAGGCTCTTCTTGTACCATTCAAAAAGCATCTTCACACCATCTTCGATTTCAATCTTGTGGGTCCATCCTAAGCGATGCAGTTTGTCAACAGAGATAAGTTTTCTCATCGTTCCGTCTGGTTTTGTGCTGTCGAAAGCTACTTCCCCTTCAAAACCTACAGCCTTGCAAACCAACTCTGAAAGTTCGCGAATGGTGAGTTCCTTTCCTGTTCCTACATTGATGTGGCAGTTGCGAATCTCTCCCAAAGAAGGTATTGCACCACCACGACCTGCTGAGTGGTTCCTGTCCACCTGTCCGTCAGCAGAAACACCATAGTGTACTGAAGAGTATTTCTCTATTCCGATGATGTCCTTGAAATCTACGTTCAGCAGGCAGTGTACAGAAGCGTCTGCCATATCCTCAGACCATAGGAATTCCCTGAGAGGAGTGCCTGTTCCCCAGAGAGTCACCTTATTGTTCTCGATGCCATATTTCTTCAAGACAGCCTCTATCTCCTCATGTGAAGCATAACCATTAATACCCTCTACAGGACGTTTGTTCATGTCTGTGACGACGGCATCCCAGTTGCCGTCATGAATGAGTTTTGCAAGATATATCTTTCTCATCATGGCAGGCATAACGTGCGAGTTCTCCAGGTGGAAGTTATCCTGCGGACCATACAGGTTTGTCGGCATTACAGCAATATAGTTGGTGCCATATTGCAGGTTGTAAGATTCACACATTTTAAGGCCTGCTATCTTTGCTATGGCATATTCCTCATTAGTATATTCCAGAGGGCTTGTCAGCAGGCAGTCTTCTGACATTGGCTGTGGAGCATTTTTTGGGTATATGCAGGTGCTGCCAAGGAAAAGCAGTTTCTTCACTCCATGAGCGTATGCTTCGCTGATGACATTGCATTGTATCTTCATGTTCATCATGATGAAGTCAGCCCTGTAGAGACTGTTTGCCATTATGCCACCTACGAAGGCTGCTGCCAATACTACTGCGTCTGGCTTCTCTTCATCAAAAAAAGCCTTTACTGCAACCTGATTTGTCAGGTCCAGTTCTTTGTGAGAACGGCCTACGAGATTGTTATATCCACGAGCCTTTAGGTTGTTCCATATCGCAGAACCCACCAATCCGTGATGTCCTGCGACATATATTTTACTTGATTTGTCTAACATATTTTATCAATAACCGATTGAACTACTAAGCCATTTTAACTAATTTGGCTGCGAAATTACAAAAAAAAGAGCAAAAAAACAAACTATTGCAGAAATTTTTATTTTAAATAAAAGCAATTTTATTTTTCTTCACCCAGAATTTTGTCTGTCCCCTCGGAAGAATTTATGTTCAAAGCCCTTGAACTACTGTCCAAAGTCCTTGGACAGGTGTTTCAAGCCCTTGAACATAAAATTGTAGGCGTAGGAAAATATTTTCCCACGCCTAACAATATTAAATCTCAAGCCTTTAATCGTTACTTCTTTCCCTTTGGGGGCTATTAACGTATAGAGTATTCAACAGTGTTTACAACACGCAACCTTTTTATATAAGGTGTATTAGCATCTCTATCCTCTATAGAGAACTGTCCCTGCTGCGCATTGCGGATTTCACCAAGAGAACTGCCGGAATCGTCTGCAAACTTCTGTGCTGTCTTGCGGGCATTCTTGGTAGCCTCTTCTATCATGTCTGGCTTCACCTTGTTGAGGCCCGTGAATTCATACACGACGCTATTTCCGCCATATTCCTCACTCACCAAAGCAATGCCCTGTTTCATCAGTTCTGACTGGCGGCGCATCAGTGAGCGCACCTTGTCAACCTCTGTAGAAGTGACTGTTATGACGCTGGTAGCCTTGTAGCGGTAGTTCATTATTTCGTTTCCGTAATTATCTGCCTGACGGTCAGAGATAACAGGAGGATTGACACTGATGTCTGATTCCTTGATGCCGGCAGACTTTAGGAAAGCCAACACCTTTTTGTTCTTTTGGGTCAGAAGGTCATACATCTCGGCTGGGTCATTACCCAATTCCTTATAAACCAAAGGCCATGTTACCTTGTTGGCATTCACCTCTCGTTCAGACAAACCCTTTACTGTTACGCTGCGGTCCATATCCTTGAATGTTACGATACCGCTGCGAAGTGAAAATCCCAATACAATAATTGCAAAACCTATCACTGAGGCTGCAATAATCTTTTCATTTGTTTTCATAACTATTCTCTTTTTTGTTATAGTTTTGGTAACTATTTTTTGTTTTCGATGCAAAAGTACAACTGTTCTGTAAAATATCGTTAGGGTTTTCCCTATTTTGCAGGGAGAAACGCATAACCTATCTTACAGAAGCACCAAAATCTGCGTTGCGAGCCTCTTGTAACCTCGCAGAAGAGGCTCTGGGCGCAAAGGAGCAATACAAACATGCTTCTGAGCGCATATAGGTGACTTCTCATTTTTAAAAAATATATGAATTTAAGCGTTTTTTTTGTTTTTTTAAATAATTTGTTGTACCTTTGCACCACCTTTCTATATGTACGAATGTTTCATAATTCAAATAATTTAAAATAAAACATTATGTCACAATTAGAACCGTTAATTGCCAACCTCGCCCTTATTTTGATTTGCGCAGGCGCGATGACTCTGCTTTTCAAGCAGTTAAAGCAACCTGTAGTATTAGGTTACATCGTGGCAGGTTTCCTTGCTTCACCCAACAACAGTAATCGAAAACGATAACAATAATATAAACATTAAAAAACATGAAAAAGAAAAATGTAATGGCATGTGCCATAGCGATGGCTGCTGTGGTAGGAGGGTTCACTTCGTGTGGTCTTGACATTCCAAAAGAGATTCCATCATCTTACAAGACAATGACAGTGACAAAGTCTGACATTGAAATTCCGATTAAGTTCAGTGCCAAGATGAAGGGTAAGACCGATGTTACCGTTACTCCACAGATTAGTGGTCAGTTGGTTAAAATATGCGTCAGCGAAGGTCAGCAGGTGGTAAAGGGACAGACTCTCTTCATTATCGACCAGCGCAATGCACAGCTGGAATTGGAGGCTGCTCAGGCTAATCTGAATGCTGCCCTTGCACAGGAAAGCAGTGCAAAACTGGAGTATGAGTCAAACAAAAATCTGTTTGACAAGCAGATAGTGAGCCGCTATATGCTCGACAACTCTCTGAATACATACCATCAGGCACAGGCAGCTGTTGCACAGGCTCGCGCTTCTGTAAACCGTGCAAAGGTTAATTTGGGCTTCTGCACCATATCGGCTCCAGTTTCGGGCGTTATCGGTATGATTCCTGTTCGTGCAGGAGACCAGGTAAGTCCTATGTCCGAACTTACCATCCTCAGTGGCAATACTACTATGACAGCAGAATTCTCTGTTACAGAGGCTGTTATCGAAGAGATGGTGCAAGAGGGAATAAAAGACTTTGATAAAGAAAAATACATCGCAAATCTTCCTGACGTAACATTCATAATGAAGAATGGTACGGAATATCCTTACAAAGGTCGTATCACCAGTTTGACAGGCGTGGTAGATGCTGCTACAGGTTCTTTGGCATCAAAGGCAACATTCCCTAATCCTGAAGGACATCTCTATTCAGGCATACAGGGAACTATCGTTATTCCTGTTGCAGAGAAGAATGTTATGGTTGTTCCACAGAATGCAGTTGTTCGTCTGCAGGACCAGTCATTGGTTTATAAGGTTCAGAAGGACAGCACTGCTACAGCTGTAACCGTTACAACAGCACCAACAGGAAACGGTAAGGATGTCATCATTCTTACAGGTCTCAAGGTAGGCGACAAGATTGTTACAGAAGGTGCAAACAATGTCCAGGAAGGAGAGCGCGTACTCTTTCCAGAAGAGAAAAAGAGTGAAAAGTAAATAATCAGAGCTTCTGTAATATGAAGAATAACATATTTATAAACAAATACGTGATGGCATGTGCCATCTCTATTGTCATCTCTTTGGTGGGATATATCTGTATGAGTACCCTGCCAATTGAGCAATATCCGAACATTGCGCCACCAACAGTCAACGTAACGACAAGTTACACTGGTGCCGATGCCAATACTATCATGAAATCTGTCGTGCAGCCGCTCGAATCTGCTATCAACGGTGTGCCAGACATGACATATATGACAAGTAAGGCATCATCTAATGGTGAGGTTGAAATCAACGTATATTTCAAGGGTGGCACAGATCCTGATATGGCAGCTGTCAACGTACAGAACCGTGTTACTCGCGCTACGTCAATGTTGCCTGCCGAAGTTACGAAGGTCGGTGTGCAGGTAGCGAAGAAACAGAACAGTATCTTGCAGATTGTTGCCGTGAAGAGTGCCGATGGCAAGTATGATGACAACTTCGTCTCTAACTATGTTGACATCAACGTCAAGCCACGTCTGATGCGTATCAGTGGCGTAGGTGAGGTACAGTCACTGGGTAATACCTATGCCCTGCGTATATGGTTGAAGCCTGATGTCTTGGCGCAATACGGCTTGGAGCCAAATGATGTGTTTGAAGCTGTTAGCAGTCAGAGCTTTGTGGCTGCAACGGGTTCATTGGGTGACCAGTCAGAGAACAACTATCAATATACTATGGAGTATAAAGGTACTCTGAAGACTATTGAGGAATTCAATGACATCGTACTCCGTACCAGCGATGGTGGTCACATGCTCCACCTAAGCGATGTGGCAGATGTAGAGATAGGTGCCATGAGCTATAACTTCATGTCAAACATTGGAGGTAAGCCTGGTACTATGTTCTTGATATTCCAGGCACCTGGTGCTAATGCTACTGAGGTGAATGCCAATATAAATAAGCTGTTCGAGGACCTGAAGCCTATGATGCCTGCAGGATTGGAATTCGTTACGCTGATGAGTTCTGATGACTTCCTTTATGCTGCTATTGACAGTGTGGTAGAGACACTTGTCATTGCCATTATCCTTGTGATTCTCGTGGTGTTCTTCTTCCTCCAGAACTTCAAGGCAACCATCATTCCTTCTATCTCAATTATCGTGTCGCTGCTGGGTACCTTTGCTGTCGTTATGTTGGCAGGTTTCTCTCTCAACATTCTGACACTCTTTGCCCTTGTGCTTGCTATCGGTACTGTGGTGGATGATGCCATCGTGGTAGTAGAGGCGGTGATGGCAAAGATGGAAGGCGGTATCAGTGATGCCCGCGAGGCAACACGCCAGGCGATGAACGAGGTGTCTGTTGCCGTTGTATCTTGTACCTTGGTATTTATGGCGGTGTTTATTCCTGTCTGCTTCATGCCAGGAACGTCAGGAGCATTCTTCACCCAGTTTGGTATTACCATCGCTTCGTCAGTAGGTCTGTCATGTATATCGGCTCTTACATTGTGTCCTGCCTTGAGTGCTATCATGTTGAAGGTTACTGAAGGCAAGAAGGAGAGCAAGAATCTTACATACTATACTAAGATGGCATACAATGCCAGCTATAATGCCATTTACAACAAATATTCAAATGCCGTACAGAAGTTCCTTGGTCGCCCAATATTGGCATGGACACTGCTGGCTTGTGCTGCGGCTCTGTTCATCTTCTTCATGAAGAATCTTCCTTCAGGACTTGTTCCTCAGGAGGACCAGGGCGTTATCCTCGTCGATGTAAGTGCTCCGGAAGGTACTACACTTCATGAGACACGTGAGATAATGAAGAAGGTAGAGGCAAAGGCGCAGGAGATACCAGAACTGGAGAGCTTCGCTTCTGCCTGCGGCTATGGTATGATGTCTGGAGCCGGTTCTAACTATGGTACGCTGATTATACGTCTGAAACCATGGAGTGAGCGTGAAGGTTTCAATCATTATATAGATATGATTATCGGACGTCTGTACTATGCCTGCAAGGAAATAAAGAATGTGCAGGTTACTCCATTCCAGATGCCACAGGTGCCAGGTTACGGTTCTAACAACAGTGTGAACCTTGTGCTTGAAGACTTGAACGACGGTGATTTGGGTGAGTTTGCAAAACTGGCAAGGAATTTCCTGCATAAGCTCGGTCAGCGTGAGGAAATCAGTATGGCGATGACGTCATATTCAGACCGCTTCCCAAAATATCAGATTGATGTAGATGCTGCACAGTGCGACCGCTCTGGTGTGTCACCTGCTACAGTGCTCAATACACTTGGAGCTTATTGCGGTGGTGCCTATATCGGTAACTACAACCAGTTCGGTAAGGTATATCGTATCATGTCGAGTGCTTCTCCGGAATATCGCCTTGACCCTTCTTCCCTTAACAATATCTTTGTAAAAGTGCAGGGAGGTAAGATGGCTCCTATCTCAGAGTTCGTCTCTGTTAAGGATGTCGTGGGTACTGCAAGTGTAGAACATTTCAATCTTTTCCAGAGTATTACCTGCTACATTCAGCCAGCAGGCGGCTATACGGAAGGCGATGCCCACAAGGTCATTGCCGAGGTGTTCGAGGAAACGATGCCAAAGGGTTACAGCTATGAGTATAGCTCTATGTCACGAGAGCTTGAGGAGGCAGCAGGCTCTAATGCTACTGTCCTTATATATGTAATATGTGTTATCCTCATATATCTTATCCTTGCTTCGCTCTATAACTCATGGTTCACCCCGATGGCAGTATTGCTTTCTGTACCATTCGGTTTGATGGGAGCCTTCATTATGGCTTACCTCGGTTCACTGCTCAATCTGCCTGGTATGGATAACAATATCTACCTGCAGACGGGTGTCATCATGCTGATTGGTCTGTTGTCAAAGACGGCAATCCTTATCACCGAGTTTGCTACAGAGCGTCGTGCACAGGGCTTAAGCATTCGTGATGCTGCCTTCGAGGCATGTAAGGAACGTCTGCGTCCTATTCTGATGACAGTGGCAACGATGATTATCGGTATGATACCGCTTATCATCGAAGGTGGCGCCGGTGCCAATGGTAACCGTGCCCTTGCCCTCGGCGTAGTAGGAGGTATGTCAGTAGGTACGGTAGCTCTGCTGTTCGTCGTACCGGCATTCTTCATATTCTTCCAAGGTTTGCACGAGAAATTCCAGGGTAAGGATACAGTAGCGAAAGCGGAATAAGGTTATAACATAATATCGAAAAAATATGAAAATACAAAATATATTAGCAGCTACAGTCGTGAGCGTTATGCTCACGGGCTGTGGCCTATATGATAAGTATGAGCAGAAGACCACGGCTCCAACCAATGTCTATGGCACCAGTCAGGAGATAAAGGCTGCGGAGGATGGTACTTCTATAGCCCAGATGTCATGGCGCGAGTTCTTCACCGACCCCGTGTTGCAGAATCTTATCGAGCAGGTTCTTGCAAACAATACCGACCTCAATTCCGCTCGCATAGCAGTCGAGAAGAGTGAGGCTTCCCTCAAGATGGCAAAGATGGCATACCTGCCATCCTTCAGCCTCGGTCCTCAGGGCAGCCTCAGTAAGTTTGGCAGCAGTTCATGGGCGAAGACCTATAATCTGCCTCTGCAGATGTCATGGGATGTAGAGTTGTTCGGAGGCATTACCAATAAGAAGCGTGCTGCCAAGGCTGTACTGCTGCAGTCGCAGATACGCAAGGAAGCCGTTGTTTCAAATCTCATTGCCACTACGGCAAGCCAGTATTATCTGTTGCAGGTGCTCGACCGTCAGCTCGAGATACTCATTATGACAGACAGCTTGTGGAAGAAATCATTAGACACTCAGAAGGCGTTATGGGAAAACGGCAAGGCATACAGCACGTCAGTAAACCAGATGGAATCATCCTATCTCGATGTAAAGACCCAGATAGTTGATGTTCGTCGTGAAATCCTGGCAGTGGAGAATGCCATCTGCCGCCTGCTCGCTGTCACTCCGCAGCATATCAGCCGCAGCAAGTGGGGCAGTAATGACCTTCATCATCCTGATGCTCTTGGCGATACTGGCAAGCGTATGTTCGACACACGCTACCTCAAGACAGGCATCCCAGCCACTATGCTTGAAAATCGTCCAGACATCCGCATTGCCAACCATGCTATGGAAGAAGCATTCTATAACACACAGGCAGCGCGTGCAGCCTTCTTCCCAAGCCTTACGCTCAATGGCGCAGTTGGATGGTCCAATTCAGGCGGAGGTCTTATCACTGATCCTGGTAAGTTGTTGCTTAATTTCGTTGGCTCTCTTACTCAGCCCATCTTTGCACGCGGCAAGTTGACTGCTAATAAGAAGATTGCTCAGCTCACAGAAGAAGACCTTCAGCAGAAGTACATCCAGACAGTTATAAATGCTGGCAATCAGGTAAACGAAGCAATGGCAGACTGTCAGACAGCCCGTGATAAGTACGAATATTACAACCGTCAGATAAAAATACTTCAAGAGGCATATAAAGGCACCCACGAGCTGATGGACAATGGTAAAGCCAGTTATCTGGAAGTCCTCACAGCCCAGGAGTCCCTCCTGAGTGCACAGCTTAATGAAGCCATGAATATGTACGATGGAACAGAAGCCGTAATAGAATTATATATCGCCTTAGGCGGAGGTACAAAGTAGTCTTGGTTATCTCTATTTGACTTCATACTTTAGTTTCTGAAAATTAAGGAAAACATCTTCCTATAACAGAAAGCACGATGCAAATATACGCATCGTGCTTTTTTGTAAATTTATGCGAATGTATTCCCAGCGTGGGAACATTTTATTCCCCGTGAGGGAACATTTTATTCCCAAGGTGGAAACAATAATGCCTGTAGGGCTTGGCTGACATGGTTATTAACCATAGGCTGACTATCGACCGATAAAGGCATGTT
>ODAI012362767.1_pt1 | contig 10600 bp, 9 predicted proteins | sample 1539321 | NCBI WGS metagenome assembly ODAI01 (sample SAMN02144231, study PRJEB22623) | gut metagenome | biome: sheep rumen | host: Ovis aries | place: New Zealand | reverse complement strand
TTTATCACGAAGATCTTCGACTGGCTGAGACCGACGAAGCTCTTTGGCGGCATTGTCGAAAAGCTCGAAAAGCGTGCTCTCGGCAAGTCTGAGGGCATTCAGAAGGCGGAGTTCTGGGGGCTCACGCTGTTCGTGGGCATTCCGCTCCCGGGCACAGGGGGCTGGACGGGAGCGCTTGCGGCTTCGCTGCTCAAGATCGATATTAAGAAAGCCTCTCTCGCGATCCTGCTCGGCATCGCGATCGCGGCCACCATCATGACCTTCATCTCGTATGGGGTCTTTCATATGTGATTTGATTTGTTTCTTCGGGGGCTGCCGCTTTGCGGCGGCCCCTTTTGTCCTTTTGTCGCAGTATCAGTTAAGGCAGGCTGTATCCTAATCAATGGACCGGCAGAAGAGCATCATCTTCATCGAAAAACGCACATCCTTCCCTCGAGCTAGCAAAATGCAAACATTTTGCGATCTCTCAGTCGGATGCGCAATGTTTTTCTCACGAAGATGGATGCTCTTCTGCGAAACCTGAACAATACAGCCTGCCTGAACTGCTGCTGCTCTTAATGCCAACACAAGCATCATCCTCGCTTCACAATTCTTGCAGACTGCATCCTAATCTGCGGGCAGGCAGAAGAGCATCATCTTCATCGAAACCTGAACAATACAGCCTGCCTGAACTGCTGCTGCTCTTAATGCCAACACAAGCATCATCCTCGCTTCACAATTCTTGCAGACTGCATCCTAATCTGCGGGCAGGCAGAAGAGCACCATCTTCCCCCCACTGTTATAGACAATTATTCGAAAAAAGGGCCATCTTATGGTATACTTACTTTATATATCGTAACGACAAGAGGCAAGGGGATCAGTATATCATCGCTCATCACAGCGTGAATGAACCACAGTGACATGAAAGGATGACGTAACCATGAGCTACAGAATTCTAGGAAGCATAACCGCCGGCGCCGCCGCAATGATCGCGGGAGGCTCGATCGCTGCTGCGTACAACGTTTTCAAGGGATTCCTTCTCCGGCACGGGACTTACGATGATGACCCGCCCGGAGACAAGGAATACACCACCCCCGAACTCCAGGACCGCTATCTCGAGGAGATCCACTGGAACGAAGCGCAGGATTTTTCCGATGTGAGCATAACCTCGGGTGACGGGCTCCGCCTCATGGGAAGCTATCTCCCGGCTTCGGAGGAGGCAGTGAGGAACGTGATCCTCGTCCACGGCTACCACAGCACAGGCTACAAGGACTTTGCCGGAATCCTGAAGTACTATCACAAGGACTCCAACGTGCTCATGATCGAGCAGAGAGCCCACAGGAGAAGCGCAGGGAAGTACATCACGATGGGAATCAGAGAGAGTGAGGATCTTGCCCTCTGGTGTGCTTTTATGAACGAGAAAGCGGGCAGCAATCTGCCGATGTACCTGCACGGCGTCTCCATGGGTGGGGCGACTGTCGCTATGGCCGAGGGTGAGGAGCTGCCGGACAATGTCAAGGGGATCATCTGCGACTGCGGCTTCACGAACCCGTACGATATCGCTGTTCATGTGTCCAAGACATACATGAACGGGACGACGATCCCGCTGATGCCCATGGTCAACAGGTATGCAAAATGGCTTGCAGGCATTGATCTGAGGGAGAAGAATGCGCCGGATATTTTAAGGAGCGCGAAAATCCCGATCCTCTTTGTTCACGGCACCTGGGACAAGTTCGTCCCGCCTCATATGAGTGTGCGCAACTATGAGGCCTGCAGCGCGCCGAGGAGGATCTGCCTCGTGGATGAGGCGACCCACGCCATGTCGTTCCTGAAGGACACTGAAAAATATGTGGCTGCGATGGAGGATATGTTTGCGGGTTGGGATACAGACGGGAAAGAAGCAGCGACCGAGCAATGAAAGGAGAGACTTATGGCTGAAAACAAAGTAAGGCACCTTGGCGTTATCATGGACGGAAACCGCAGGTGGGCGAAGAAGCATATGTTCAAATCTGTCATGCGTGGCCATGAGAAGGGACTGGACGCTTTTATGGACACTTGTACATGGTGCCAGGACGAAGGAATCCCGTATCTCACGGTCTACGCGTTCTCGACGGAGAACTGGGAGAGGAGCCGCGAGGAGGTATCCAGCCTCTTTAACCTGATGGGAAAATTTTTCAGGGATGAGATCGATACATGTATAAGCAGGGATATTCGAATCAAGGTCATCGGTGACCTCTCCAGACTGGATGCCGAATCCATGGAGACAGTCCGCAAGGCCGAGAGTATGACCGCGCACTGCAGCAACCTTCTTGTCCAGATTGCCATCTCCTACGGCGGCAGGGATGAGATCGTGCGCGCGATCAAAGCATACGCGCAGAAGGCCGCGCGCGGTGAGGTCGATCCGGATAGCCTTACCGAGAAAGAGTTCGAGAGCTATCTTGACACGGCCGGAGTTCCGGATATAGATCTGGTCATCCGCACCGGCGGCAACCGCAGACTGTCCAACTTTTTCCCGTGGCAGACTGTCTACTCGGAGATATGGTTCACGGATGTGCTCTGGCCGGATTTTTCAAAAGAAGATATGAAGGCCGCTCTGGACTATTATGAGACAATCAAAATCAACAAAGGAAAATAAGCGATGAGAAAAGACAGAAATCTGGAAGCGTTCAGGCAATTCTACTGGGAGACATTTAAGAGGCTGGAAAAGAAGACGCTGGCCTTTAACAGGACACTCAAAAAGGATGAGAATCCGATTATTCGCCCGTTCATGGAGGACCTGGCGGATCTCAATCAGGGCGGTAAAATGCTGCGGGGCATGCTCGTCGAGTTCGGCTATCAGATCGCCCGAAATGCCCGCGGAGCCTCTCTTCTCGATCTTTCGGTCAGCGACGCGCTCGCGCTGACATTTGAAATGTTCCAGACGGGTGTGCTTGTCCACGATGATGTCATAGACAATGCGGCCCAGAGAAGAGGTAAGATCACGGTCCACAGGCGCTATGAGCACCGGCTCGATGTGCGCGATATCAGGATGGTATCCGGCATTGAGAAGCCACAGGAAATCGCGAAATCCGTCGGCATATGTGTCGGCGATCTCGGTATTTATTATGCAAATAAACTCCTCGCCGACTCCTACGGCACCGACCCGGCACTGGGGCAGCTGATCTCGTATTTTGACGATATTGTCATCCAGACGATCCGGGGCGAGCTTCTCGACGTGGTCCTGCCCTATGAGATTCAGGACCCGGGCATCGGGGAGGAGGAGAGAGCAAAGCTCCTCGAGAAATCCATCTATGATATTTATTTCCTGAAGACAGCCGGCTACTCGGTGATCGGTCCGCTTCATCTCGGGATGATCCTCGGCGGCGCGGATAAGAAAGAGATGGCCTCCCTTGACAGGTGCGCGCGCGACATAGGCATCGCGTATCAGATCATGGATGATATCCTGGGAGTATTTGCAGACCCGAAGATCCTGGGAAAGGATGTCGGATCGGATGTGGCAGAGTACAAGCAGACGATCCTCTATATGTATGTGCGGACCATGAAGCCTCAGTACACGGACGAACTCCTGCAGTATTACGGCAAGAAGCACGTAAACAGCAAGGATATTGAGCAGGTGCAGAGGATATTCGAGGAATCCGGCGCCCTGGCCTACGCGCAGAGTGTGCTGGCGGATCATTTCGACAGCGCGGAGAGAAAAATCGGACGTATGAAGTTCATGACTGCGGAGGATAAGAGGATCCTGCGCGGCTTCATTTCCTACTGCAAGGGACGGAGGAAATGAGACCCGCCCTAAACTCTGTGTTGCCATGTGCGGTTTTTATGATATAATTTTTTAAGTTTAGCTGCCGGGATCCGGAATCTAGACAGCGGATCCTGTGATGTCAGAGAAGAACCGTCTGACAGCCAGAGAGTAATAAGTGGACGGAGGAATATTATGCATTTTACGAAGATGCACGGAATCGGCAATGATTATGTGTATGTCGACTGTACGAAGGAGACCGTGGAAGACCCCTCGGGCGTCGCTGTACGCGTGAGTGACAGGCACTTCGGTATCGGCTCGGACGGACTCATACTGATAAAGCCGTCCGATATAGCGGATTTTGAGATGGATATGTACAATGCGGACGGCAGCCGCGGAAAAATGTGCGGCAACGGTATCCGCTGCGTGGGCAAGTATGTATATGATCACGGTCTCACAGACAAGACGACCGTCAGGATCGCGACCGGTTCCGGTATAAAGATCCTCACTCTTCAGACAGAGGACGGCAAGGTGAAAAATGTCCGTGTGGACATGGGAGAAGCCATTTTAGAGCCCGAACTGATTCCGGTCAGGATGTCTGAGAAGGTGATCGCCGCCTCAAGACCGGCGGCCTGCGACATCACCGGCAGAACTGCCGTGGATGTGCCGCTGAGGGTACTCGGACACACGTATAAAGTGACCTGCGTCTCCATGGGCAATCCGCACTGCATCGTGTTCATGGATACACCGGAGGATGTGGAAAGCCTGCAGATTGAGAGCGTCGGACCTCATTTTGAGCATCACGAAGCTTTTCCCGACCGTGTGAATACTGAATTTGCGGCTATGCAGGGAGAGCATGAAATAAGGATGCGCGTGTGGGAGAGAGGTTCCGGGGAGACCTGGGCATGCGGGACCGGTGCATGCGCGACAGCCGTTGCGGCGATATTGAACGGATACGGGCAGAGCCCGGTCAGACTGCACCTGAACGGAGGAGACCTCCTGATCGAGTGGGACCGGGACACCAATCATGTCTTTATGACCGGACCGGCCGAGGAAGTGTTTGAAGGGGAGTGGAAACAATGAAGAGAATAAGGACCTTACTGGCCCTCATCGCTGCCGCAGTGATGCTGGTATGCGGCTGTGGGCGCGCCGCAAACGACAACGGTGTACCTGCCGATTCGGTCATATCCGCAAATGCTGTGGCAACAAGCAGCCAGTCCGGCACTGACAGCCTGCCGGGTGACAGTACAGTTGCCGCGGCTGTAGAGAGTTCGGTGCTGGTGCCCCCGGAAGAGCGGAACGTACCCGTCATATATCTGATCATCCCGACGGAGACAGGGCTGTCCGCCCAGATGGAGGATATTATTCTCAAGGGGGCGCGGCGCGCAGGTTACGATGTCATCGTTAAGACACACGACGGAGTGGCGGAGAAACAGTCAAAAGCCTTCGCGGAAGCCGTCTCGGATAAAGCCTGCGCTGTCATCTGCGACAATATCGCGGACGAGGGAATCAAGCAAGACGCGCAGACCGCGAGGGAAGCGGACATACCGGTCTTTCTCGTGAACCGCGGTGTCCCGGATGAGGGCGTCTGTGACGGACAGGTAAGGACAGACCGCAATTCCGCCATGACAGCGCTCGCTGAGATATTTGCGAGACACCACCGGCTGCGTGAGACGTACGCGCTGATCTATAACGCCAATAACAGCTTCGAGAACCTCTATGCCGCTTCTTTCAGGAGGGGGCTGAACGGATTTGCAAATATGAAAGAGGCGACAGAAGCAGGCCTCGCTGATCTTGACAGCGAGAACGTGCAGAGCGTCATAAGGAGTGTGCTCGGCTCCAACTCATCCGTCGATACCTTTGTCTGCGGAAACGGAGAGGAAGCTCTTGCTGTCATTGAAGCTCTGAAGGCGCTGGAAATCGAAAAAGAGGTCATCTGCCTGGACGGCGATAATGACCAGCTGACTGTCAGTGTCCGGGATGGATCGATCTACGCGACAGTCGTAAAACCTGCTGGGGAGCTGGCGGAGAAGATCCTTGAGATCGTTCTTTCTTATCTGCAGGAAGGCGTGAAACAGACGGAGACAGCCTATGTAGCGGGCGTTGTCATTTCAAATGATGAGCCGGCAAGTCTTGACGATATAAACCGGGAAATCGAGCTGGAGAGAGCTCCGACACCGACGCCGAGACCGTCATACAATTATGATGAAGATGATTATAACGATTATAATTATAACGACAATGATTATAACCATTATGATTATGACGATTATAATAATGACGATGACGATTATGACGACTACGACGGCGGATCAGGATCGGACAGCGGGAACGTCGACAGCACATCGGACAGCAGCTCCGGCGGGAATGACAGCGGCAGCGCGTCAGAGCCATCCGGAGATTCCGGCGGCAGCTCGGGAGGAGAGACCGGGGGCGGATCTGATGCCGGCAGTTCTGTGAGCGGGAATGACGGTGGAGAGTCTGTCAACTGATGCCCGAGGGCGGCAGTGGTATGTGTGACCGGAATTTGCGGTTACTGTACTGCCCTTACACGAAAGGAATGTATTATGAAGATATCATCGATCGGATGCGGGAATATGGCAAGCGCCATCATTGGCGGTATAATTAAGAACGGGGCCTGCGAGGCTTCTTCGATCAGAGCTGCCGACAAGTACGACAAGGCGAGAAAAAAAGCGGGAGAATCGTTCGGAATTGAGACATTCGAAGATAATTCGGAATGCATAAAAGGTGCCGATATAGTGCTGCTTGCGGTCAAGCCGAATGTGTTCCCGGCTGTGGCCGCGGATATCAGAGACTCGCTTACATGCGATCAGGTGGTCCTCTCGATCATGGCCGGAAAGTCGATCGCGGACCTCGAGGCGGGGCTTGGCAGCGATAAAAAAATCGTCCGCGCGATGCCGAATACGCCGGCGCTTGTGGGCGCGGGCATCACAGGTTACTGCCCGAATTCTCATGTGACCGACGCGGAGCTTTCGGCGGTGAGAAGCATCATCGCTTCGTTCAGCGAGGCTGAGCAGGTTCCGGAGAGCCTTATGGCGGTCGTGACATCCCTGAGCGGCAGTTCACCGGCGTATGTCTATATGTTCATTGAGGCTATGGCGGACGCGGCCGTCGCGGACGGCATGCCGCGCGCCCAGGCGTACCATTTTGCCGCGCAGACTGTGCTCGGCAGCGCAAAGATGGTGCTTGAGACAGGCAGACATCCGGGCGAACTCAAGGATATGGTCACATCACCGGCAGGAACGACAATCGAGGGTGTGGTCGCGCTCGAGAAATACGGGATGCGCAGCGCGGTGATCGAAGCCGTGAGAGCATGTACGGAAAAGGCGAGAAATATGTGATCGAAACAAATGTATGACAGCGAAAGGGCTGCCGCGGACGCGGCAGCCCTTTTCAGGTCCTTTGCGATGGGACAGATCCTCATCCCGATGTGAAAATTTCCGATCAGCGTCTGTGCCCGTAGACAATGCCGGCGGCTACTTTTGAAGCTGCATCCGTGTCCTTTAAGATCTCGATGAGACGGAGAGCGAAGGATACAGAAGTGCCCGCTCCCCGGCTTGTCGTGATATTTCCGTCGGTGACGACCCGCTGGTCAGTGACGACATAAGCTCCTGTCAGCTGGTCCTCCAGACCCGGGTAGCAGGTGGCTTTTTTGCCCTTTAAGATGCCGAGGGCGCCGAAGATCGTCGGGGCGGCACAGATCGCAGCCAGAAGTCTGCCTTCACCGGCATATCTTTCAAGAAGAGACTTGAGGCCATCATGGGCACCCAGATTTTTTACGCCCGGCTGTCCGCCCGGGAGAATGAGCATATCTGCCGTGTCTGCCTGCGCATCGTCCCAGAGGGCGTCCGCAAGGACGGTGATCCGGCTTCTGCCGGTGACTTCCCGTGTCTCATTCATTGAAACTGTGACCACTTCGATGCCGGCGCGGCGAAGCAAATCGACCGGTGTCAGCGCCTCGACTTCTTCAAATCCGTCCGCAAGAAAAATACATACTTTGCTCATATTCACCTCCGCTGAATAATCTCTGTAATATGTGGCTTTAAGCACTGTACAGTCAGGTTGAACCGTCAGATATTCTTATGAACAATATTATATATTAAAATGGTTCTTTGTGCTATGATGTAGCGGGAATATTCCTGCCGCTTCCCTGACGCGGTGAGTAATCGGACAGAACGTCAGAGGGTTTTACTTTTCTCCGCTAAGATAACAAGTATATAGGTGATTGCGAAACTATGTGCTCTCAAGGACTTGTATAAACATTCAAACGGCTTCCGCGCCAAGAACTTCTAACATTCACGGAAGCTTTGGAAAAGCATTCACAAAAATCGCAAACTCGCTTCGCTCAGACAGTGCGTTTTTTGTTCATTCCAAATCTTCCGTTCATGAAGAAGTTCTAAGGCTTGTGCAGATTGCTTGAATTGTTTATACAATTCCTCTCTGCACTGAGTTTCGCAATTACCTGAACAAGTATATTATGTAAGGAGCAGTCATATGGAAATAGAAAGAAAATGGCTCATCACGGAGCCGCCTCGTGAGCTTGAATCTTATCCGCACCATGTCATCGAGCAGGGCTACCTGAATACGCGCCCTGTCGTCCGCATCCGTCGTCAGGATGACAGTTACATACTGACCTACAAGGGAGGCGGTCTCATGGCTCGCGAGGAGTACAATCTTCCGCTGGACAAAAAGTCCTATGAGCATCTGCGGGAGAAGATCGACGGCAGACTGATCTCCAAGGTCCGCTATGTCATCCCGATCGAAAACGGTCTCGTTGTGGAGCTCGACCATTTTGAGTCTCCCCACAAAGGCCTCTATCTGGCTGAGATCGAGTTCTCGTCTGTGGAGGAGGCCGAGGCTTTTCCGGGGCTTCCGTGGTTCGCAAAAGACGTGACCTATGATATCAATTATCATAATTCTGTCATGTCAGGCATAAAATGAGAGGCGTCTTACGATGAAGATGATGCGTGCGACGGCTCCGCAATTGTAATGCAGTCTGTCTGTACTGTTCATCGGGTCAGAGGGGGTGCTAAAAAAGTTTTTTAAAAGGGATTGTGATTTTACATATCCCTGTGCTATACTGTCTAAATGTCTGTAGATATGTGAATAAAGACAACACGATCCGATTTATGAGGAGGAACTATAAAGAATGAGCGTAAAGATCGAAAAGGTTGAGAACGGCATGGCAACACTGACGGTCACAGTACCGGCAGATGACTTTAATAAGGCAATCACATCGGCTTACAATAAAACAAAAGGCCGCTTCAATATTCCGGGATTCCGCAGGGGCAAAGCATCTCAGTATATTATTGAGAAGATGTATGGCCCGGGCGTCTTCTATGAGGATGCTGCCAATGAATGCATCAACAAGTCCTATCCGCAGGCTGTCGATGAGGCAGAGCTCGAAGTCGTAGCTTATCCGGAGATCATGCCGGTCCAGATGGAAAAAGGCAAGGATTTAATCTACACAGTGGAAGTTGCTGTCAAGCCGGAAGTCAAGCTCGGCAACTACATGGCAGTCGAAGTCTCCAAGCAGGAGATCACAGTCACTGACGAAGATGTAGAAAATGAGCTCAAGAGCGAGCAGAAGAAGAATGCACGCAAGGTCGAGATCACAGACAGACCGGTAGCTGACGGCGATACGATCAATCTTGATTACGCAGGAACAGTGGACGGCGTCGCTTTCGATGGCGGCACAGCTAAGGGTCAGAGCCTCAGAATCGGTTCCGGCACATTTATTCCGGGATTTGAAGAGCAGCTCATCGGCGTTTCCGCAGGCGAGTCCAAGGATGTCGTCGTGACATTCCCGGAGGAGTATCATGCACCGGATCTGGCCGGCAAGGAAGCTACATTTGCATGCACAGTAAATTCTATCCAGGGTGAAGAACTTCCGGAGATCGACGACGAGTTCGCACAGGATGTCTCCGAGACAGCCAACACAGTCGAAGAACTGAAGGAAGAACTCAGAAAGGTCATCTTTGACAGAAAGTCTGAAGCAGCAAAGACAGCGAAGGAAAATGAGGCGGTCGAGAAGGCAGTTGCCGCATCCGAGATCGAGATCCTCGATGTATATAAGAAGGCAGAGGCCGAGAGTATCTTTGAGGATTATGCACGCCAGCTCCAGAGCCAGGGTATTCCGGTCGACGAGTTCCTGAAATATCAGGGATCTGACAGAGAGAAATTCATCGAGACACTTCTTCCGGAAGCCGAGAGAAGAATCCGCTCACGTCTGACCCTCGAGGCGATCGCCAAGGCAGAGAACCTTGAGATCACCGATGAGGAGGTCGAGGCTGAGATCACAAAGATGTCAGAGCAGTACGGCATGACAACCGATCAGATCCGTTCCGCACTCGGCGAGAGCGGCATTGACCAGCTGAGAAAAGACAGCGCTATGCAGAAGGCAATCTCTCTGATCGCTGACAATGCAATCGAGGTTTGATCTCTGACGCAGTATTCCCGTGACGTAAGTCTGTGATGAATGCGCAAAGTGGAACTTACGTGCCGGACATATGTTTGGAGGTAACAGTATGAATAATGTTCTTGTTCCATATGTCATTGAACAGACACCGCAGGGAGAGAGAAGCTACGATATCTACTCCCGTCTTCTGAAGGAGAGAATCATTTTCCTCGGGGATGAGGTGAATGACGCGACAGCTTCCATAGTAGTCGCGCAGCTTCTGTTCCTTGAAGCGGCGGATCCGTCCAAGGACCTCAGCCTTTACATTAACAGCCCGGGCGGCTCTGTGACAGCAGGCTGGGCGGTTTATGACACAATGCAGGATATCAAGTGTGACGTGGCTACCAGCTGCATCGGCAGGGTAGCGGGAATGGGCGGATTTCTTCTTGCGGGCGGCGCGAAGG
>ODAI011786767.1_pt1 | contig 10600 bp, 5 predicted proteins | sample 1539321 | NCBI WGS metagenome assembly ODAI01 (sample SAMN02144231, study PRJEB22623) | gut metagenome | biome: sheep rumen | host: Ovis aries | place: New Zealand | reverse complement strand
TTGGAAATATTTTTAAAGAAAGTTGCTATTTCTATTTATAATAAAAAAAATACTACTAAACATGAATTTAGGTTTTTTATGATAATTTTTACTATATTAATACTATTTTGGATGCCATATTTTTTATCTTATTTTCCGGGAGGAGTTTTTGCAGATACAATTGCTGCAATAAATCAAGCAACTGGAGCTGTTGGAATAACAAACCATAATCCAATTCTATATACGTTAATAATTAAAGTATTCTTAAAAATAGGGGTTTTATTTGGAAATCCATTATATGGGTTAAGGCTATTTACCATTGCTCAAGAAATTATTATGGCATTGGTATTAACATATTTTATTTATAAATTATATAAAGATAATATTAATTATAAAGTTATAGCAATTGTAACATTATATTTTGGACTATTTGAGTTAGTTCCATTATATGCTGTTTCATTATGGAAAGATGTACCATTTTCCTTGGCCTTATTTATGTTTATTATATATATTTGGGATATTGCAAAAAATAATGGGGAAAAATTGAAAGAGTATAAACATACACTTTATTATTGCCTTATTTCATTATTAGTAATGTTTTTTAGAAATAACGGAAAATATATTATATTTTTAGTAACTATTTTTATAATATTTTTATATAGAAAAAATATTATGAAAACCGCTAAGAAATTTATAATATTTTCTTTTGCTACTATTTTTCTTACATTTTTGGTTCAGGGACCAATATACAATAAGTTTAATTTAAACGGACCATTCAATGAAAATCTTGGAATATTAGATCAGCAAATTTGTTATGTTGTATATACTGATGGAAATATAACAGATGAACAGAAAGAATTTATAAATAAAATAATTCCGATAGAATCAATTAAAGAACATTATACACCATTGAATATAGATAATATTAAATGGGGAAATACTCATTTTAGCGAAAAATTTATAGAAGAAAATAAAGGCCAATATTTTAAAGTATGGTTTGAAGTATTCCTACAAAATCCTAAAAAATATATAATTGCATACTTATATAACACATTAGGTTATTGGGATGTAAATAAAGCTATTTTTTATGGATACACTCAAGAAACAATGTGGCCAGGATTAGAAGAAAAAGATATAGGATATGTCCAATATGATTTTATATATAATATTACTGGAAAATCTGTGAGAGAAATATTGAAACCAAATATAGCTATTAGTTCAGCAGTATTTTTTGTTATTACCATAGTTTTAATGATAATGACAGTATATAAGAAAAACTATAAGTATATAGTATTATTCATTCCTTCTTTGTTAACTTATTTGTCAATACTTATAGCAGTTCCATTGGCTTTTACATTAAGATATATTTATATTTTAGTTTTAACAATTCCATTATATTTTATAACACCTTTTATAAAAGAACCAACGAAGTATAAATGTATAGAAGAAAGTCAAAATCTGAAAGGGAAAATTAGTAATGAAAAAGCATAAGGATATAATAATTTCAATTATATTATCAGTTATTATGGTATTCTTTATATGGCATAATTTTTTAATTGGTGGTAATAATATTATTTTTGTATTTATATTATTTACATCATTTAATATAATAAAGAAAACATTAGCTATAAATAATAAAAAATTAAATGTTATCACAATAATAATTTCTATTATGTTTACCTTTATTGAAATTATATGTAAAAGTGTAGATAAAGATTATACGCTCAACAATATTATAAATAAATGGTTAATAGTTAATTTTATAGGTTATTTTACAATGTGTTGGACTTCAATCAAATGGACTTATACCTTATATGAAAAAGCAAATCAAAATAAAACATATATGTATAATCAAAAGATAATTCATAATAACTACTGCTTTTTTATTATATGTTTTATGCTAATATTTTTAGCATGGATTCCATATTTACTAAAATATTTTCCTGGAATAATAACACCGGATTCCTATACTCAAATAGAACAAACAATTGGAATTAGTGAATTAAGTGACCATCATCCTATAGCTCATACAGCAATTATAGGTGTATGTATTAATTTAGGCTTAATGATATTTAAGAATATTAATTTTGCAATTGCTCTGTATAGCATTGTATCTATGATATTAATGGCTTTTATAGATGCACTAGTTTTATTGTATTTACGAAAAAAGAAAGTATCACTTGTGGTTTTAGGAATACTATTAGTATTTTATATGTTTTATCCAGTAAATGCTTTGTACTCAATTACAATGTGGAAAGATATTCTATTCTCAGGAATATTTCCAATATTTTTAATTTTTTGCAATGAAATAATTTTTAATACAGATGAGTTTTTTAAATATAAAAAAAACATGATTTTATTTATAATATTTTCTTTTTTAATGATTGTACTTAGACACAATGGTTTGTATGTAGTATTTCTTACGATTCCATTTTTCTATATTGTTTTAAAGCAATATTGGAAAAAACTGTCTATAATGATTGTGTCAATTATTGCGATTAATCAAATATTTAATTTGATTATGTTTAATGGTTTAAAAGTAAAAAAAGGATCGGTGGGAGAGATATTGTCTATACCTTTGCAGCAAATTGCAAGAGTAGAGAAAGAACATAGAGATGAATTAACTTTAGAAGAAAGTGATAAAATAAACGTGTTGTTTAAATTTGAAAATATAGGAGATTATTATAACCCAACTTTATCTGATCCAGTAAAAGAAAAATTTAAAATGAATTACTTCAGTGATAATAAAATTGGATTAATAAAAATATGGGCTAAATTACTTGTGAAATATCCAAAAGATTATGTAGAATCGTTTATTTGTAATTCATATGGTTATTATTATCCAGAAGCTAAAAATTGGGTAGTTAGTAGAGCAACAATGGATCACCGTGATATGGGAATAGAGAGGCAATCTAGAATAAATTGTAAAACAGTAGAAAAAATAGATTCTTATATAGACAAAAGAGAAATACCATTAATATCGATGATGTTTAGTGTTGGATTTGTTTTTTGGATAATTGTGATATGTTTTGGTTATAAGATTTATAAAAGTGAATATAAATATATTTTTGTTTATTTACCAATTTTTATATTATGGTTAACTTGCGTTGCATCACCTGTATTTTGTGAATTTAGATATGCATATCCGATGTTTACAACTTTAGGATTATATTTAAGCTGGAATTTAATGTCAGCAAATCAAAATAAAGAAAATTCAAAAGAATTCAAAGTATGAAGAATTGCTTGACATATTCTTTAGAAATCCCTATAATAAAAATATACTAATTGATGTAGAAAGGAAATGAAGATGGATAAAATAGCTGTATTAATACCATGTTATAATGAAAGTAAAACAATAAAAAAGGTTGTAGAAGATTTTAAAAGAGAACTACCAGAAGCAGCAATATATGTATACGATAATAATTCTACAGACGGAACAGATAAAATTGCAATGGATGCAGGTGCAATAGTAAGATACGAAAGAAGACAAGGAAAAGGCAATGTAATAAGAAGTATGTTTAGAGATATTGATGCAGAATGTTATATTATGACTGATGGCGATGATACTTATCCTGCTGAAGAAGCCAAAAAACTATGCGAAGCTGTGCTTGAAAGAAATGCTGATATGGTTATAGGTGATAGACTTTCTGCCACATATTTTACTGAGAATAAAAGGCCGTTCCATAATTTTGGAAATGTTTTAGTAAGAAAACTAATTAATATGATATATAAAAGTGAAATTAGAGATGTAATGACAGGATATAGAGCTTTTAGTTATCAATTTGTTAAAACATTCCCAGTATTATCTAAGGGATTTGAAATTGAAACAGAAATGACCATTCACACTTTAGATAAAAATATGAGAGTTGAAAATATTCCTATAGAATATAGAGACAGACCTCAAGGTAGTGAATCAAAGTTAAGTACATATTCAGATGGGTTTAAAGTTTTAAAAACTATAGTAAGTCTATACAAGAACTATAGACCATTTTCATTTTTTTGCCAGGTTGCTATGATATTAGCAATAATAGGAATACTATTTTTAACTCCAGTACTAATTGATTATGTAAAAACAGGACTAGTTCCTAAAATGCCTTCTTTTGTTGCATGTGTATTTTTCTTTATGTGTGCTGTTCAATCTTTTTTTGGAGGAATGATATTGCAAACAATTGTAAAGAAAAATAGACAAGATTTTGAAATTAAACTAAATGAATATGCTGATAAATATAAATACTTAAACAATAAATAGTTTGTGAATTTATCACAAACTTTTTTTGTAATATAAATGTAATATAAAATTAGTGTATTTTTTGAAAAAATATGTTATAATTAAGGTGTTTAATGAGGAGGTAAATTATGAAAAAATATAGAAAATATATAATATTAATATTTTTTATACTTTTAGTTATAGGAATATCTAAAAGCACAAGTATTTATGCTACTAATGAATTAGAAGATGGAATTTATACTATAAAATCAAAAATAAACGAAAAATATGTGGTTGATGTGTGTAATGGGTCAAAAGAAAATGAGGCCAATATTCAACTATATGAATCAAATGGAACAGATGCACAAAAATTTAGTATAAAATATATTAAAGATGGATATTATGAAATAAAATCTGTAAAATCTAATAAAATGATAGATGTTGCAAATGGAGGAAAAAAAGAAGGAACAAACATATGGCAATATGAATCAAATGGAACAGATGCACAAAAATGGATTATAAAAAAGAATGCAGATAATACATATTCAATAATTTCAAAACTTAACAATTTATATATTGATGTGAAAGAAGGGGTAGCAAAGAATGAACAAAACATTCAATTATTCACAAAAAATGGAACAGATGCACAAAAGTTTATTTTAATAAAAAATAAATCTAATTCTACAACAGATAGTAATATAAAGCCATTAGCTCAAAAAACTATTGATGATGGAATATATACTATAAAATCAAAGCTAAATACTGGGTATGTATTAGATATAACAGAAGCCTCAAAAAATAATTGTGCAAATCTTCAGCTATATACATTAAATGGTACAAATGCACAAAAGTTTAATGTAAAATATTTAAATGATGGTTATTATGAAATAAAATCCGTAAATTCGGGAAAATTGCTAGATGTAGCAAATGGTGGAAAAACAGCAGGAACAAATATATGGCAATATGAATCAAATGGAACAGACTCTCAGAAATGGATAATAAAGAAAAACTCTGATAATTCATATTCTATGATTTCAAAACGAAATAATTTGTATATTGATGTATCAGAAGGAAAAGCTCGAAATGGTCAAAATATACAAGTATATATAGGAAACAATACAAACGCACAGAAATTTATTTTTGAAAAAACAAATTCTAATAGTGAAAATAATGAAGCAAACACAAGCATTGTATCTCAGAAAACAGTTCAAGATGGAATGTACACTATAAAATCGAAAATCAATAATAATTATGTTTTTGATGTTGCAGAAGGTTTAAATGAGAATTGTGTAAATATTCAATTATATAAAGCAAATGGAACAAATGCACAAAAATTTTACGTAAAATATATTAATAATGAGTATTATGAAATAAAATCAGTAAAATCAGGAAAAGTATTAGATGTGGCAAATGGTGGAAAAACAGCAGGAACAAATATATGGCAATACGAATCTAATGGAACAGATGCACAAAAGTGGATAATAAAGAAAAATTCAGATAATACATATTCAATAATCTCAAAGTTAAATAATTTATATGTTGATATTTTAGAAGGAACAGCTGCAGATAAGCAAAATATTCAGCTATATACAGGTAATCAAACTAATGCACAGAAATTTATTTTTGAAAAAACATCGACTTCATATAATATAAATATTAACACTTCAAAATATCCAGGATACAAAGAAAAGTTAGAAAACTTAAAAATTGCTCACCCTAATTGGAATTTTGAATTATTATACACAGGCTTAAACTTTGAAGATGTTACATCTGGAGAATGCAAAGTTCATTCTAGAAACTTAATTCCATCATCTTATTCTGGAGAATGGGTATGTCCTGTTTGTGGAACAAAACTCTATGATAGTGGCTTATATTGTGCATCAGAAAAAGCAGTTGCATATTATATGGATCCAAGAAATTTTTTAGATGAAAACAATATATTCCAATTTGAAAAATTAAATGTATATGAAGGCAGTGTACATACTCTACAAGGAATAAAAAATAAGGTAAATACAACTTTTTTAGAAAATTATGCAAATGATATAAATACTGCTTGTAAAAATAAAAATGTTAATCCATATTACATAGTTGCAAGGCTTATACAAGAACAAGGTACAAAAGGAAGCAAAATTGGAACTGGTATGGATGGAGGAGATGGAAAAACATATTACAATCCATTTAATATTGGAGCATCTGGAAATGGTTATACACAAATATATAATAATGCTCTAAATAAAGCAAAATCTTATGGTTGGGATACAATGGAAAAAGCTTTAGAAGGTGGAATAGATTTTCTAAAAAAGAATTGGCTTGAGAATTACCAAAACACATTATATCAAAATAAATTTGATATAGATACTAGAAATGGAACATCTTTATATACACACCAATATATGCAACATATAATGGGAGCATATAGTGAAGCTAAAACATTAAAAAGTATGTATAGTCAAATAAACTGTTTAGATGGAAATTTCACATTTATTATTCCAGTCTATGAAAATATGAGCTCAAATTTATCTCCAATACCAACAAGAAATTCAGAAGCATCTTCAATAAATGTTAAAGTAAATGCAAATGGTGGCTTAAAACTAAGAAGTGATGCAAATACAAGCTCAGATACAATTGAGGTTATTCCAAATGGAACGATTCTTCTATCTGTACAAAGAGGTATTAATAATAATTGGAATAAAGTTATTACAGCAGATGGAAAAATTGGATTTATGTCTGGAAATTATTTACAGGTTGTAGACACAGTAAAAAATTGTAATTATATTGCAAGAGTTAAAACAAATGATGGATCTGGATGTAAAGTTAGAGTAGGACCAAGTACAAGTTTAGATAGGATAACTACTTTAACAGATTGGACAACAGTTACTGTAATTGAAAAAGGAACATACAATAATATTAATGGATATGATTGGTGTAGGATTATTTTGGATGATGGTAGGCAAGGATATATGCCTCTAAAATATTTAAACTAGGTTGAAAAATAATTAAAATTTTAACTATGTTAAAATTTAATTATTTTTCAACAATATATTTGCGTACTGTAGGAAAGGATAGGAGAATGAAAAAAAGTAAAATTATTTTAACAATTATATTGTTTTTATTTATTTTTACAAATAATTGTACATATGCAAGTATGGCTGACTATACAGATGAAGATGCAGAAAAAGATACCCAAAGGTTGATACAAGAACATAAAGAAAATTTTGATAGTAGTAAATCAGATAATAATTATTTAAAAGAATTAACCGTAAAGGGAGGAACAATATCTCCAAATTTTGATAGGCAAGTTAAAGATTATTCTTTAAAAATAGATAGTAATATAAATGAAATTGATATAACAGCAAATCCAGAAGACACTAGGGCAAAAGTTAAAGGTGATGGAAAAATAGATATCAATAATATTTCAGAATGCAAAATAGAAGTTGTTTCAGAATCAGGGACGACTAGAACCTATTTTATAAAAATAATTAAAGCAAACAAAGAAGAAAATGCTAATGAAAATATAAAAAAAGAGGATTTAAATGATATTCATGAAGAGGATGAAAACATTATAATATCTTCTAATATTATAAAAGAGGAGAACTTAGTTCAAGAATTAAAGGATAATAAAAACATAAACAAATATGCTATTAGATTAGTAACATTAATATTAGTATTAGTTTGTATAGTTATAATTGTTAAGTCAAATAAGCGAACAAAACACTAAAATATTGTTATAATATATATTTAGCAAGCTGTGAATGGCAACAAAATATGTTTATAATAATAAAAAAAGGAGGTTATGCAAATGTGTAAAAAAATAATAAATATAATAATTATTTTTATTATAACAATAGTAGTTCTATTTAAAACTGTAACAGCATATGCAATAGGCAGTAAAGAAGAAATAGTAGAACAAAATTTAACAGATAATTATACTACAAAAGAAACAAAAACTATTACAGAAGTACAAGATGTAAAAGAAAAAAAGGTAAATACAGAAATAAATGATGACAATGAAACGAAAATTTACTCTGAAACAGAAAAAAATACTAAAACACAGAAAAAAAATGAAACTATAATAAACAATGAAACAAACAATAGTATCAATAATGAAAGTGTTAATTCTAACATTTCAGAAGAAAAGGACTATTATCCAACGAATGATATAAATAAAGTAAAAACATCAACAAATGATACAAAAGTTATTGATGATGGAACTTACATAATAAGATCTTATGTGAATAGAAATTATGTATTAGATGTAAGGGAAGGCTCAAAAAATAATGAAGCAAATATTCAATTATATAATTTCAATAATACAGATGCTCAAAAGTTTTATGTAAAACATTTAAATAATGGTTACTATGAGATTAAATCAATAAGGTCTGGAAAAGTGTTAGATGTAAAAAATGCTGGTAAAGTATCGGGAACAAATATATGGCAATATGAGATAAATGGTACAGATGCACAGAAGTGGCTAATAAAAAAGAATACTGATAATACATATTCTATAATATCAAAACTAAACAATTTATATGTTGATGTAGTTGAAGGAATTGCAAAAAATGAACAAAATATACAAGTATATTCAGGAAATGCAACAAAGGCTCAAAAGTTCGTTTTTGAAAAATATAATTCTAGTAGTTCAAATAATAATAAAGAAGAAAGAATAATCGAAGATGGAACATATACAATAAAATCTTCTATAAATAAAGAATATGCATTAGATGTAAGTGGTGGCTCAAAAAATAATGGAGCTAATATTCAATTGTATATTTCAAACAATACAAATGCTCAAAAATTTAATATAAAATATTTGAAAAATGGATATTATGAAATAGAATCTGTAAAATCAGGTAAAGTATTAGATGTAGAATATGGGGGAAGAAATCCGGGAACAAATATTTGGCAATACGAATCAAATGGCACAGATGCACAGAAATGGATAATAAAAAAGAATGAAGATAAAACATATTCTATAATTTCAAAACTTAATAATTTATATATAGATATATCAGAAGGAAAAGCTCGCAATGAACAAAACATACAAGTTTACACTGGAAATAAAACAAATGCACAAAAATTTATATTTGAGAAGACTCAAAAGAATAGTCAAGAGAATAGTTCACAGCCAATTAGAACAATAGAAAATGGAACATATATAATAAAATCATCTCTTAATGAAAATTATGTATTAGATGTTGCTGCAGCTTCAAAAGCCAATGGAGCTAATATTCAGTTATACTCATTCAATGGAACAAGTGCACAAAAGTTTAAAATAAAGTATCTAGATAACGGGTATTATAGTATAGTTACTCTTAATTCTAATAAATCAATAGATGTAAAAGAAGCTTCTAAAAATAAAGGGGCAAATGTTTGGCAGTGGGAAGAAAATGGAACAGATGCTCAAAAATGGATAATACAAGATGCCGGAAGTGGATATTATAACATAATTTCCAAATGTAATGGATTATATTTGGATGTAAATGAGGCAGTAGCTAATAATGGCACTAATATACAAGTGTATAATGGGAATAGAACAAATGCACAAAAATTTAAGTTTTTAAAGGCTGATAGCCTTCAATATTCAGAAGGAACATATGGTCAGAGTGGACTTAAAATACAAAAAAATTCAAATGGTTCTGATCTTAAATATTATAAGTATGGTTCAGGAGCAAATGTTTTTTTTGCTACTTTTGCAATACATGGATGGGAAGATGACTTTGCAAATGATGGAAAAGAACTAACTAAAATTGCAGATTTGTTTAAATATAAATTAATATCTATGAATGATAAAAACATTTCTAATAAATGGACAATTTATATATTTCCTTCTGTAAATCCTGATGGAGAATATCATGGATGGTCACATAATGGACCAGGGAGAACGACTTTATATTCGGATGCACCAGAGCATAGAGGAATAGATATGAATAGAACCTGGAGTACTGATTGGGTAAAATATGCATCAGATAGAAATTATACAGGAACTGAACCATTTCAAGCATTTGAAGCAAGAAGCTTAAGGGATTTTCTTTTGTCACATAAAGCAACTAATGGACAAACAGTTTTAGTTGATTTACATGGATGGTTAAATGAAACTATGGGAGATGATGGTATTAGTTCATATTATCGTTCAACATTAGGAATGAGTAAACACATTTCATCATATGGAAGAGGCTATTTAATAAATTGGGCAAGAGCTAATTTAGGTTCAAATGGAAGAACAGCAAGGTCTGCTTTAATAGAATTGCCAGAAGCACATAGCTCTGCCGATGTTAACAATTGGGGATTAGCTGATAAATATATAAATGCGACAATTAATATGTTAAGAAGTATTTAATACAATTTAATTCTTTTTCAAACAAATTAAATGAGAGAGGGATGATGTCAATAATGAAAAAAATATATATTTTATCT
>ODAI011746512.1_pt1 | contig 10600 bp, 3 predicted proteins | sample 1539321 | NCBI WGS metagenome assembly ODAI01 (sample SAMN02144231, study PRJEB22623) | gut metagenome | biome: sheep rumen | host: Ovis aries | place: New Zealand | reverse complement strand
TTTATTTTAATTTAAAGCGTGGAAAGGACGGACGGGGAGGGCATTTACCTCGTATTCGCTAAAAACATTTATATTTGCAGAACTGAATTGAAGGCTATATGCCATACTACTCGGAGTAGCCTCAGTCTGACTCCAATAATAGCCAAAGGTGGAAACTAATACCTTACCCGTATATGCTGTTTCTTGTCCTTCATCATTATCATTATCGATAAAGCCTGCTGCGGGGAGGAAGAATGTTTTACCTTCACTAATCGTAAACAAACGACCATTCACACCATTCTGAGTTGTCCATGCATTCGATATTTTTGCCAGGCCACCTGTTACCACGTCATTTTCTTTAACATACAACTCATCCTTTGTGGGGACATACCAACCGTCTGAAAGTCCTGACGCCTTTTGGGAGAAGATATAGTATGTGCCGTAGGCTTCGGGACATAGCGCACCGGTATTCATCAGGGCGACGGCTACCTTCGTGCTGTTGATTTCAACGACGATAGCGGGGAGTCCATCCACCACGCCGATAGTTCCAACGGCAGAACTGCTGGTGAGTGTAGGCAACGGAGTCAGTGCTATACTGAGCGCATAGTTATTGCCATTAGTAAGTTTGGCTTGTTTCGTAAAAATGTACCAATTGCCAGCGTTGTCCTGGATGGTGAAGGCGTAAGTCTGCTTTGCATCCGTGTTGTTGCGCAGGGCAATATACACGTCAGAGGATGCAGTGCTGAGGGTGCCGGTGACCGCTCCTATCGTCGGAGTGCCATTCGCTGCAATGTTTTGCACCAAACCGACAGCTGCAATACCGAAGGTCTTTACGCTCACAGCAGCGTCAGTGGAGGCGTCTTTGAAAGTGAACTTCGTGATGGACTGCTTGGCGGTGAGCGTGACGCTGTTGGATTCAAATGTCAGCGGATTTGTATTTGGATCGATTACCTTCAGCGTGCCTTCTGCATAGTCCTGATTAGCAGCAATGCCATCCAGTGTACCCACCTGACCATCGTAGTTGGCCGTTGCACGGCGATAGCGGAAGGTAAGTACTTCGTTTACGTTAAACGTTCCAGAAATCGTTCCCGTTAGCGTGGTGTTCGCTCCTGCAGTCTTGGCTCTAAGGGTGCCTACGAGGCTACCATCAGCTTTTACCACCTTTACCTCATCATTCTCGGCAAAACTTGCAATGATAGCATTGTCTGCTCCCTCACTCAGCGCACGAGTATCTCCACCCTCCATCGATGCCGTGAGGGTAACGTTGTAGAAACGGGGAGCGTCAGCGCTCTCATCGATATTGCTTGAACATGCGGTGAATGCCAGCATGGCCAGCATTCCACTAAGAATCTTGATTGTTTTCACGTTCATTTCTTTAATTCTCATTCTCCCAACCTTCACCACCTTCATTTCCTTGATACTGGTATCCCCCCAGCGTAGCACTACTCTGCAGTAGGGAACTGCTTTTGCGCAGTTCCACTACTTGGAGGGTGGGTTTAATATATTCTCTTTTGTTTCCCATATCGACTTATCTCTTGAAAATCTTACGACCGTTCTTGATGATGATGCCACGATAGCTGTCGTCTACCTTCTGGCCTTGCAGGTTATAGACACCCTCCGTCTTACCTCTTACATCATCCGTCTTATCTGTTACATCTTCTACGCCCGTAGGCTCATCCTTTGAACGGTCGTAGACTATGATTCCAATGCGGTCGTTAGTCAACGGCAGGTTCTCGAAGGTCGTGGCATCATAAGCCGTGAAGCAGTAGCTCATGGGCTGCATGGACACACCACCGGTAGCACCCACGCGATAGAAGTAGCTACTGTTGGCTGACTCGCCGAATATCAATGCTCCATACTCATTCAACAGGTTGTCAGACTCCGGCAGTGCCATCTGCCATACATCGTAGCGACCTGCGAAGGTGGAACACCAATAGTGCATCTCTTCAAAGATCTCTTCGGCATCATTATCAGAGACTTTAGTCAGCGCTTCCTCCAGTTTTTCGGCCATATCCGGGGTCACTAACGGCGTGGCACCTTCATGCTTGGCACGTACCAACAAGGGAGCAGCAAAAGGTATCGCCATGCCCTCTTCAGCCGGCTCATAGATAACCGTTACCGCAAAGCGATCGTCAGCTGCCTCATCATAGATATCACTGAGGAACAGAATATCATAGTCGGCAAGCATCTCGGCCGTGACGACCTGATCGGGAGCGGGTTCAAGGACGATGGGTTGCCATCCTTGCTCAATCAGCTCAGAGAAGGCACCGCGGTGGGCTGCACGTCTTTGGGCAATAGCCTGCTGGGCTGCACCACCCTTCTTTCTCTGCTTACGTGCCCAGTCGGTCTGATCATATTCTTCGAGGTTGCCCGTAGCCTTATCAGCGTATTGCAAGTAGTAGCGGAAGGGACCCACTCCCGTTTTTCCGTCGCTGAGAACGAAGTCGTCCTTGTCGTTGTTCCAGATGTACATCAGTTCCTTCTTAGCCTTGTCGGCAGCTATGAAGCCATAGTTAACCATGATACGTGCAATATCCTTCGTGCTTGCCATCGATGCAGCAACACCATCCTTTGGTATCTTGATAGTCATGGGCTTCGTGTGTCCATCCTTGACAAGCTTCATGGCGAAGTTGTATTCAGACTCATTGGGTGCACGGAAAGCCAACGGCTCATTAGCTACCACCTGATAGGTCTCACCGCTGGTAATCTGCTTCATCAGAATGTTACCCGTGACGTCCTTCTCGAAGCGGTAGAATTCAACACCCCCTTGGAACATACTTGCATCCATCGTATAGTCGAAGGGCAGCACCCAAGGCTCGTAGGCATTGTTGGTGCCTCGACGCTTGTAGGTGATATCGTCTACCGACACTTCTGCCGGACAAATAAGTGTTTGACCGTCGGTGATGGTCAGCGATGAAAGATGTCCGCCAACGACACTGATGATATTGGTGCCTACGGCCATTTTCGATTCCACCACGTCAAGGATGCCCTTGGCATAGACAGGATAATCCGCCTTTACATTCTTGGCGCTGTCAGCCTGGGCAGCATACAAAGTTAGGTCGGTGGGATCAACCCAAGTCCAGTAGTCCACAACCGCTTCCTCCTTATTGCTGATAGGATATACTTTGCCCATGCTCTTATCCATCAGAATGAGGCTACCCGTAGCAGAGCAATGGTCAACGATGCCACTTCCCTCCATATGCACAGCTATGCCGGCAATGCTGTTTTGATATGTGTAACGTGCGTTATCGTCCAATCCAAACTTACGGATGGTTCCGTTGAAGTGGCAGTCACTTATCGTGCCGTAGTTGATGTAGGCTATACCGCCACATGCTTTCGTTGTGACCACGTCAGCCTTCACTTGCAGATGCTTCACCGAAGCCCCATAATTGATATTTTTAAAGAGGCCCCAGCAGGCGGTCTTGCCGGTGTAGGTGATGGTATGTCCGCCTCCGTCAAAGTTTCCATTGAGCGTGATGTTGCCATCCCATACACCCAGGTCAATGTCCTGATTCAGACGGATATCACCTATCTTATTATTAACAGCCAGCAAATCTTCCTTGCTATTGATCTCATATTGAGGCTTCAACACCTTGACAGTGAGGTCAAGACCCTTATATTCATCATAATTCGAAGAAGTCTTGAAGTAGAGAGTCATCACGCTGCCGCTACTGGTCAGTGTGCCTATGTCGTAAGGCTTGCCCTTCACGCGGCTATAGAAACGGACCTCATCGCTTTGGTCGCGCAGTCTCATATCGTTCGGCATATCATCCGAATAATGGCGGTCATAGACACAGAGATAATCGTCAATTAAAAAAGACCAGCCTTTTTTTGTCGTCACAGTTCCCGTCAGTTGCAGTCTGCACCCATCGGGAGCTAACAGTGTCACATAGCGATTGCCTGAATTATAAGGACCGTCCTTACCACCGTCGTCATAGACCTTGATGGAAGTAAAATTCACAGGGATGTGCTGCCAGATTATCCCGTTGGGGTCTTGCGGCATATTGATAGAGTTGTCATACTGTGCGTAGAGCGTGAGCTCCTCGTTGTATAACATTGTCGCATCCTTTGGATAGGTTGTTCCACTGCCATCGACTTTGGTACTCCATTCTTTAAACGGGAAATGGACATCTTGAGGAGTATATTTGTCCAACTTGATCAGGCTGCCCTTCAAGACATTAATAACTCTTTTATTGCCCTTCACTAGATCCTGCAATATCAAATCTAATAAGGAGTGCGTATTGTCATTGGTGTATTGATTGTTGATACCATAGACGATTGGGGCGGATTCGTACAGAATCGGCTGGTTGCCGGTTCCGATGGTCTGTCGCCAGATGATGCTGTCTCGGTATGTGCTGTTAAGAAGATAGCATATCTCACCGCTGGCCAACCTGAAGTTGTCCACACCAGTCTCACAGTCTATCTGTGCACCCTTGCCTTCACCGCTTACCAGTGCTTTGGCATCAGTATAGCAACGGTTTAAGGTAGCATCCTTAGTCATATCACTACAGATAGCTCCCGTTCTGCTAGCCTTGAGCGTGTTGTTAAGCGCCAAGCAGTTTTTAACGGCAGCATGATCGAACATATCGGCAACAACAGCTCCCGCAACACTGGCTACGTTGCTGGTCACTGTGCAATTCTTGACGTAGCAGTTAGTGATTTCACCGTTGCCATTCAAACGTCCGGCAATAGCACCGATACGGGCATTGTCATTTACACCTTCTACGGTCATGTTCTCCACGCCAAGTCGGGTAATGGTACCGGTAACGACAGGGAATATACCTACTGCCAAGTTCTGGGCTGTAGACTGTATCTTACCATTGCTGATGATGTAACCGCAACCGTCATAGTGGCCATTAAAGCTCTGTATGCTGGCAGCTATCGGGGTAAAGAGCGCACCCTCCATGTCGATGCTGTCGCACTGCTGGACGTAGATTTTGCTGTCGCCGGTCATGCGGATATATTGATCGACCGCATTCAGGTCGTCAACACTGGCCACCAGGAAGGGCTCTTCCTTGGTGCCTTTACCTTCCAGATTCGTGATTGCCGGCGGTAAGACGGTAACCAGAAGGTCTAATCCCTGATAGCAGTTTTCAGCGTTGGACACAAACTCAATCGTCATCTCGTTATCCGAGCTAATGAGTTTGCCAATGTCGTACTTTTCACCATTATTTATCTTGCTGAAGAAGACACTTTCGCCTTTCTCATTGGTCAGCTTCTTGGTCTTCGTATAATCGCCGTCATACACCGTCATATAATCGCGAGGATTGCCGTCGCTGCCAGGAGCCTCCGTGGCAACGGTTCCGCTGAGACGTAAGAGACAGCCTGCAGGAGCCTTCAGCGTGACTTTTCCATTGCAGTTGGGACTATAAGGATTCTGGGAGCCACCGTCGTCATAGACTCTGTAGCTAGCTTCCTGTTGAAGTATCTCGACTTTTGCCTTGCCGTTAGCAGGCATGTTGGCGGGTAACTTGAAATCCCACATAGCATAGAGGGTGAGGGAATTTCCGGTAGGTAATACCTCTGCATCAGCGGGATAGAAAGTTCCTTTTCGGTCCTTCTGGGTGTTCCATCCTGAAAAATCATAACCCGAACGCTCCAAGGGGTAAGGTTTGATCGAGAAGCTTGGCACGTAGTATCTTTCGTCGGCCTTGTAAATCTCGAACTGCTTTACACTCGGACCACCCCTATAGTTAGGATCGAGCGTGAGCAGTACCTGGTAAGGGTATTCGTTGGCATTGATATACTGCACCTGATAGTCGTTGGTACGACGGTAAACCGGCTTGTGGCTGGGGTTGGGCACAGGCCAGCCGTCTGTACGTATGGTCTGGCGCCAAACCGGACTGTTATCCCTAGAGCCACTGATGAGCCAGCAAACCTCACCATTCATGAAGCAGGATTCAGCAATGTTCCTTCCGCTGTGGACAATGTTCTTGGCACCGCTCTGATTTTCGGCACTCAGGGACGGCCCGTCCGTGAAGACAAGGTCTGCCTGGGCGTTGCTACCTATGTTGCCCACAATGTAGCCATAGCGCTTCTTGCCGTCTTCTTGTCCGATGACGGTATTCTTGTAGCCATAGCTGGTCTCGATGCGCGAATCGTCCGTCTGCTCACCCACCAAGGCACCTACGACAACTTCCGGAATGCTATTGAAGTCGATGGTACAGCCTTTGGCAAAGCAGTTGAGCAATTTTCCGCTGCCACTCAGACGTCCGGCAAGAGCGCCCACCCTATTGATACGGCCGATGGCCGTGAAGGTGCTGTTCTCGATGCCGAGACGCTCCACCGTACCGATGATGTTGTTGAAGAGTCCCAGAGATTCGTCATTGACCAATAACAATTGATCCTTGTTAAATTCGACATTCCGGATGACATAACCGTTACCATCGTAGTGGCCTTCAAAGCCATTGGTACCGCTTCCGATGGGGAGCATCTGCTTGTCCTTCATGTCGATGTCGGCAGTCTGCAGTACATAGAAATTGCTGAGCTGCCTGGTTCCGATGTATAAGACGAGATCTTGCAAATCTTCTGGCTTACCTATCAAGAATGGCTTAGCCGGGGTTCCATCGCCTAACCTGGCTAGGTCAACACCGTCGTTCGTAAAGTTACCATTTTTTTTCTTGAACACCATGCCATGACCACTCGTCGTCAACACGGGTACCGAGTCGAGCACACTGCCTTTGGTGATGTTCTGGAACCAAACGGGATTAGGATTGACTATGCTGGTATCATTCAGCTCAAAGGCAATCTCTCCGCTGCCGAGGCTGCCATCATCGAGGGCTAATTTAGAATCAGTGATCTTGGCATAAGAGTCGGAACTTACCAGCGCTCCTCCATCGGTGAAGCACCGATGTAAACGATTGCCGCTCTTGGTATCGCTAGAGATTTGTCCTGTTCTGGTGGCAGAGACCGTGGTTCTATAAACAAGGCAGTTCTTGATGACCGCATTATCGAACATATCGGAAGCTATGCCTCCTGCAACACCTATTCTGCTGTCTATCGAAGCCTGGGAATCCCCCGTACTACCGTTATGCATCACCGTGCATTTATAGACTAAGCAGTTGGAGATTTCTCCGTTGCCTGTAAGACGTGCAGCAATACCGCCCGAGCGTCCGTCCTTTTTCATGTATTTGATGGTCGACTTCTCCATGCAGAGACGCGTAACCGTACCCTTAACGACACCGAAGAGACCTGCTATGCCATCAGCTTCTATAAGTGCATTGCGGATGGTATGTCCACCACCATCGTAGTAGCCGGCGAAAGCGTTACCGTCGCCAATAGGTTTCCACGTCTTGCCACTCAGGTCGAAGTCGGCTGTCTGGAGGAAATGAATGCCGGAGCTGTTATTGCCTTCACGACAGTAGTTGCCTATAAACTCCAAATCGGAAATCGTGTTGATCAGGAAGGGCTTTATACTCGTTCCCTCTCCAGTGAGCTTCTTAAAGATAGTACCCGATGGCTGGTTGGTATAATTCGAGCCATTGTAATACACGGGAGCGCTGATGCTGTCGAGCACAGGATAGGCATTGTGAGTGACTCCATTGTCCACGTCCTGACGCCAAGCACCGGCAAAAGCCGTTTTATCGTTCAACAACCATGTCAGCTCGCCGCTTGACATTTTTGTTTCACTGACTTTAGTCTGACAGTTAGTTGCTTTGTCGTCATTCCCTGAGATTTTGTCTCCGGTGGTGAAACAGAAGTCCACCTTTGCATTATCACTGATGCGACCGCTGAGATCGGTATTATTCTTGTACGAGTGGCAATGGGTTATGCTGGCATCTTTAGAAGCCTCGCCCACCAGAGCGCCCGCAACACCAAATGAGCCAGCTTGGACGTTACAGTTAGCAGCAAAACAGTCACGCATCTGACCCGATATCTCGTTTTTTTCATCTGCACAGAGCATACCGGCAATGGCTCCATAGCGGTTGCTCCCACTAAGCCACTGATTGCGACCGTATACAAGTTTGATGTCCTTGACTCCCAAGTTGTGGATACTGCCCGCCACCTTTCCGAAGATGCCTGCGGCACTGTATATGTCGGAAATCTCGCCATCATAGATGACTTTGCCGCCACCGTCATAGTCGCCCTCGAAGGTATAGGTATGACCAATGGGTACCCACTTTGAATCCCTATGGTTGTTTGACAGCACATCCTTCATTTTGATGTTGCCCTTCTGCTTGAAATAGAGACCGCGCGTGGGATGACCGTTGTTCACATAGTCAGCAAGCTGCAACAACAAGCCATCCTCAATGATGAACGGGTCGCCTTTTGTTCCAGAACCCTTCGGGAAAATATCCTTATAATCTTCCCACGCCGCATAGAGATAGAGGGTTCCCTTACCAATCGAGCATTGATCTTTGGCTTTATACCAACTGCCTTTACCGTCTCTCTGGGTATTCCATCGTGACAGATATTGAGTTGGCTTGGTCAACCCCAGTTCCTGACACGTCGGAATATTGAATCCGATATGAAGACCACCTTCATTCGCAAGAAAGCCGGTTGTTACGGATTCCGGTTTATCGTTGCCATCGAAACTTTTCACCAAACTACATGTGACGAAATATTCGATATTAGCCAGTTTTTCCGTACTTGAACCGCCTACGCCGCCACCATTGCCACCAGGTTTTCTCCATTTGTCTTCTTTACCATCTCTCCATCCATCATTACTATACGATGCACTTTTGAGATCATTATGATTTTCTGCATCATAAGGGTCGTCCAAGTCATTGCTTGTACCCCTGGAAGCCCAACTTCCATTAGCATTTTGACCGCCATAGCCACCATAAGAACCTGCCTTACGAAAATCTGTATAGTCATAGTCAGTGCTACCACCGGAGCCACCACCGCCGCCGCCACCGCCGGGGCCACCGGTACCGATGCCTTTGGCACCACCGCCGAAGCCGCCGCCACCGCCGCCGCCACCGCCGGCCATGCTATAATTGTACGAGCTTGTTTGATGATAGAAACCGTCGTTTGCTTTAGGGCCACCGCTACCACCATAGGAGCCTTCGTCACCTCCTACGGCATGCAAGTTGCCGAATTCCTTCGCTACGATAAGGGTACCCATCGGAAGCGCGGTACCACCACTTGAACCCGGTTCACCAGGAACGCCCGCTCCTGTTTTACAACTATAAACAGGTGTTCGTCCGCCCGAGCCACCGTTACCGCCATTAGCGCCACATGTGCCGATGCCTGCACCGGCACCACCGCCGCCGGCGCCACCGTTACCACCGTTACCGCCATAATTACCACTAATACTACCCGTCCAATTTCCGCCCTGACCTTGTGAGCCATTGCAGCCATTGGCTGCATGTCCACCATAGGCTTTCAATTCGCCTTCACCCAGCAGATAGAGCGTACTGCTTTGGGGGAGAAGGATACCCGCGCCGGCACCGGTCTGTCCGGAAGCATTACCACCTTGGGCTGTGAGCGTGACACCCTTGGGGATATAAATATATACCGTAGCGCCGGAACTAATGGTCAGACCACTGCCGGTAGCGCCGTTTTCAAACATGACATCATCATTGACATAGTAACGTCCCGATTGAAGTGTATAGCCGGAACTCTGGCTTTCCTCCAAAAAGGTCCAGCCATCAGCCTGAAACTCTGATGAATCTTGTTTTGTTTTTTTCTTTGGCAAGGCCTTACCGTCGACAAGCTCCCACGTATCGGCTTTGAAGCCGTTCATGATCTTGACTACCTCGGCTTGGTCGCTCTTATTGTAATAATTACATGTATTCCAATTGTGATGGGTAACGGTGAAGCTCTTATTATTGGTTCCCCAAGTTTTCCACGAATCACCAGCACTATTATAATCTATGCAGTAGTACATATAATAGGCTTTAGGGCTACCCTGGTCATAAACACGCTGTAAGTTCCAACTGCCCCCGTTACACCATCCGATGATGTCACCAGCATAAGAATCATTTGAATTATTGGTGTTAACCTTTCCATCAAAACGACAGTCAGTCATATACACACGTGCATAATCCGAATGACCTATGATGCCTCCAGCGTGGGTACCGTTTGCATTCACTTCTGTAGATACCCACACACGGCTAATAGTGACGGTGGGAGAACCTATAACTTTGCCAATCAGTCCTGCGGAATGGATATTTCCCGTGATTGAGCCCTTCAGGTGCAAGTTCTTGATGGTTGCATCTTTTGCATAGCAGAAAAGCGCACAAGGCTTACCGTCATCGCGCCAAATGTTAGTAGCAGTTATGGTATGGCCATTGCCGTCGAAAATACCACAATAGGGAGTATCTTCGCCAACTCCTATACCAGCGCTCGTGGAGAAGTCAGCCTCCAAACGGGCATCGACCCTATATTGACCCTTGGCATTTGCCACTGCATCACGGAACGCAATCCAGTCGCTGTTATTACGAATAACATGCACGGAACCTGCCGAGACTTTCTCTATCCATAACGTGCTGCCAAGGCTGAGCAGCATGACCCATGCTAAATATATCTTTTTCATCGCTTCATTACTTTTCGTCCGTTTTGTATCATAATACCCTTATACCCTGCACCGACACGCTGTCCGCTGAGGTTATAGACGGGGCTCTCCTTCTCTCCTTTCTCCTTCTCTCCTTCCCTCCTTACTCCTTCACTCCTTACT
>ODAI011728173.1_pt1 | contig 10600 bp, 8 predicted proteins | sample 1539321 | NCBI WGS metagenome assembly ODAI01 (sample SAMN02144231, study PRJEB22623) | gut metagenome | biome: sheep rumen | host: Ovis aries | place: New Zealand | reverse complement strand
TCCTGATCCTGTCCAGTCCGTTGGATGCGCTCTCCATCAGTTCATCGCTGAAGTTAAGAGGGCTCCTGTAATGAGCGGAAAGCATAAAGAATCTGAGCACCTGTAGGTCGTATCTCTCGCTGATATCACGCACGGCGAAGAAGTTTCCGAGAGACTTACTCATCTTCCTGTTGTCGATATTTAAAAATGCATTATGCATCCAGTAGTTGGAGAATGTCACTCCGCTCGCGCCCTCGGACTGAGCTATCTCATTCTCGTGATGAGGGAATATGAGATCCTCTCCTCCGGCGTGGATGTCTATCTGTTCTCCGAGATATTTCTTACTCATGACGGAGCACTCTATATGCCATCCGGGTCTGCCTTCGCACCAGGGTGACTCCCAGTAAGGCTCTCCCTCTTTCTTGGGCTTCCAGAGGACGAAATCAAGGGGATCCTCTTTCTGATCCTCTCCCGTAACTTTAAGCTCTCTCTCTCCGCTCCTTAAGTCGTCGAGATTCTTGTGTGAGAGCTTACCGTAATCCTTAAAAGATCTCGTGCGGTAATAGACTGTTCCGTCAGCCGCTCTGTACGCAAGTCCCTTGTCTATGAGGGTCGAGATCATTTCTATCATCCCGTCTATCTCTTCGGTAGCCTTGGGATGAACGGTAGCGGGGCGTACGTTCATACCCTCCATATCCTTCTTGCACTCTTCGATGAATCTCTCTGATACGGTCTTGCTGTCGGTTCCGTCTTCTATCGCTTTCTTGATGATCTTGTCATCGACATCGGTGAAATTGGAAACATACTTAACTTCGTATCCCTTGTACTCGAAGTATCTCCTCACCGTATCGAAGATGATCATAGGTCTCGCATTTCCGATATGGATATAATTGTAAACGGTCGGTCCGCATACATACATGCGCACCTTTCCCTCTTCTATCGGCTTAAATTCTTCCTTGCTCCTTGAAAGCGTATTGAAGATCTTCATGTCTGCAAATCCTTTCTGTGTCCCTATTATCGATCGTAAGCGTCAGTCTTTCTCATTAAGACAACATATCGCCTGCGCGGATAGTCCTTCCTTGCTGCCCGTAAATCCGAGGCCTTCCTCGGTGGTCGCCTTGACATTTACGGCGTCTATATCAAGTCCGAGTGCAGAGCTTATCCTCTCTCTCATCTCATCGATATAAGGTCTCATCTTAGGCGCCTGCGCTATGATTGTCGCATCGATATTTCCTATCGTGTATCCCTTCTCGTCCAGCCTGCTGCCGACTACCTTTAACAGCTCTATCGAGTCCGCTCCTTCATATGCGGGATCGTTATCCGGGAAAAGAAGTCCTATATCGCCGAGAGCCGCCGCTCCGAGCAGAGCGTCCATTATCGCGTGTGTGAGCACGTCCGCATCGGAGTGTCCTATCAGTCCCGTTTCATGGGGGATCTCGACGCCGCCTATTATGAGTTTTCTGTCGGGGCCAAGCTTATGAACATCGTATCCTGTTCCTACTCGCATCTTCCTTCTCCGTAAACCTCAAATCTCACTCATCCCAATAAGGATTGCGATCTGCCGGCGCGTCAAAACAGCTGATCGCACAGATACTGATACACGTCCTTACTCTTCTCCTGCCACACATCGCATATATGCTCCGCTATGCCTTCCGTCGGCACGGAGAGCGTGAGGTCCATGAGTTTGGTATCCCTGTCCTTTACGGTCATATGAGCTTCATACTCGCCGCCTGCGACCTTGTAGTAATCGGCATATACAGCGACTTCATTTCTGAGCTCATATGCCTTCTCGCGGAAGTAATCCTCTATCGCATCTATATCCCTGTCGGGGATCCTGTCTCTGAAGAACCCCAGAGTCTCCCTTCCTTCGGCAGTGATGCACAGGTGCGTGCGGTTGTGCGAACTCTGCGCTTCACTCACACTGACGAGACCATTGTCTATGAGTTCTGCCTGCGCCATCGTAAGCGTCATATAATCCGCGTACTCTCCGCCCAGGATGAAATCACTGATCTGTGCGGTCGTCATCAGGAAGTCGACTCTCCCGAGCATATAGAGTATTAGGAGCTTCGTAAGTGTTAAATTATCACCTGCTGAAAGGGGCATTTACCTGATGCACTCCTTAACAGCCTTTGCTACGCCATCGGCTACCTGGGGATCGAAAGCTTCGGGAAGGATGAACTTCTCATTAAGCTTATCTGCAGGTACCATATCCGCGAGTGCCTTGGCAGCGGCATATTTCATCTCCTCGGTGATCTGTGGAGCTCTGCCTTCGAGTGCTCCGCGGAAGATCCCGGGGAATGCAACGACATTGTTTATCTGATTGGGGAAGTCACTTCTTCCGGTTCCTACTACGCGAGCGCCTGCTGCGAGAGCTTCGTCCGGCATGATCTCGGGTACGGGATTTGCCATAGCGAAAACTATCGCATCCTTGTTCATCGTAGATACCATCTCCTTGGTGAGTACTCCCGGTGCGGATACTCCGATGAAGATGTCAGCTCCCTTAACCGCATCTGCTAAGTTTCCGGATACATTATCGGGATTGGTGACATCGAGCATTGCTTTCTTTACTGCATTGAGGTCGGATCTGTCCTTGGATACGACACCCTTACTGTCGCAGAGGATAGCCTTTCCGAATCCGTATCCGAGCATGAGCTTGGTGATGGCGATTCCCGCTGCGCCTGCTCCGTTTACCACAAAGGTGCAGTCCTCTTTCTTCTTGCCCGTGATCCTGAGTGCGTTGATGGATGCAGCAAGTACGACTATCGCGGTTCCGTGCTGATCGTCATGGAATACGGGGATGTTGAGTTCCTTCTTAAGTCTCTCCTCTATCTCGAAACATCTCGGTGCGGAGATATCCTCGAGATTGATACCGCCGAATCCGGGAGCGATATACTTAACGGCTTTGATGATCTCCTCGGTGTCCTGGGTGTCGAGGCAGATGGGAACAGCGTTTACTCCGCCGAACTCCTTGAAGAGTACTGCCTTTCCTTCCATGACGGGCATAGCTGCCTCGGGACCGATATTTCCGAGTCCGAGTACTGCGCTTCCGTCGGATACTACAGCGATCGTATTTGCTTTCCAGGTGTATTTATATACATCTTCCACATTGTCATGAATGCGTCTGCAGGGCTCAGCTACTCCGGGAGTATAAGCGATAGAGAGCGCTTCTCTTGAGCCAACCTTTGCTTTCGCAGTGGTGTCGAGTTTTCCGTTCCATTCTTCGTGTGCTTTTAAAGCCTGTTCGTAAACGTCCATCTTGATATCCTTTCTTATCCGTGATCCGCTTAATGCAGATTATTTCTTTTTGGTCGATCTATTCTCAGAGCCTTTGATCTGTTTAAAGTGCTCCTTGATCTTAACTTCGTATCCCAGGTCTCCCGGCCTGTAGAACTCTCTGCCACTCAGTTCGTAGGGGAGATACTGCTGCTCCACATAATGATTCGGGAAGTCATGCGAATACTTATATCCTATCCCGCGTCCGAGCTTCGATGAGGACTTGTAATGCGCATCCTGCAGGTGCGGCGGTATGGGCAGGTTCCCGCTGGTCCGCACCTCTCCAAGTGCATCGTCTATCGCGATTATCGCCGCGTTGGACTTAGGTGCACATGCAACATAGGAGGCCGCCTGGCTTAAGACTATCCTCGCTTCGGGCATTCCGAGTCTCTCTATCGCAAGGCTCGCGGCAACCGCTATCTGAAGCGCCTGCGGATCAGCATTTCCGACATCCTCCGATGCGCAGACCATTATGCGTCTCGCGATGAACTTAATGTCCTCGCCTGCTTCGAGCATCCTCGCGAGATAGTAAACCGCTGCATCGGGGTCCGAACCTCTCATGCTCTTTATGAATGCGGAGATCGTATCGTAGTGATTGTCCCCGTCCTTATCGTATCTTATCGCTTTCCTCTGGATACATTCCTGTGCGACTTCCAGAGTTATATGTATGAGACCGTCCTCCGATCTGTCGGTAGTCATCACACCGAGCTCAACGGCATTAAGTGCAAGTCTCGCATCTCCTCCCGCAACATCCGCCAGAAACTCTGCGGCAGTTTCATCCATGACTGCTTTAAAGGAACCCATTCCCCTCTCGGTATCACTGACCGCACGGAGGATGAGCTCTTTGACCGCATCTTTTTCAAGAGGCTTTAATTCGAATATCTGGGATCTCGAGATGAGAGCTCCGTTTACTTCGAAATACGGATTTTCGGTCGTGGCTCCAATGAGTATGACCGTTCCGTCCTCAACAAACGGAAGGAGAAAATCCTGCTGCCCTTTATTGAATCTGTGTATCTCGTCGATGAAGAGTATCGTTCTCTTGTCATACATCTTAAGATTCTCGGAAGCGGCTTTTGTCACTTCCTCGAGATCTTTCTTGCCGGCGATCGTTGCGTTGACGCTCTTAAAGTCCGCGCTCGTGGTATTTGCTATGACCTTGGCGATCGTAGTCTTGCCTGTGCCGGGCGGGCCGTAGAGTATGATCGAGCTGATCTTGTCCGCTTTGATCGCACGATAAAGGAGCTTATCCTTTCCGAGGATGTGCTCCTGTCCAACGACCTCATCTATAGTGCGGGGTCTCATTCTCGCGGCCAGGGGTGATTCCTTTTCCCTCTTCTCCTGCGAGGCATATTCAAAAAGATTTAACTGATCCATCAGGACTGAGTATCCCTTCTTACCAGCTGTGCAAATACATCTCCGCGCTCTTCGAAATTCTTGAAGTCGCCGTACGAAGCGGCTGCGGGCGAGAGCACTGCGCCCATTCCTTTGGGTGTTACGCGTCTGGCAGCTTCGACTGCCTGTCTTAAGTCTATGGTCGGATAGACATTGGGAAGTGCTCCCTCGTCTCTGATCTCCTCGTAGATCCTGCGTCCGGTAGCATACATGAGGACGAAGTTAAGATCCTGTCTCGATCTCATGAAGTTCTCAAGTACGGCATAGGATATACCTCTGTCCATACCTCCGACGATGAGAGTCTTCGCGCCGGGTATGCTTCCTGCTGCGGACATGGTAGCTTCGGGTATCGTGGAAATCGAATCATCATACCAGAATATGCCGTTATGCTCTCCGAGGGGCTGCATGCGGTGCGGCAGAGCATCGAAACTCTCCATCTCCTTGACGACCTTCTCGGGATCGCATCCGTAATTCTCCGTAGCTATCTTATAAACGAAATATGCATTGTATCTGTTGTGTACACCATAGAGCCTGAGCTGCATGTCCTTGAAAGGACCTCCGGCTTTCTCCATATCCTCGTGTGTGAGGATCTGCTTATTCGAAACGCTCTCTATAGCGGGAACATTCTCTCCCACATAGGCATAGTCATCTTCCGACTGGCATGTGATGATATGGCTCTTCGCGCGGAAATAATTCTCCACGGTCCCGTAGTAGTCGAGATGCTCTTCGTAGAGATTTAAAAATACCGCTATATGGGGTGACCACTTGGAGAAATTAAGCTGATGACAGCTCATCTCGAATACGACTATGCTGTTCTCCTGATCCTGCTTGCTAAGCTCAGCATACGAATCCAGACAGGGGATGCCTATATTTCCTACCAGGTATACATTCTTGTCCGTGCACTTCCGAAGGACATGTGCGAGCATGGAAGCCGTGGTACTCTTACCCTTGGTACCCGTGACTCCTATGCAGCACCCGCTAAACTCCGAGAGGAACATCTCCGTCTGCGATGTGAGCTTCGCCGTGACGCGGTCATATCTGGCCATATTCTCGGCGAACTTTTTCTCCTCATACTCGGAGGGCCGGCCGGGTATCATCTCCGGTGCACGCCATACTATACCGGGGCTCTTGACTATGATGTCATACGGGGTATCATCAAGCTCCGCCGGAGTGCCCTGAAACAGGTCGATCCAGGCAGGTTTGCAGAAAGCGCGAAGGAAGCTTTCGGTAGACTGTCCCTCACGTCCGTATCCCCATATGAGAACCTTTTTGTTCTTTACTGTTTCCTTGATAGACATAGCATGATCATTTTAGCATTTTTTCCATAAAAATGAAAGAAAAATCCTTTTTGCAAAGGGCGCACATATGTTGTACAATACCTACTAACCGTTGTTTGCTTTATTTCATTTGTTTCATAAGGGGTACACAATGAAAAAACTGAGCATATCAATCTGTTTAATTCTGATCGCACTCTCTGCGGTCCTCTTTAGACCGATAAATGCAAAGGCCGCAGGATCCGACTTTTCCGCTATATTCGATGCGGATTATTATCTCACGAGATATCCGGACATCGCTGCTGCAAGCGGAGGAAATAAGGATGTCGCAAGAGTGCATTTCTTAAATGCCGGAATGCGCGAGGGCAGACAGGGGTGCGCATCTTTTGATGTCAGATATTACAAGGCAGCCAATCCCGATCTCCAGGCAATATTCGGAGAAAACCTCGAGAGCTACTATCTGCACTATATGACCTTCGGAAAGAATGAAGGTCGCGCAGGATCATCGGGCGACGGATCGTATCCCGTACTCACCGCTTCATCCAATCAGATTCAAGTATCAGTGCCTTCCGACGGAACCGGTTTGCTCGCAGGCAGAACAGTCATCCTCGATCCCGGACACGGCGGCACCGATCCCGGATGCATCAGAAACGGCGTATTCGAGAAGAATATCAACTATCCTGTAGCACTTAAAGTAAAGGCTCTCCTCGAAGCTAACGGTGCAACAGTCATAATGACCAGATCCGACGATTCTTTCGTATCACTCGAGTCGAGATGGACTCTTGCCAACGCTCATCCCGAAGCGATATTTGTCAGCATACATGTAAATGCGATCTCGGGATATCCCGGCATCAGTGGCATGAACGCATACTGCGACAGCAGGAACAATCCATACAGCAACGCCCTTCGCTTATCGCTTCTTAACGGCGCTACAGCTTCGACAGGCGCCAGGAACAGGGGCGGAGATCCCAATGCGACCATCAAAATCGTGCATTATTCATATATCCCCGCTGCTCTGATAGAGATCGGATTCCTCTCCTCCACTCAGGAATTCCCTCTCCTCATCACAGACGATTATCAGAATAAAGTTGCCGCAGGTATCACTGCCGGCATCACGGATTTCTATAACAATTACTAATACTCGGAGAAAGAAATGAACAGGATACTCAGCGCAGAAACCGCTTCGTCTGCCATCAGGCTTTTCCCCGCTCTGATCATCGAAGCTGTGCTGCTTAAGTTGTGGCTATCGGATGTATTTTTCAAACTAAGCATAAAGGTGGACGAGGATGAGCATGTAGTAAACATCCCTCCCATCCCCGAGGATATAAGAGAAAAAATGACCGCCGAGAGGCCGGGATCGCATGAATGCTCGGATTTCGAGAAGTTTGTCCGGCTCCTCTCATCTTTTAAGTGGGCTCTTCTTTTCTGCATACCCACCGCTCTTCTCTTTTTCCTGGATGCAACGCAGGATATACCGGGACTCGTCTGTCTCTTTGTTTTCGCGGCGCTGATACTTATATCCTGCACGATGACACTCGCAGAATACTCCCGCATAAGCAGAAAAAAAGTGATGGTACTCGATGCGGTGCATTACAATTCATTCTCAAAAGAAGGCGCAGTAAAGAACGCGGATTATGTCATAATCTTTAATCCTGTGACTTATTCTTTTACTCCCGGTCTCGTGGAAAAAAAGTCCTTCGTGCCCTCGGGCAAGGATTTCTCACCCTGTAAGGTACTCGGATATGAAGATGGCGGAAGGATCCGCATCATCGGATGGTTTAAGAAAAACTTTTAAGAAAAGAATCCAGACCTTCTCTTACTCTGTCAATTATCTCATCCGGAACCCCGTTCTCATCGTTCCAGCTGTGTAAAATACATTTAAGAGCAGAGCTGTCTGTTCGGTTTACATAATCTATGTATCTGTCGGTGAGTAAACTCTTCCCGCCGTGCGAAACATAATATGAAAGTGCTGCCTGAACCTCCGATCTCGTTCCGACACACTCGAATGGTTTATTCTCGTCTATTCCGGTAAGTTCACGGAAATCCTTATCTAATGACTCTTTGTCAAGCAGCTTCTCTCCGAAGATATTCAGTATTTCTGCGTCATTCAGGAAGGGCAAGAGTATTATATTGACAAAAAGGCACTTAGGGCAATCACAGCACCATATGCCCTCTTTGCTGCCCCTGTTGCAGCTCCTGAAAGCCTTGTGATATGCGGTATATCCGGAGAAAAGGGCTGCGATCTGGATCTCGGCAAGGGGTCTTAAGAAACTGAAGTAGTGAATATCGGAATCAGTGAGATCCGAGATGTACTCCCGGAAGTCCCTCTCGAATTCAAAGCTCTTGGAGTATTGATGGTTTACATAAGATCCTTTGACTGTGGTCTCATTTGCGCTGTTTTCGTTGGAGAGAGCGATGTATTTCCTGCCGGAAAGATAAGCCGAAATAACGGCCGAAAATGCGAGTACGGCGGAGAACGGAATGTGTCCGTTCAGGTATCCAAGCGAATTGAGTTCTATGATCTGCTTATCGAGGATCCTCTTCGCAGTATATGCGCCCGACTTGTGATCACATACATCTATGACATTTCTCGTGGTCTCATTGCCGTTTACGACATAGGTGACGATATCCTCTCCTTTAAGGAGCTCGAGACTCACGACGGAGTCCTTACCGCCGCCTACGGGTACGAGGAAGCCTTGGTACGAGCGAGGGTCGTGGAGGGGTAAGTTGCAATCCCCGGCCATTACGTTCGCGCTGTGCGAGTCCGCATGGCCGCCGGCCGCATTCTCATCTCCCGCCGTCCCGTCTGCAAATGTCAGGAGTTCATCCTCCGTCACATCGTCTATTCCGTTGAGGTATAGGAATTCTCCGAGTCCGTCATGGAAGAGATGCTTCCAGAATTTAAGCTGCTTGTCGGTGAATTTTCCCGCTTTTATTACGAATTCTTCGGGGCATGCGATCTTGTAATAACTGATCGCTTCCACCATACCGAGAGACAGGATGAGCCTGCGGAGAATGGGATCGCTGTCCGCATTATCCCCTCTTCCCCAGAGCACTGCTTCATCTTCGCCGGGCTTTTTGCCATATACATGAGAATAGGGGAACTCCCACTTGGATACGAACTTCCGGAGTCCCTCTATCTCAAATCTGTATGACACATAGAGCACACCCTTCTCGGTATGTACGTCACATCCTTCGTAGATGAATCTCTTATGCTTTTCTCTTAATTCCTTATATCTCCCTGCGGACATTAAACTTATCCTTTTACTCCTGCCGTGAGTTCACCATCCTTAAGGTCTATGAGGATCGTGTCGCCTTCGCCTACCTTGTCCTCGAGGATGAGGCGTGCGGAAAGCGTCTCCACATGCTTCTGGACGAATCTCTTAAGCGGTCTCGCGCCGTATACGGGATCGTCCGCATTGTCTACTATGTACTGCATAGCTTCGGGCGTGATCTCGATGCTGACGGACCTGTCCGCAAGGCGCTTATTGAGATCCGAAACGATGAGATTAACAATGCCCGAGAGATTGTCCTTGGTAAGGGGCTTGAAGAATATGATCTCATCAAGCCTGTTTAAGAACTCGGGTCTGAAATGCGCACGGAGCTCCTCGGTAACGGACTCTCTCGCATCCTCTTCTATCTCGCCGTCCTCATTTATTCCCTCAAGGAGATACTGCGCTCCTATATTGGATGTCATTATCAGTATGGTATTCTTGAAGTCCACGGTGCGTCCCTGTGAATCGGTCACACGACCGTCATCAAGTACCTGCAGGAGCACATTGAACACATCGGGGTGGGCCTTCTCTATCTCATCGAAAAGCACAACGCTGTAAGGCTTACGGCGCACTGCCTCGGTGAGCTGTCCGCCCTCCTCATATCCTACATATCCGGGAGGCGCTCCGATGAGTCTCGATACGGAATACTTCTCCATATACTCCGACATATCGATCCTGACTATATTGTTTTCATCATCAAACAGCGATGCGGCAAGTGATTTCGCCAGCTCTGTCTTTCCGACACCGGTAGGTCCCAAGAACAGGAATGAGCCGATGGGTTTACGGGGATCCTTTATACCTGCCTTTGATCTCAGGATTGCTTCGCTGACTCTGGTGACAGCTTCGTCCTGTCCCATGACTCTCTTGTGGAGTTCGTCATCAAGATGAAGAGTCTTACTCCTCTCGCTCTCAGTAAGCTTGGTAACGGGAATACCTGTCCACCTGGAGATGATCTTTGCGATCTCGTCCTCCTCAACTCTTTCGTGTACCAGCTTCTCGCCGCCGTTTTCTTTCTCCTGTTTATCCTCCTGTGCTTCCAGCTCCTTCATAAGTGCAGGCAGCTTAGAGTATTGAAGTTCGGATGCTTTCTCATAATCACCGTCACGCTGTGCGATAGCGATACTATCCTTTGTCTCCTCTATCTGCTTTCTGATTTCGGACAGCCTCTCTGCAGCGCCCTTCTCGTTGTCCCACTGTGCTTTCTGCGCGGAGAAGGTTTCTCTTAATTCTGAAAGCTCTTTCTGAAGTGCCTCCAGTCTGTCACGACTCAGCTGATCGTCCTCTTTTTTAAGAGCTGTCTCTTCGATTTCCAGCTGCATGATATGACGATTCATTTCATCAAGCTCCGCAGGAAGTGAATCCATCTCGGTCTTGATCAGCGCGCAGGCTTCATCCACCAGGTCTATG
>ODAI010234327.1_pt1 | contig 10600 bp, 12 predicted proteins | sample 1539321 | NCBI WGS metagenome assembly ODAI01 (sample SAMN02144231, study PRJEB22623) | gut metagenome | biome: sheep rumen | host: Ovis aries | place: New Zealand | reverse complement strand
GGCTGAGCAGGTAACGGGCGAAACTCTTAAAGAGGGCGCACAGCTCAAGATTTTCGTTGTTGATGTAAAGGAAACCACAAAAGGACCTAAGGTTATGGATTCAAGAACGCATCCGGGTCTTGTAAGAAGGCTCTTTGAGCAGGAAGTACCTGAGATTTACGACGGAACAATTGAGATTAAATCGGTTTCCCGTGAGGCAGGCTCACGCTCAAAGATTGCCGTTTATACAAACGACGAGGATGTTGACGCAGTAGGCGCCTGCATAGGACCGAGAGGTCAGCGTGTATCCGCTATTGTCGACGCTCTCGGCGGTGAGAAAATCGATATCGTTAAGTACAGCGAGGACCCTGCGGAATTTGTTGCAGCTTCGCTTGCGCCGTCAGAGGTTATCTCAGTTACGGTTATTAACGAGGAGGAAAAGACCTGCCGTGCAATTGTACCTGACGACCAGCTCTCACTTGCAATCGGCAATAAGGGACAGAATGTACGCCTCGCAGTAAGGCTTACAGGCTGGAATATCGACATCAAGCCCGAATCGGAGGCTGACGCGCCTTTCGAGATTGAGGCTGAAACTGAAAACGAGTAATATTTTTTCGGAGTGATTTTATGAAAACAAAGAAAGTGCCTATGAGAATGTGCACAGGCTGCGGTAATATGTTTGACAAGCGCACCCTTGTGCGGGTTGTTAAGAGTCCCGAGGGTGAGGTTTCGCTTGACCTCACGGGCAAGAAGTCGGGCAGGGGCGCTTATGTTTGTAAAAATCCCGACTGTCTGAAAATGGCAAGAAAGAAAAAGGCGTTTGAGCGCGCTTTCTCGGTGCAGATAAGCGAAGAGGTTTATGACGCAATGGAGGCGGAGATGCAAAATGCCTGAAAGCAAAGCACTTTCAATGCTCGGACTTGCAAGGCGCGCAGGTAAGCTTTCAATGGGGCACGATATGGCGGTGCAGTCAGTTGTAAAACGCAGAGCAAAATGCGTTATTATTACTGCCGACGCGTCGCAGAGGCTTGAAGGCGAATTCGATGTGCTGATAAAAAAACACAGCATATGCGTGCCGATTATAAGAATTAAGCCGACAATGGAGGAAATCCATTTCAATCTCGGCTACCGTGCAGGGATAATGACAGTCGACGACGAAAATTTCTATACGCGAATTAATACACTATTACAGCAGGAGGACATGATATATGGTAGTTAAGATTAAGCTTTCTGAAGTCGCTAAGGACTTCGGATTAACTAACAAGGATATCACAGCTATCCTTAATAAATATTGCGGCGAGGCTAAGAGAACTGCAAGCACTTCGCTTGATGAAAATGACCTCAATGTAGTATTTGAAAAGCTCACACAGGAAAACAGCGTTGAGAGCTTTGACGCATATTTCAAGAGCGGCGAGGAAGAAACAAAGAAAAAGCCGAAGAAGGAAGCCGCTCCCAAGAAGGAGAAAGAAAAGGAAAAGCCCGAGGACCAGAAAAGGAAGAATCAGGCTGCAATTTTACAGATGGCTGAGCAGGCAGCTAAGCGCGATGAGGAAAAGGCGAAGCGTAAGGCAGGCAAGGCTCCTCAGGCAAGGACAAAGGGCGAGGCGCGCCGCGTTGACACGAGAGTGAATACGGTTGACCTTGCTAAGTACGACCAGAAATACGAGGATATTGCGCCGGCTTCAAATATGAACGACTATCAGAAGAAGCAGAAGCTCAATCAGAAGTCAAAGCAGTACAGAAAGAAAAAGCCTATCTCCAAGAAAAGAGAGACCGAGGCACAGCGTCTTGCAAGAATTGCCGAGCAGAGAAAGAAGCAGCAGATTGTTATTGATGTACCCGATGAGATTACGGTAGGCGACCTTGCAAGCCTTCTTCGTATGACAGCTACCGAGGTTATCAAGAAGCTTATGCAGCTTGGCGTAATGGCAAATGTCAACGAGGTTATCGACTATGATACGGCTGAAATCGTTTCAACCGAGCTTGGCGCAAAGGTTAACCATAAGGTAGAGATTACGATTGAGGAGCGTATTATAGAAGAGGATGTCGAGGACGATGAGAATGCTGTTAAGAGGCCTCCCGTTGTCTGCGTAATGGGTCATGTTGACCACGGTAAGACATCAATTCTTGACGCTATCCGTGATACGGATGTAACCGCTACTGAGGCAGGCGGTATTACTCAGGCAATCGGCGCATATCAGGTTGAGGTTAACGGAGAGAAGATTACCTTCCTTGACACACCGGGCCACGCCGCATTTACTGCAATGCGTGCAAGAGGCGCAATGGCAACTGATATCGCAGTGCTTGTTGTTGCTGCCGACGACGGTATTATGCCGCAGACAATTGAGGCTATCAATCACGCTAAGGCGGCAGGCGTTGAAATTATTGTTGCTATTAATAAGATGGATAAAGAGGGTGCAAACCCTGACAGAGTTATGCAGCAGCTCACCGAGCATGAGCTTGTGCCTGAGGAATGGGGCGGCGATGTTATCTGCGTTCCCGTATCCGCTAAGACAAAGATGGGTATTGACAAGCTCCTTGAAACAGTGCTTCTCGTTTCCGAGATGGCTGAGCTGAAGGCAAATCCCGACAGAACCGCAAAGGGTGTTGTTATCGAGGCAAAGCTTGATAAGGGCAGAGGTCCTATTGCAACTCTTCTTGTGCAAAACGGTACTCTTAACACAGGCGATGTTATTGTCGCAGGTACCGCAGTGGGTAAGGTAAGAGCCATGACCGACTATAAGGGAAGGTCAATAAGACATGCGGCGCCTTCCGTTCCCGTTGAGATTATGGGTCTTGACAGTGTGCCTATGAGCGGCGACGGCTTTAACGCCGTAAGCGATGAGAAGCTCGCAAGAGAGCTTGTTGAGCAGAGAAAGCAGGAGGCTAAGGAGGAGGAATTCAAGCTCTTCCAGAAGGTAACTCTTGATACGCTCTTTGACACTCTTCAGGAGGGCGAGATGAAGGAACTTAACATCATCGTTAAGGCTGATGTACAGGGCTCGGTTGAGGCTGTTAAGCAGTCGCTTCTTAAAATTGAGAACGACGAGGTTAATGTTAAGATTGTACACGGCGGCGTAGGCGTTGTTAACGAGAGCGATGTAATGCTTGCGAATGCCTCAAATGCAATCATCGTTGCGTTTGCCATCGGCGTTGACCCGATTGCGCAGGATAATGCGGACAGGGACGGCGTTGAGATTAGGAGATACGATATTATCTATGATGCTATCGAGGATATCGAAAGAGCTATGAGGGGCATGAGAGCGCCTAAGTACCGTGATGTTGACACGGGCGAGGTAGAGGTAAGGGAGATTTACAAGATTTCCTCTGCAGGCACTATTGCAGGCTCGCTTGTTACGAGCGGTACAATCAAGCGCTCCGGTAAGGTAAGAGTTATGCGCGGCGGCAAGCAGATTGCCGATGTTGCTCTTGCTAACCTCAAGAGATTCAAGGATGAGGTCAAGGAGGTTTCCTCGGGATACGAGTGCGGTATCTCACTTGAGGGCTGGGACGACCTTCAGCCAGGCGATATTCTTCAGGCATATATTATTGAGGAATACAGGGATTAATTATGGCAGGATTTCATATTGACAGAATCAGCGAGGACATCAAGCGCGAGATTATCTCGATAATGCGCGAGCTCAAGGACCCGAGAATTCACGATATGCTCACCGTTGTTAAGGTGGATGTAACTAACGATTTGAGCTATGCGAAGGTGTATATAAGTGCAATTGAGGGTATTGACGCCGCTAAGGAGTCCGTTAAGGGACTTGAAAGCGCGCAGGGATATATCAGAAAGCAGCTTGGCTCACGCCTTCATCTGAGGAAGAGCCCCGAGCTTAAGTTTATCGCTGATGATTCTATTGAAAAGGGAATGGACCTTTTTGAAAAAATAAAGGGTTTAAATATTAACGACTATGAGAATTGATATTAAAGAGTGTGCAAGAATACTGAGCGAGAAGGATGATATTCTCATTCTCACTCATTCGCATCCCGACGGCGATACCCTCGGATGCGGCTTTGCACTCTGCCGTGCCCTTCTGAAAATGGGCAAGTTCTGCACCGTTATCAACGAAGCGGAAATACCGAAAAAATACAGCTTTCTGTACGACGATATCGCGCCCGTCAGGTTCAAGCCGGGCTATGTGGTTGCAGTTGATGTCGCTACCGAGAATCTTCTCGGCGACCTTGAAGGCAAGTATCATATTGATATGTGTATCGACCATCACGGCACGAATACCGAGTATGCGGATGTTCTTCTTTTAGAGGATGTCCCTGCGGCATGTCAGACGATGTATTATGTGATTAAGGAGCTTGGCGCCGAGTTTGACGACAGGATGGCAAGCGCCCTTTACACAGGTCTTTCAACTGATACGGGCTGTTTCAGATACGCTTCAACAACTGCGGACACCTACCGCGTCGCGGCAGAGCTTATTGAGCTTGGCGCCGAAAACGGTAAAATCAACCGTCTTATGTTTGAAACAAAGACAAAGACATATGCTCTTCTTGAGCGCCTTGCGCTTGAGTCGATGGCGTTTTATGACAACGACAGGATTGCCGTTATTACAGTTACACAGGAAATGTATAATCAGACAGGCTCAAGCGAGCTTGAAACCGACGCTCTCGCACCGCTTACGAGAATGGTTGAGGGTGTTGAAATCGGCGCTGTTATCAAAGAAAAGCCCGACGGTACCTGCAAGGCGTCCATACGCACATTTGAAAGTGTGAATGCGGCTGAGCTTGCCAGGGCGTTCGGAGGCGGCGGTCATCCTCAGGCATCCGCCTGCAGATTTGACTGCGGTATTGAAGAGGCAAGACGCAGGTTTGTTGAAAAGGGAAGCGAGTTTCTCTCAAAGGTCGAGTAAGATGACAGGGATTATTTGTGTTAATAAGGACAGGGATATAACCTCCTTCGGCGTGTGCAGTAAGCTTCGCGGTATAACGGGGGAGAGGAAGGTCGGCCATACGGGTACGCTTGACCCGATGGCGACGGGCGTTCTCACGGTTATGCTCGGCGGCGCAACACGCTTTCTTGACTATCTTCCCGAAAGCGATAAATCATACAAAGCGCGTTTTTCTCTCGGTATGACAACTGACACGCTTGACATAACGGGCAGCGTGCTCAGCGAGTGCGAGGTCAGTGTTACGCGAGATGAGCTTGAAGCGGTGCTTGAGGGCTTCAGAGGCGAAATTTCGCAGCTTCCGCCGATGTATTCAGCGGTTTCTGTTGACGGCAAGCGGCTTTATGAGCTTGCAAGACAGGGTGCTGAGATTGAACGCGAGGCAAGGCTTGTTGAGATTAAAAGCCTTGAGCTTACCGAATTTGACGGTAAGGCGGGTATGCTTGAGGTTACCTGTTCAAAGGGCACATATATAAGAAGTCTTATTGACGATATCGGCAGAGCGCTTGGTTGCGGCGCAGTTATGACTGAGCTTGAGAGGACTCGGGCAAACGGCTTTTCGCTTGATAAGTGCGTTACGCTTGATACGCTTCAGCAGCTCAGGGACAGCGGCGAGGGCTTTGACAGCGTGCTGATAAGCCTTGAAAGTATATTTGAGCTTTATCCGAAGGTGGAGATTTCATCCGCTCAGGCTAAGCGCTTTTCAAACGGCGGTGCGCTTGATTTAAAAAGAATCAGGCAAAGCGTTAAAAACGGGGCGTGCCGTGTATATTCACCCGACGGATTTTTTCTCGGGCTCGGAAGTGCCGACAGCGAAAAGGGCGAGCTTTCAGTGTTAAGGCTTCTTACAAAAAGAGATTAGTTATGGATAATAAAAAGGAGCGCAGAGCTGTTGCAATCGGTGATTTTGACGGTATGCACAAGGCGCATAAGACCGTAATAACCGGTGCTGAAAACGCGGTGATTTATTGCGTTAACAACAGGTTTACTCTGCTTCAGAAAAGTATATTTGAAAAGAGATATAAAAACGCGGTCTTTGCGGATTTTGATAAAATCAGGAATATGGACGGCGAGGAGTTTATAAACTCCGTCCTGCTTGAGCACTTTGGCGCGGGAATTATTCTCTGCGGTTACAATTTCCGCTTCGGCAGGAATGCTTCGTGGACTGCGCTTGACCTCAGAAATTATCTTGAAAAAAAGGATGTCTGGGTAAGGATTCTTGAGCATCAGGATTTCGAGGGCGAGCCTATTTCTTCAACGAGGATAAGGCGTGCGCTTGAAGCCGGCGAAACCGAGAAGGCAAACGAGATGCTCGGCTACTGCTTCACCTTTGAAAACGAGGTTATCAGGGGCGACAGAAGGGGAAGAACGATGGGCTTCCCGACAATTAACCAGCGTTATCCCGAGGGGCTTACGCCCGTGAGGTTCGGCGTTTATGAGAGCGTTTGCACGCTTGACGGCAGGGAGTATAAGGCGTTTACGAATATCGGACTGCGCCCGACCTTTAGGCTTGATTCGCCGCTTTGTGAAACTCATATTTTCGGCTTTGACGGCAACCTTTACGGAAAAAATGTACAGATATCTCTTGTGAAATATCTGAGAGAAGAGAAAAAGTTTTCATCACTTGAGGAGTTAAAAAAGCAGCTTGAAAAAGATAAAAGCAGTATTATTTGATTTTGATGAAACGCTTCAGGACAGAACCGAGGCGTTTGAAAAATATATGGATACCTTCTTTGACACCTTCTGCCCTGAGATTGACGCTCAGGAGCGTGAGAAAAGGCGTGAGGATATGCGCGTTACGGGCAAGGGCGGTTATGTAAACCGCGAGGAGTGGTACGCGCAGCTTATAGAGATGTGGAACTGGAAGGACGCTCCTTCAAATGTTACGCTTGCAAGGCATTATGACGAAACCTTCGGCGACCACAATGTGATTTTTAAAAATTCAGAGCCTCTTTTAAAGGAGCTTAAAAAGAGGGGCTATATCGTAGGCGTCATCACAAACGGACCGTCCTATCTTCAGAATCATAAGATGGACACGAGCGGACTCAGGCAGTACTGCGATATTGTAGTTGTAAGCGGCGATGTCGGTGTTCATAAGCCCGACCCTGCGCTTTTTACATATACTGCGGACAAGCTCGGGCTGAAGCCGTGCGAATGTATGTATGTCGGCGACCATCCGATTAACGATATACAGGGCGCGGACAGAGCGGGAATGCAGGCGGTGCGTATGAACTTCGGCTGGTTCAAGGACGAACAGCTTGACCCCCGTATCCCGACGATAAATGATATTATCGAGGTGCTCGATGTTCTCGACAGTATCAATAATTAACAGCTTATAACAATTAAATGCTTGACATCGGGCAGTTTAATTGATATAATACTTAGGCTTGTAAAGGTTTTTATAAGCCAATATCCTTGCCCGAGGAGATATCGGGCCAAATGACCAGAAGGAGGTGCACAAGATGGCATTAAGAAATTACGAAGTCGTAATGGTTTTCTCTCTCAAGAACGGAGAGGATGCAGTAGAGGGTCTTAAGAATAAGTTTACAGACCTCATCGAAAAGAATGGCACTCTTGGCGAAGTAGATGTATGGGGCAAGCGCAAGCTCGCATATCCTATCAACTATGAGACTGAGGGCTATTATGTAGTAGTTGATTTCTCAAGCGAAGACAGCTTCCCTGCTGAGCTTGACCGTGTAATCAATATTACAGACGGCGTTCTTCGTTCGCTCATTATCGCTAAGGGCGAATAAGAGGAGGAGCAGATATGATTAATATGGTAGCGCTGATGGGCAGGCTTACTTTTGAGCCCGAGCTCAGACAGACTCCGAGCGGCGTTTCGGTTGTTCGTTTCCAGATTGCAGTTGACAGGAATTTTCAGCGTGCAGGCGAGGAAAGAAAAGCGGACTTCATTGATGTAACCGCATGGAGACAGACTGCAGAATTTGTATCCCGTTATTTCCATAAGGGTTCTATGATTGCTGTTGAGGGCAGTATTCAGACAGATAACTTTACCGATAACAGCGGAAACAAGAGAAAGTCTGTAACAGTTGTTGCAAATAATGTATCCTTCTGCGGCTCGAAAGCAGAAAGCGGTACAGTAAATCCTGCATTCTCACAGCCGGCACCGAGCTATGCAAGTGCCGATAATTCGGATTTTGAAGAAATCGTTGACGATGATGACGATTTACCGTTCTAATTTTTAAGGAGGAAACTAACTATGGCATACAATAACAACAAAGCCGGCGGTCCCCGTAAGGGTCGCAAGAAGGTTTGTGTTTTCTGCGTAGATAAGGTTGAGTCAATCGACTATAAGGATGTTTCTAAGCTCAGAAGATTTGTTTCTGAGAGGTCAAAGATTCTTCCTCGCAGAGTTACAGGAACATGTGCAAAGCATCAGAGAGAGCTTACAACAGCTATCAAGAGAGCAAGACACCTTGCACTTCTTCCGTATGTTTCGGATTAATTATGCAAATCACCCTGCATACTTGTGTGTGCAGGGGATTTTTTTATATTATTATTAATTAATTATTGAAATGAAAATAATATAGGTATATAATTACTTTGATTAAATGTTCAGAGGTTAAATTATGAATTCTTTTATGGACAGGGACTTTTTGCTTGATACACCGACGGCAAGGCATCTTTTTCACGACTTTGCAAAGGATATGCCAATCTGTGATTATCACTGCCATTTAAGTCCTAAGGAGATTTTTGAGAATAAGCCGTATGAAAATATAACGGACATCTGGCTTTCGGGCGACCATTATAAGTGGCGCGCTATGCGAAGCTGCGGTGTTGAGGAGAGGTACTGTACGGGCGACGCCTCGCCGCGCGAGAAGTTTGAAAAATTTGCTTATGCGCTTCAGTACTGTATCGGAAATCCGCTTTATCACTGGGCGCATATTGAGCTTCAGAGATATTTCGGTATTGATACTCCTCTTAACGCCCGCACGGCTGACGAGGTTTACGACCGTGCAAATGAGGCGATAAAAAACGGTGATTTTTCGCCGCGTGCGCTTATTGCAAACAGTAATGTAAAATATGTCTGTACCACTGATGACCCTGTGGACGACCTTAAATATCATAAGCTTTTAAAGGAGGAAAACCTCTCTTTTTCCGTCCTTCCGAGTTTCCGTCCCGACAGGGCGCTGAATGCAAATCTTGACGGTTTTTCGGATTATATCCGTACGCTTGGCGAGGTTTCGGGCGTTGAAATCAGGTCGTATAAGGATGTTATAACTGCGCTTCTTAAAAGAGCCGACTACTTTAATGAGGTTGGCTGCTGCGTTTCCGACCAGGCGTTTGATTGCCCTCCGTATATCGAGGCAAAGCCCGAGGAGATTGAAGAGATTTTCAGAAGAGCTATGAACGGCGAGCCTGTCAGCGATGAGGAATGTAAGAAATATCAGACTCCGATTATGACGGCTCTCGGCGAAAAATACTGTGAGCTTGGCTGGGCTATGGAGGTCCATATCGGCGCAATGAGGAATAATAATACCCTTATGTTTAATAAGCTCGGTGCTGATACAGGCTTCGATTCAGTCGGCGACAGGGAGATTGCGCAGCCGCTTTCCCGTATGCTCGACGCGCTTAATAAGAACAATAAGCTTCCTAAGACGATTCTGTTTAATCTTAACGATAAGGATAATACCGTTCTTGCTACAATGCTCGGCAATTTCCAGTCAAGCGACGCTGACTCCAAGGTGCAGTTCGGCCCTGCATGGTGGTTCCTTGACACAATGGACGGTATGACAAATCAGATGAAATCGCTCGGCAATCTCGGTGCGCTCGGTAAATTTATTGGTATGGAAACCGATTCGCGTTCCTTTACCTCCTACGGCAGACACGAGTATTTCAGGCGTATTATGTGCCGCCTTATCGGAAGATGGGTTGAGGACGGCTGGTATGCCGATGACGATGATATGCTCAAGGAGATTGTACAGGGCATCTCATATAACAACGCTGTAAATTATTTTAATTTTAAATAAACGGAGGAAAATCAAATGGATTTAAAACTCAGACCTAAAGAGGAATGTACCTTCGACGAAATTTCACTTGGTGAGATTATGTTAAGGCTTGACCCGGGTGAGGGCAGGATTAAGACCGCGCGCTCATTCCGTGCATGGGAGGGCGGCGGCGAATATAATGTCGCAAGAGGACTTCGCCGTTGCTTCGGCTTAAAGACCTCGGTTGTAACCGCTTTTGCCGAGAATGAAATCGGCTATCTTATGGAGGATTTAATCCTTCAGGGCGGTGTTGACACCTCCCTTATAAAATGGGTGCCGTACGACGGTATCGGCAGGACTGTAAGAAACGGTATTAATTTTACCGAGCGCGGCTTTGGTATCCGCGGCGCAGTCGGCGCTTCTGACAGGGGCAATACCGCCGCTTCACAGCTCAAACCCGGTGATATCGACTGGGATTATATCTTCGGTACGCTCGGCGTGCGCTGGCTTCATACAGGCGGTATTTATGCCGCTCTTTCCGAAACTGCCGCGCAGACCGTTATAGAAGCTGTTAAAAAGGCTAAGCAGTACGGTACGATTGTTTCCTATGACCTTAACTACCGCCCGTCGCTCTGGAAGGATATCGGCGGTCAGGCAAAGGCTCAGGAGGTTAACCGTGAGATTGCCAGATATGTCGATGTTATGATAGGCACCGAGGAGGACTTTACCGCCTCTCTCGGCTTTGAGGTTGAGGGCAACGATGCCGACCTT
>ODAI012863574.1_pt1 | contig 10601 bp, 9 predicted proteins | sample 1539321 | NCBI WGS metagenome assembly ODAI01 (sample SAMN02144231, study PRJEB22623) | gut metagenome | biome: sheep rumen | host: Ovis aries | place: New Zealand | reverse complement strand
TGTAATACTTTTTATATTATAAATGTATTATATCTGTTGAATATTTAATATATGTATTATATAATAGATACAGGATGGCGACTGCTTTTTCATCAACATAACTCACGGCAGCATCTCCCAGCGCGATCTTGATGCTCCTGGGCCGATTACACTGAAGCTTCCCTGAGTTATTACTATTTCCAGGTGCGACAAATAGGCGAATTTTGATGATGATAATGTATAATTAGCAATAAATGATATATTTCATCAATATTTGTGTGATATTAATCGTTTTTCTCAGAATCGCCTTTTCCTTCATACATATGCGCAATACTCTGGCATATATGGCCTTAAAATTGATTTGTATAAAATGTATATAAACATTATTTCGAAAATCGTTTAATTGCATGAAGCTCTTGCATTTACTTGCCGTTAATATGTCAGTTGTTACAAGGGCTTGAGTGATTCGTTTCTGAATTCAGGTATCAAATATCATTTTAATGCAATTTTTCTTGCATTTTCAATATGTGCGCCAGTATCCGGATATTATTATATCGCATGTTACTAATGCGTATTATTGGTCATTATTTCTGTTTAATATGTTTAAAATTAATTATTTGATCGTTTTTCTTTGCTGTATCAAAAAATAAGATGAATAATTTATCTTTTCAGTCAATTTATTGTGCTTTCAATCGTTTGTATAAGTTGATTTGATGTCTTTATTCATAATTTATGATATTGTATTAATCTAAATAGTCTAATGCCAAGAAGATATTCATACTTGTAATTCATTTGCAAAATTACATTATATTATTGATACTTCTGGTTTTATTAATTTCTCTTTATATAACGCACGTTCTTCTTTAATCATCATTATATAATCTATATTATCTTGACAATTTATAGTCTAAATGTTATTTCTAACAATTTTTTCTTTCCTTTTTTGAATTTTTAGTATCCCGGAAATAATCATGATACCCCCGTGAATATTTCCAATAAGAATGTTTTATATTAAGAGATCTATTCCTGGGTCAAATAGAAGTAATTAAGAAAAAAATGCAGATATTATATGAATTATCAATATATGGAAATTTGATATGCAATCGTAATACTGGATAATTTCATTAGAATTTATATATCCTCGAAATAAATTATGATAAATAAAGTATTCAAATATTTAGGAAATTGTACTAATAAATGAATTGTCAAAGATTATCAATAATTTTGTTGAGAGTGAACTGAAAACCAAAATAAATCAATAAATATAAATAACAACACCGCTTATTTACGAGGGTGTTGTTATTTTTTTATAATAAACTACAATTCATTAGTTATTTAGAAGAGGACAAAATGCAGATAAATAAAGGATTTTCGGCATATTATGGTGACAAAAAAGGGTATATAAGGTGCAGAAAACAGGGTTAATAGGTGAACAAAATGAGTATCTAGGGCGACAAAAAAGGGCGCGCGCTGAATTTCATAAAAGTGACATAAAAGAGGAGGGTAGAGTACTTAAAAGGGAACGAATGGTGACTAAAAAGGGAAAATCGGTAAAATAATTGTGATTCTAAATGATCTTGTATTTATATGTCCAATAAGCAGCATATACCATCTTTTCAGGCGTGTAAATTGAAGCTCTATAGAAAAAGGTGAACAAAAAGGGAAGGACGAGTGATGAAAAAGGGCGCGTGTAAAACATCGCTACAACATATCAAATATAATAGGCTTTTAAAGCCTTAATCAAGACTATATTTTTAGTACAGGGATCAAAAAACTAAAGAAAAGGTGACCAAAAAGGGAAGAGCAAAAAAGGGACGAGATCCTACTGGTGACAAAAAAGGGAACCGGAAAGAAGTATATTTGCCTTAAAAGTGACTAAAAAGGGAATGAGCAAAGCTAAAAGTGACCGAAAAGGGAAATATTTTTGCATAAAGGTGTATAAAAAGGGAACGATCAGAAGGGCAAATGTTGATATACTTCCTGTTTAAATAAAGGTGACTAAAAAGGGGATGAAAATGACCGTTATATATTAATCTAATAAGTCAATATTTGTAAAAAGTGGCCTGCAGGGAGCCTGGAAGGTGACAATAAAGGGAATATGAAAGTTGACCATCCTGATTAACGACTAATTGTATTAAAATCATCATAAGACCACAAAATATAGTGATTCGACTATTGAAAGTGACAAAAAAAGGAATATAATAGTCATAAAGGCAGTAAAAAGGGAACGGTATATTTTGCCATTTTTTATTGAAGTTGCTAAAGGTGATTAAAAAGGGAATCCGGGGGATCTTCATGCAGCAGGAAGAAAAGCGGGAACAGCTTATTGTAAGAAATAAAACGTATCAGAAGTCTAATGAGCTTATTAACGCTATGGGAAAGGGAACCGCGTTAAGTCAGAAGCTCTTTGCCATAGGTATGCAGCATATTGTAATAGATGAGACCAATAATGCTGTTGCTACAATCTATGGATCTGATTTACGGAAAATGTTCAATTCCAATTCTGGATCATTGTATGAGCATATAGAAGCTCTTTGCGATAGTCAGGTAAAGGGGACATCTACCATTTTTGACTGGAAGCTGATGATGAAAGATAAGGAAAACGGTAAGATTGAGGTACATCAGGTTGTAACAGATGCTTCTTTTAAAAATGGAACGTTAAAACTCAGGTACAATAACTCACTTACAGATAAGATTGTTAATCTTCAAAAGGGATACACTATTTTGAGTCTGGAAGAAACTATCAGCTTAAAGAGTGTATATTCACTAAGGCTATATGAAATGCTGATGTCAGCATATGACCGGAAGGAGTATATTACCAAAATTTCCGGTGAACATATATTTGAGTTTATGCTTACGGAACTCAAATTGGATCTTGGAATAATCAATTCAGGAGGATCAAAGGAAATCAAGACTGAGCTTGAAAAGCCTAATCCTGATTACGAGAGGATAGAGCTTTTGGCAGAAAAGTCAGGCCAGACGATGTACAAGGAGTACAAAATATTTAACAGAAATGTACTTTCTAAGGTCCGAGATGAACTGAATAAGAAAACTTCTTTAATTGTGGAATATGAGCCAATCAAAAGCGGTAGGAAGACTGTTGGAGTAAGGTTTTTCGTTAATAAAAAGACAGCAGAGAAGCAGGAATCGGAACCGGTGAAACTCAGTAATGAGGCTAAAGATGATATCCTTGAAGATCTTTTTGAATTGATGCATTCGGACTTTAAACTAAGAGAAGTACGTGAAATTGCTGAAGATGCTGACTATAACTATGATAGCATTAAGCAGGCGTACGAATATATGCAGAATTATCCAACAACCATAGAAGTGCCGATAGCTTTTATTAAGGATTGCATCAAAAATAAGTACTATCTGAAAAAGGCAGAACCCAAGAAGCCCAAAAAGTCAGGATTCCTGGGCTTTGAACAGCGCGACAATCTTGATATGGATGATCTGGAAAGATTGCTTTTAGATAATTGATATATATTATATAACATATATTGATTAAATAATGGAGGTGGTATGGAGAAAATAGTTGCAAAACTCCTGATTTACGGAGATCTCCCGGAGAATGAAATACTTACTCAATTGGCAATGGTTTACCGGGATTATCACAGTGGATCATTTAACAAGGAAGATTTGATTTCCAGATGTTATAAACAGATTAAGCGTCTTTTGGAACTTGGAACAAGATGCGCTTTTGATAAAAATTTATGGCATAACTATCTTACATATCTTCTTGTTATGGATGAAAACCCATTCAGTCTTACATGTGAGAAGGTTGGCAGCAAGGATGGCAGTGTAAATCACTTTGCCATCAATGATTTTCACGCATTTAAAGAACTTTTTGACTTTGACTTTTCGGAAATAGAAGAAGAACTTGGGATAGATTGCTTCAGCTGCATAACAACTTATAAAGCTATCGACAAACCTGAACTGATGTATAACGTGAATGTCAGCGAAAAAATAAGAAAACTGAGTGAGGAACTTGAAGAAGCAGCTGATGACAAAGAGTTTTTTGATTGCGTTACCTCTTTTTACAAGGAAATAGGGGTGGGGGCCTTCGGATTGAACAAGGCATTTCGAATAAGAGAGAATGACTCGGGAATGGTTTTGTTTAATGCTATCAGCAATATGGACAAGGTTTTGCTGGATGATCTTGTGGGATACGAAATTCAGAAGGATAAACTCATAGAGAATACCAGAGCTTTTATCCTGGGGAAAAAAGCTAACAATGTCCTTCTGTTTGGTGATAGCGGTACAGGTAAATCTACAAGCATCAAAGCTATTGTAAACCAGTTCTATGGCGACGGGCTTAGGATGATAGAGATATATAAGCACCAATTTAGACTATTATCTCAGCTCATTGCTCAGATCAAGAATCGAAATTACAAGTTTATAATCTACATGGATGATTTGTCTTTCGAAGAGGATGAAATAGACTATAAGTTTCTTAAGGCAGTCATTGAAGGTGGAGTTGAAACCAAACCGGATAACATTTTAATATATGCCACATCAAACAGGCGGCATCTGATCCGTGAAACCTGGAGAGATCGAAGTGATATGGAACAGAACGCTGATATTCACAGGTCTGACACTATGGAAGAGAAATTGTCACTGGCCAATCGATTTGGAGTAACTATCGGATACTACAAACCATCCAGGCAGGAATATCACAATATAGTTTTGGAGCTTGCAGGTCGTTATTGCGTATCAATGCCGGAAGAGGAGCTGTATTTGGAGGCTGACAGATGGGAGATGAATCATGGTGGTCTGTCAGGAAGAACGGCACAGCAATTTATCACACATTTATTGGGTAATATATAACATATATAAAAAATATAAAAAATATAAGATATATCAACTCAATAAAAAATCCGGGATAGTTCCCCCGGATTTTAAGGATTCCATTTTAGATTTGGACAGTCGATAGCGCAGCCCTGTAATGAATTATTACGAACTTCACAGGATGCATTACGGCATTCTCTGCATTTAAATGTATAATGGTATGAGTACCTGATTTTGCAAGCTTTGCAGCAAAAGGGATTCGAGCTGTTTCTTGCTATAAATGAACGTCCGCATCCCATGCATGTGATCATTACATTATGGGCCATATCGCACCTCCTAAATATTATTATTGCAAAAAACAAGTCAGATTCAATAAAATAGTAATAAAATGATAATAAAATATATGATATTTCGTAATTGGAGAATAATAGATGCATGAAATGAGCTATATTTCCCGTATGGTAGCTCTGGCAATAGAGGTTGCACAGGAAAATAATGCAAAGAGCGTTAAAAAGATCGAAATCCTGATCGGCAAAACCAGTGGTGTAATGCCTTACTATATGCATAAGTATTATCCGGATGCGGTTAAAGGGACTATGCTGGAAGGAGCGGAACTTGTTTGCAAGGAGATCCCGGTAAAAGCTCTTTGTGAGGAATGTGGCTGTCACTACCTTCCGAGCAGAGAAAACGGATATCTGTGCCCCGAATGTGGTGGGCGAAAAGCTCATATCATTGAGGGCAAAGGAGTAACCCTTAATAATGTGGTCATTGAAGACTGAGAGGGGATGTAATGAAAACTATATATTTGGAATGTAAAATGGGGGCTGCCGGAGACATGTTGGCAGCATCATTGCTTGATCTTTTCGAGAACAAGCAGGAAATGCTGGAAAAACTAAATGGCATTGGCGTTCCGAAAGTACAGTATGTACTTGAAGAAAGTACGAAGTGCGGAATTGTCGGGAAGCATCTTTCTGTGCTTATAGAGGGAGAAGAGGAGCACGTAGAAGAAGTTTCCGATGATGAGAGCGGTCATGAGCACAATCACCATCATCATTCACATCATTCGCTCTATGACATCGAAGAAATAATTGAAAATCTAAAACTATCAAAAGAGATAAAAAGTGATATTCGTGAAATATATCAGCTTTTGGCAGAAGCTGAGAGTACGGTGCATGGTAAGACGGTATCTGAAATTCACTTTCATGAGGTTGGGGAACTTGATGCTATTGCCGATATTGCAGCAGTATGTTTTCTTATGCATGAACTGGACCCGGACAAGGTGTTGGTTTCGCCTGTAAATGTCGGCGGCGGAAACGTAAAGACTGCGCATGGAATACTTCCGGTTCCGGCACCTGCAACTGCAGAATTGCTCAAGGGAATTCCTACATATTCATCTGAGAACATAAAAGGAGAACTGTGTACTCCCACAGGAGCTGCGCTTCTTAAGTACTTTGCCTTCGGATTCTCATCACAACCCGTTATGCGAGTTAAAAAAATAGGATATGGTATGGGTAAAAAAGACTTCGCCCAGGCAAATTGTGTAAGAGCTATCTTGGGAGAATCAAATGAGGAACCGGAGTGCATCATCGAACTATCATGTAATATTGATGACATGACTCCTGAAGAAGTGGCATTTGCTACAGAAAGCTTGTTTGGAGCCGGGGCTATTGAAGTATATACAATATCGGTTGGTATGAAAAAGAACAGACCTGGAATTCTAATGGTATGTATGTGCAGGGAAGATGACAGAGATACTATTATTAAAACTATATTTAATCACACTACAACGATAGGTATCAGGGAGAATATTTGCAATAGATATGTACTTTCTCGAGAGTTTAAGACGGTAGAAACCCCCTATGGACAAGTAAGGGTAAAAAAATCCTATGGTTATGACACTAAAAAAGAAAAGATTGAGTATGATGACCTGGCAGGTATCGCAAGAAGAACGGGCAGATCTATCATGAGCCTTAGAAAAGAGATAGAAGAGTCAATAAGAGAATAAAAATATAAAGTCTAAGCCACGCTTGGGGCTTAGACTTTTGTGTTTTAATTTACTTTCCAACGATTGCTTCGATCTTTTCTTGAGAATTTGTAAGAGTTTCATCGGCTGACTGCTCACCGTTTATAAATTTCACCAGTTCAGCTCCAAAGACTTCCTCAATCTTGGACCATTTTGTTGTCCTTGGCCTTACACGAGAATTGTTTGTGCCGTTGTATATCTGTTCAAAGTAAGGATATTGAGACAGAACTTCACTGTCTTTAAATATACTCTTTCGGGTGGGTATACCTCCGTAATTTAAAGCTTCTCTTTGTACTTCCTCACTGGTGAGGTATATGGCAAGCTTTAGAGCCAGTTGTGGGTTTGTGGAGTTAGCTGTTACGCCCATGAGCCAGTTTCCGATTTCGCCTGTTGCACAGGGATCTGCAGAAGCTGATTTTTTTCCGGGGATTGGAGCAATAGAGGCTGCCGGGCCGTTTCCTGTAATAAACCAGGATGGCCAGCCAAGGGCAATAGCAGCATTGCCTTTGGAAATTGCATCGGTTAAGGCGTTTTTATCATAGTTTTCTCCGGTACCATACAGGCTACTGTAAAATTCAAGTGCCTCCTTGACGTGGGGAGAGTTAATGACAACTTGGCCGGCTTCATCAAATAACTCACCGCCAAACGCCCACATGACAGGTAGAAAATCAGAAACAATGGGATTGCCGCTCTGACCGCGTATTATATAGCCGTTATAGCCATCGCTTTTTGCCCGTTGGCAAACAGATAAAATATCCTCCCAGTTATCTAAAGGAGGATTGGGCCCTGTAACGTCCTGATTATAGAATATAAGCTGGACGTTCCCCGAAAAGGGGAGAGCATAGGTTGCGCCAAGCGGATATGGTTCTTTCCCGAGAAGCCTGGATTTTTCTACAAAGTCTTCGTCATCGGAATATCCAAGTTGAGTTAGGTTCCAAAGAACACCTTTTTCAATATATTCCGGCATAAGAGGATCGTCTATCATGATAACGTCATACAGACCTTCTTTATTGACTGCATCATCAATTATCGTGCTTCTTAGATCGTCAGCGCTAAGAGACACAATGTTTACTGTGCAGTTATTATCTTTTTCAAATTTGTCTTTGACTGCATTTATGATTTCTGTATGAGAGCCGTCTCTGGCAGCGACTGTGATACTTTCTTTTCTTTTGCTGTTGTTTAGACTGTGCTCTTGTGGGCTTTTACATCCCACCAATGACAATAAAATACAGAAAATGCAGATAAAAATGATTTTGCTTGGGCGTCCCGTCATGTCTGCCTCCGAAAAACCAGAATCTGATATTTAGAATAATAGCATATTGACGGAATAAAAAATATGAAAAATTGGCTAATTTAATATTAAAATTTCAGACACGAAAAATACGATAAAAATGCATCTTTGCCACTATATATTGGCGTTTTGTAGTATAATTATTGTGGATTATTTCAAATATACAGTAACGTAAAGGAGAACATTATGTCGGCGAACAATAACGAGGGAAAGATAGGCTATCTGCCAATGGTGGATTTTGCCCCCAGTGATATTTTATACATGCTTAAGGATCTTCCTGATGCGTGCTGCATTTTTAAGGTATTGACGGATCCATTTGGCACTGTCAAAGATATGTTGTTTTTGTTTGCCAATGAAAAGTATGCTGCTATAACAGGGACGAAAACAGCAGAGCTTGTTGGATCCACCTTTTATAAGACGGTAAAGAATCATGATGAGGATTGGATCAAGTTCAGTTATCAGGCTGCCATTTTACGTCAGTCGTCCATAAACAGAACGTATAACAGCCAAATGGATAAGTGGTTTGACTTCTGGGCGGTTCCGGTATATCAGAAGGGTTTCTGTGCGTTCATTATTCATGATGCAACTGCGGAAAAAAGAGATTCTGAGATCAGGGCACGGGAATCAAATACAAATGAGCTTGTTATAGAGTGCGCCAAAGCTGTCTCTACACCGGACTTTGGCAAGGGAATTAAAAGAGCACTTAAGATAGTTGGGCAGGCATTGGAAGCAGACACGGTTTATGTTGTCAGGACCAATGGAGCCAAGGTGGAGAAAATGTATGAGTGGGTGAGTAAATCCTGTTCTACAGATCTTCCTGCAAGGAAAATGTTTGAAGAGTTTGAAATGACTAGGATATTTGACGATGTGCTGGGTGATAATACGGTGTTTTTCAGAGATGATATGACCGCAGTGATGGATACGCAGCCGGAGTTATATAACAGATATCTCGCAGGGCGGGTGTCCAGATATATGGTAGCAGCCTTGAGGGACAAGGATGAAACTTTAGGATATCTTGTCGCAGATAATTATTCACTTGAGAAACAGATTGAAACGGTTCGTGCCATGGAGACCATAGCTATGTTTGTGGGCACGCAGCTAAAGAATCAGCTTTTGAAAGATGAGTTAGTATTTCTTGGAAGCCACGATGCGCTGACAGGACTGGGAAACAGACACGCCCTGAACCAGACAGTTTCGGAGCTTTCCGAACAAACATCTTCTGTCGGTATATGCTATTCAGATATAAATGGTTTAAAACTGATAAATGACGAGAAGGGACATGAGGCCGGTGATCAGGTAATTATTGATGCGGGGGCAATATTTGGAGTGGTCTTCAAAAAGAAGTATTGCTATCGAATAGGTGGAGATGAGTTTATTGCCGTTGTTCCGGATATAGAGAAGGATAAGTTTGAAGAACTGGTGGAAAAGATAAAATCCAGGAACAAAGAAATTTCATTGTCTGTTGGTTATGCCTGGAGTAAATCTTCAAAAGGCATTAAAAACCTTATAAAGAAGGCGGATGAAGCAATGTATTTGGAAAAGGCCAGTTTCTATGAGGAACACGAGAGGCGGCAGGCTAATAAGCACTAGGAGTTGGTTATTTTATGGACAAAAAGCTGATTAAACAGTATCTCACTGATGGCTTTACACTCTCAAATGATGATCTGCCAATGGCGAATATGGAGTTTAGAGGTGAGAGGGTAATAGTGGTGCAGGCTAATGAAGCCTATATTAATGAACTTAAATCAGTAGGAGTGCCGTCGCTTGAGGTGGCAGAAGGATTCTTTAACAGCAAGGAATCCGGTGTTCACAGCAAGTTTATTGAGTTTCGGGATAAATGTTTAAAGTCCGGCAAAGTAGAGACTATGGATGTTGTGATACGGAGTAAATATGTAGAGATCAGCATGTATTGTCAGGAAGTTGAAGATAACGGGCGCTATGTTAAATGCAAGGTTATTTTCTTCAATCTGTCAGAGCATGACAGTGCCGGAGTGGAGGCGGAGAGAAAAGAGGCTCTTCAGAATCTATATTCACTATATGATTATATCAATGCTCTGGATCTTAACGGTAATAAGATCAGAAGGCTTTATAATTCCGGAGATAACGAATACAGACTTGGTGTTTATGAGTTTGACTCTTATCTTGCCAATTATGCCAAGGCGCATATTCACCCTTCTGAGCGGGATGCATTTCTTCGAGATTTTAGCAGAGAAGGGATAGTGCGGAGGTTTCGTGAGTCCGGCAAACGATTCCTGATATCTTTTTATAATACCAATGTGGGCGGCGATGATTACAAATGGAAAGCATACATCCTTATGCGCACTAACCCGGAAGAGGAAAATATGGTGTATTCCTGTGCCCGAGGCGTTGATGCTTCAATGGAGCATGTGCTTATCAGGGATGATTATGTGCGGCTTATCAATGAGATGCCGCTTGCCTACGGTATTTTTGAAGTTGATGGAGAAGACATTGATAAGATTAGTGATATAAAATGTATGTTTGCCAGTAAAAAGCTGGATG
>ODAI011250005.1_pt1 | contig 10601 bp, 9 predicted proteins | sample 1539321 | NCBI WGS metagenome assembly ODAI01 (sample SAMN02144231, study PRJEB22623) | gut metagenome | biome: sheep rumen | host: Ovis aries | place: New Zealand | reverse complement strand
ATGTTGTTTTCAAAATCATGCGCCAGCCAATTCCTAATCCCTAATTCCTAATCCCTCACCCCCAATCCCTAATCCCTCACCCCTAATCCCTAATTCCTAATCCCTAATTTTAAAGAGCTAACGCCCCCTCCCCCGAAATATTGCATTCCCTCCCCTAGAAAACAAAAAGGGGAGCAAAACCTATAGCCTGCCATCCCCTGGCAGTCAGCCTCTTAGCCGGAAGCAAAATCCCAAAAATTTTTCTCCGCGCACCCGTTTTTTCACCCCTCCCCCGCCCTGCCCCCGGCGGCAGAGGCAAATGTTAATTAATCAAAAATTCGACCCGCTGCAAGAAAAAAAACTCTCCATGTACTAAAATTTTGGTACTTTTGCAGGTTGAATGCCGCAGGGCATCCACCGTGAAAACCGACATAAACAACAGAATAACAAACATTAAAACATTCATAACAATGAAAAAAATCGCACTTTTCAGCCTCCTGGCCACCCTGGCCTTCGGCATGGCCAACGCACAGAACGTTGAGAAAAAAGACGTCCCCGCCAACGGCGCCAAAATCCGCTTCGAAGAGACCATCCACAACTATGGCACCATCGCCAAAGGCAGCGACGGCAAATGCACCTTCACCTTCTTCAACGACGGCAACGAGCCCCTCATCCTGCAGAATGTGAAAGCCTCCTGCGGCTGCACCACCCCCTCCCACACCCAGAAGCCCGTCATGCCCGGCCAGAGCGGCACCATCGACGTGAAATACAACACCAACAACGTCGGCGGCTTCAGCAAGACCATCCGCGTCACCAGCAACGCCGTCGACAACCCCAACGTCACCCTCACCATCCGCGGCAACGTGCAGCAGGCTGCCGCCACTGAACCCGCCAAGGTCGAGCCCAAGCCCGCCCCCCAGCAGCAGCTGCAGAAACCCGCCGAGCAGGCTCCCGTCGCCAAACCCGAACCCCGCCTCAAAAACTAACCACTGAACACTGACCACCGACCACCGACCACTGACCACCAAACACTAAAAAGATATGCCCCAGATTTCCAACAAAGGCCTCGAACTCCCGCAGTCGGCCATCCGCAAGCTCGTCCCCTTTGCCGACGCCGCCAAGGAGCGTGGCGTGCACGTATACCACCTCAACATCGGCCAGCCCGACATCGAGACCCCCAGCGGCGCCCTCCGTGCCCTGGCACAGACCGCCAACCACATGGCCGAAAACCACGGCGTGCTCGAATACAGCCACTCCGCCGGCATACAGGGCTACCGCCGCGCCCTCTGCAACTACTACCACCGCCACGGCATCGACGTCACCCCCAACCAGGTCATCGTCACCACCGGCGGCAGCGAAGCCCTCCAGATGGCCTTCACCGTATGCCTCAACCCCGGCGACGAAATCATCATCCCCGAGCCCTACTACACCAACTACAACACCTTCGCCAAGCTCTGCGACGCCAAGATTGTCACCATACCGAGCGACATCAAGACCGGCTTCGCCCTGCCCCCCATCGAGGACTTCGAGAAGGTCATCACCCCGCGCACCAAGGCCATCATGATCTGCAACCCCAACAACCCCACCGGCTACCTCTACACCCACGAGGAGCTGCTCAAGGTGGCCGGCCTGGTCAAGAAGTACGACCTCTACCTCTTCGCCGACGAAGTCTACCGCGAGTTCTGCTATGGCGGCGAGAAACACTTCAGCGTCATGCAGCTCGAAGGCCTCGAGCGCAACGTCATCCTCTTCGACTCGGTCTCCAAGCGCTACAGCGCCTGCGGCGCCCGCGTGGGCTGCATGGTGACGCGCAACAGCGAGGTCTACGCCATCGCCATGCGCCTGGCCCAGGCCCGCCTCTCGCCCCCCTCGTTCGGCCAGATCTTCGCCGAGGCCGCCGTCGACACCCCCCAGGAATACTTCGACAAGGTGCAGGCCGAATACGTCGCCCGCCGCAACGTCGTCGTCGAGGGCATCAACAAGATCCCCGGCTGCTTCTGCCCCATGCCCAAGGGTGCGTTCTACACCGTCATCGACCTCCCCGTCGACGACAGCGACAAGTTCTGCCAGTGGCTGCTGACCGACTTCAACTACAACGGCGCCACCGTCATGCTCGCCCCCGCCACCGGCTTCTACGAAGACCCCGAGCGCGGACGCCATCAGGCCCGCATCACCTACTGCATCTGCATCGACGACCTCAAGGCCGCCGTCCGCTGCCTCGAAGAGGCCCTCAAAGTCTATCCCGGCCGAATCTAACGCCTCCGGCCATCACCATTCGGAGGATGCGTGCACCGCATCCTCCGATTTAGTTATCCCGATTATGCGTGCCGTTGCCGCCACCATAAAGACATTCCTGCTCCTGATAGCCGCCTACCTGCTGCTGGGAGTGGTGGCCTATTTGGTGCCCGACAAGTGGGTGCAACGGCATGTGGGCGAGACGCTCTATATCGGCGACCTCCTCCTCTCCGACTACCCCAAGGCCATCCTCTTCACCGACCTCAACATGCAGGACAGCTACACCATGGATGCCTATACCGAAGCCATCATAGTGAACCAAGCCCTGTCCATGCGCAGCGAGGGATGGCGCGGCATACTGCTCATGCCGCGGCGGCAGGAGGGGTTCCCCGACCAGTGCCAAAGCCTGTCGAAGGCACTGGGGGGCCAAGAAGGGTTGCAAACCGTCTATTACGGTCGCTACTGGCACGGCTCCACCTTCGTCACCCGTCTGCTGCTGGCATGCGCCAACTTCCTGCAAATCCGCTACCTGATATATGTTCTCACCACACTGTTGCTGCTGTGGTGCAGCATAAAGCTGTGGACCGGAGGGCAGCGGGCGGCGGCATTGGCGGTGCCATTCTCCCTGCTGCTGGTGAACGTGTACGTGATGCAGTTCTCCATGCAGTTCGCCCCGGTGCTCGTCATAGCCCTGTGCGGCATGCTGTGGGTGGCCTACCACCCCGGCATGACCAGGCTCCACAGCGGCCTGTTCTTCATGGTCCTAGGCTCGCTCACCGCCTGCTTCGACCTCATCCCGGTGCCTGCCATGTCCCTTGGCCTGCCGCTGCTGACGTGGGTGGTGTGCCGGAACGACGACCATTGGCGCCGGGGAATGGGTTGGGTTTTCGCCATGGCGCTATGGTGGCTGGGAGGCTATGTGGCCACCTGGCTGGCCAAGTGGGGGCTCGCCACGGCGCTGACCGACATGAATGTATTCGCCGACGCCTATGGCGAAGCCTCCCACTGGAGCAACGACGGCCACAGCTATATACTCCGCGCCATAGCCGAGTGCGCCAATCGCGTGCACTGGGGCTACCTGGCGCCGGTGGTGGTGGCGCTGGCGGCGCTGGCGCTGAAATACCCGCGCAGACAGGGATGGCCCGTGGCCGTGCAATGCGCCCTGGTGCTGCTCATCCCGTTCGTGTACTACCTCTTGATGGCCCGCCCCGCATCGCACCACAGCTGGTTCAACTACCGCGCCTTGGCCGTGGCCATGGCAGCCCTGCTCGTCGGCTTGGCGGCATTGGTCGACTGGCAACGCATATATCCACTACTGCCTAAACACCCGAATCATGACAGCAAGCGAGAACCGCACACAAGTGATTGAAGCCTGCATCGCCCAGCAGCGACACATCGCCGACGTGGCCAAGCAGGAGATGGACTCCGCCCAGCAGCAGAGCAACGACTACGGCGCCAACGTGGACCGCTACGACTCCTACCGCACCAAGATGATGCGCAACCGCGACATGTACGCCCGCCAGCTGGCCACCGCCCAGGCCGGCATCCGCGTGCTGCAGGACCTTCTCAAGGAGCCTCCGCACCACATCGCCGACCACGGCGCCGTGGTCGTCACCGACCGCCAGGCCTTCCTCCTCTCCATCGGGGCGGGCAAATTCATGGTGGGCAACCGCGTCTTCTTCGCCATCAGCGCCCAAACCCCCATCTACCTCGCCCTCAAGGGGCACTCCGTAGGCGACAGCTTCGTCATCAACGGCCAGACGCAGACCATCCGGGAAATCTACTAGTCCATCAATGCGGCCTTCCCGCTTGCCCTCCAATCTGCCGGAAAGTGCTCGCTGCTCATCGCTTGCGGCAGCATTCCGATGACGCCCACGCCCCCGTTTCCGGACGGGAATCTACGCTGCTCGTGAAAAATATTTTTGCCCTGTCAAAAAAAGTTCGTATTTTTGCACCGCCGTTTTTCCCCAAGGCCGCCCGTCAAGACGAGCGCAGGGCAAACGACAGGACATATAGGAAAGACGTTGAGTTAGACGTTTTTATCTGCGGCTTGTAGAACTTCGCAACTTCACAATCTCCAGCACGATAAAAGCAACGGCCAGCGTCCATGGATGTGATATATACGCTATTGCCGTATATACTCGTCAGCGTGGGCTTCGGCATTGCTTATTCTCTGGAGATGGGCAATGCGAAGGCCTTACAAGCGGGATAAGTAATGAACTTTTGACCCGCGCTTCTTTTTTATATTCCTATGGCAACAGAAACATCAACAACAAAAACATAGGAACATGAAACAGAAAAGACTACTCCCGGCCATCCTCGCGATGGCGCTGATGGTGCCCGCCTGGGCGCAGAGAGACAAAAGCACACTGAAAAATCCCGACGAGGCAACCTACAGCATCAAAGGCACAATGCAGGTAAACAACGGCAAGCGCTACCTTAACGATGCTACGGGCAATAAGATTGTGTTTGAATCTGTGCCCAGCCGCTTGGCGAAGCCCACACAGATGGCCGACCTCGTGGTGCGTTTCGACAACGTGGAGACCGTTCCGCCGGGACTCATGAAAGGAAGCGACGGCAAGCCGCGAATGCTGGACTTCTGGCGCTACGACGAGGAAGTCGGCGAGTGGGTCTACGACTCGGAAGTGCGTCAGGGCGAGAATCAGATGGAATCGACCATGAAAACAAACATTATGCTTGTCGTCGACAACAGCAAGTCGCTTGGCGACGATTTCAAAAAGGTGCAGGATGCGGCCCTCGAATTTGTCGGACGGCTTTACGAAGAGTCGAAAGGTCGCGACATCTTCCGCATCGGCGTGATTGGGTTCTCCACCGTTCAATTCACCAAGATACGGGATATATCGCCGCTGGATGCCGCAAACTACAGACAAATCGTCAACTTTATCCGCAATCTCGAAATGCAGAACGGCACCGCATTCTACTACTCGCTCGAGAAAGCCTTGGACATGCTGGAAAACGACGCTCGCTCAAACATCGCCAAGGATGAGTACAAGGAATCACGCATCTACGCCTTCACCGATGGCCTGGACCAGGCATCGGTCGACGACGCCCGCAACCTGAGCACACCGGCACAGTACTACGAACACATTCGTCCAATGATGAAAGATTCGAAACGCAAGAAGATCATGGACCTGCCGGGGAAAACTGTGCACTCTACGATTGTCACCGTGCGCGGCGGCGACATGACAGACAAACAAGAAGGGCTTTTCGACCAACGCGCACAAGAGATATGCGACAACGTGAGAAAACTGACCGACATGAACCAGCTGGTCCGCGAGTTCCAGAAACTGGCCGAAGACCTGGTGAACAGCAACTATGTACTATACTGCTATATTCCCGTGGGAGCCAACGGCCGTGTCGGCTGGACATTCGCCGAGGAAAAGGCTGTCAAGGAACGGAAGCCCGTCAAGCTCTGGTTGGGGGTCGGTGTAGAACTCGGCGACAGCTATGACTATGACTATGAGTACCACGAGTTTTATAAAGGGCTGAATCTTAATATTGCATTTCCGGTCACATCAAGATTATCGTTGGGCTTTTCCGCCGGAGTTGGAGACTGCGACGGCTTCTTTAGCGGATACGGCGGATTGCTGGCAAAGATAAACACGAAAGGGAAATCGGCATTGCTATTGGGCGGTGGCCTGATGTCGCTAGGAACCTTTTTACAATACTATGGACAACTAGGGTGGAAGTTTCAGTCTCCATGGTATATATCATGCAGTGGATTCTATGGAGAAACCTACGGAGTCCTTATCGGCATCGGCTACTCCATCCTCGGGGGTAGATGACGCCCCTGGGCGACGGATACGTATGAGAGGGTTTCCCGAAAGGGAGACCCTCTTTTCTTGTGTTGGGCGCGTAGGGCGGTGGGGCGCCCCTGGCTGCTTTGGAGATGGTTAAGAGAGCAAAAAGGGGAGCAAAACCTATAGCCTACTATACACTGACAAACAGGCAGTTGCCTACATGGAAAATGTAGGCACTTTTCAACTTTTGGACGTAAAAAACGCACCTGAAAACCAAAGGTTGGTGGAGGCATCGGGATGCCCTCGGTCAATCTATCGACCAATCACCGTATAGGGTTGCTTCGGCAACCGGAAATAGTGCTCGTCGAGCGTGGAATAATTCCACAGCCGATACCACGGCACTGCCAGGAAGGCATCCTCGACCGCATAGTCGGGGTTGTCGGCCGCGAAAGGTTCCTGCTTCTCGATATAGAGGGTGACCGTGCTGTCGGGACCGGCCAGCGAGCTCAGTATCAGTGTCTCGAATGCCGTGGCCCACGATTCGCGCGGCAGGTCGATCCGCTGCTTGGGCACCACCAGCTTGCGGCTACCCGACCGGCGTCCCTGCTCGATGACAGCCTGCTGCATCTTGATTCGGGCGTGGTACGACGGCGCCGTAGCCCCGATCTGCACCAGCATAAAGACCATCAGCAGTGCCAACCAAAGTGGTTTCAGCCCCACCTCGCGCACCACCGGCACAGCGGCGAAAAACACCATCGGCAACCATGCCCGCTCGGCAGAGAAGCGCCCCGCATCGTCGCGATAGACTACTATACAAAGGGCAATGAAGCCCACGTTGAATGCCACCCCATAGGCCATCCTCATCCACTGCCGTTCGCGCAGATGGTGCCGGAAGGCAATGGCATAGAGCAGCAGCATTGCAACAGCAATCGGGATATTGCTTTTCAGCCCCTGCACCACATTGAGCGAGAGGAGGTGGGTGACACAGTGGCGCACGTTGCTCAGGGTGGGTATGAACGAAGCATCGTGCTCGGAGACCATGGTGGAGCGCACGATGGTGGCTGCCACCAACACCACCGCAGCCACGATGAAGGCCACCGTGGGGCGCAAATGGCGCTCAACCAGGTGGTAGCCCAGTATAAACAGCACAAAGAATATACCCACCGGGTGGATAAACAGCGTTGCCAAAAGGGTCAACACAATGAATAGCAGCGTGAGGGGCGAGGTACGGTCGCCCACGCGGTGGGTGAAAAGCGCCAACAGCAGGGTGGCGTAGATTACGATGGAGAACGTCTCGCTGATGGCGTGAAAAAAGGTGTGGCGCATGCAGCCGTAGGTGATAAGCATCAGCGAAGCCATGCGCACATCGTTCATCCTGTGGGCTATCAGGCTGTAGGTTCCCCAGGCCAGCAGGGGCGCGCTGACCGAGTAGGCCACCAGCACCACCTTCAGCGGCAGGTAGAGCCAAATGGCCAGCAGGGGCAGCAGCTGGGTGACAGCCATTGCAAAGCGGCTGTCGTAGATGACAAAGGTACGCATCTGGGTGAGTTCGAAGAGCTGGGCGGCCGAGTCGCTCATCAGCACCCGCTCGCGCGCCAGGAATACACTCATCAGCGTGAGCGCCGCGAATGCCATGTGGCCTGTCAGGCGTAGCCAATATTCTGCGTCTCTGTTCTTGAACATTGGGTGATGTGTTTTATCGCCTACCCTCGCGGGCAGCCTCATAGTCGGGCTCCTCGAGCAGCGATTGGAACCGCTCGCTGGGGCTGGAGTGGAAGAAACCGTCGAAGTAGGCTGCGCGCGTCATCGAATCCCAGTGGATGGAGCCGTCGATGTAGCGCAGGGTGTGGAAGACCGACAGCGACGCCACGGCCAGCGACAGCACCGTCCAAGCCACGCGCCACCCCTTCCGGCAAGCAGCCACCCACTCGACCCACGCCGCCAAGGGCAGTGCCATCAGGGGGTAGCAGTCGATCATGGCGCGCATGCCGCGGCTTCCGCCGTACCACCAGCACCACCACGAGAAGACCACGTATATATTCAACACAAGGAACAGGACGACACCCCAAAAGTGCTCGCGATGGCGCCGATAGAGCGGCACCATGCCGGCCAGCGCCAGCAGCATCAGTGGCGTATACACCAGCCAGCCTTTGCGAAATCCGAAGAGCCCTTGCCAAATCTTGGGGTCGCCGAAGAAGAAGCGCTCGTTGCCACCATAGGAATAAAACAGCCATTGACCCGTGTTGAGGTGCCAGTAGGCCATCTGGGGCACCCACACCGCAACGGCAGCCACCGCTAACAGCAACAGCTTCGCCCACGAAGTGCGGAGCAGTTGCCACTTGGCCTGCAGCGTCGCCTTGGAGTGTACTCCATAGAGCAGGAAGTAGATGACAACCAGCACGTTGGTGGGACGTACGAGTGCGATGAGACCCATCGTCAAACCCACCGCCACCGAATTCCCTGCCGAGGGCTTCTCGTGCCACCGCTCGGTCAGCAACGCCAACAGCGCGAAGAGGCAGAAGCTGAAGGCATGCGACATCGGTGCTTCATAGAGTGTGTACCAATAGAGGTTGGTGCCCACCATCAGCAGCAGTAGCACCACGGCTGTAATCCAGTCCGAAAAGTGGCGTCGCAGCACCCTTCGCAGCAAGAATAGGCCAAGGAAGGCATAGCAGAGGCCTGCCAGCATCAGCGCGCAGGCGTATGGGGCAGTGTAGCCATTGGCATCGTATCCCAACGGCGCTGCTGTCGCGTGCGCCACAAGGAAGAACGGCATATACATCAGACTCACCCCCATCGATGTCTTGATGACCTTGCTCCCGTCAGGTAGCACCTCGGGCCAGTAGGTTCCAGCGTGCTCGTGGTCGGTAAAGGCGAGGGTGAGGTCGTGCTCGATAAAGGCGGCCGGCAGATAGGCATAGTAGGAAATCACATCCCAGGCAATGACCTTCTCGGGCGTAGTCCATGCGTGCTTGTTGAACATGCGCAGCGTCATGAAAGAGGCCATCACAATGATTGCCAGCAGGCTGATGCTAAACGTCTTTCCGAAAAGTTTCATCGCTTATCGAAGGGGTTGGGGGTAGTAATGTCGTACTGCGCCGCAGCCAGCAGCATCTGGAAGCCCAGTATGAACGTCAGCACCGCCACCATGATGGTGCCCGTGGGCGAGGGGCTGCTGATACTGGCGTAGTGGATCCAGTTGCAGAGGCCGAATACCAGGCCGAAGAGGAATGCCGGCAAGCCAATCAGGATATACAACGAGCAAATATTGAACTCGTAGACGAAATAGCTCAAGTGGAGTCTGCGCAACCATGCGGCGACGAGCTTGGGTGGAAACGAAAGGATGGTCTTCCCGATGCTGAGGTTCGACTGCTCGGAGCCGTAGATGGCCGGCATCGGCACCTCGGCGATGCGGGCGCCGGTGTAGTAGAGCTCGATGAGCATCGAACTCTCGAAGAAGAAGCGGTCGGCCACGCGCTCGAGGTCCATCCGCCGCAGTGTCTCCGTGCGCACGGCGAAGAAGCCGTTCACCGGGTCGCTCACGTTCCAATAGCCCGAGGCGGCCTTCACCATGAAGCCCAACCCCAGGTTGCCCATGCGGCGCACCGCCGGCATGCGGCGCAGCATCTGCCGGTCGAAGAGGCGGTTGCCTTTGGCAAACTCGCTATGGTCGAGCGCCTGGACAAGGGGGGCGATAAACTGTGGGTCCATCTGGCCGTCGCCGTCGACTTTCACCACGGCGTCCACGCCCAGCTCCATCGCCTTGCGGAAGGCCGTCTTCATGGCGCCACCCACGCCCTGGTTCGCCTGGTGGTGGATGCCCGCGATGCGTGCGTCGGTCGCCGCCAGGCGGTCCACCAGCGCCGGCGTCCCGTCGGGCGAGCAGTCGTCCACAAGCACTATATGGTCAATAAAAGCGGGCAGCCCCTGGACCACTTGCTCCAGGTGCTGCTCCACTTTGTAGCAGGGTATCGCGACGGCGATTTTCATCGCTTAGTAGCCAAAGATTTGGTCCAGCGTGAGCTTCTTCACCTTGCCGAACTTGCCCAGCGCGCCGAAGTCCATCTCGCTCTCCTTGCCGAGGATGAGGTAGGTCTTCTTCTGACCCTTGATGTGCTGCTGCTGGAAGTTCACCAGGTCACTCATCGCCAGTTTCTGATAGGCCTGGAAGTTCTGCTTGCGCAGGGGCTCTTTCCAACCCATCTTCTCGCAGGTGAGGTAGGCGCTGATGATGCCGAACTTGGTGGTGCGGGCGGTGCGGCTGCTGGAGAGCAGGGCCTCTTTGGCCAGCTTGAAGTTGGCCTCGGCCCGCGGCATGTCGTCGAAGAGTTCTTCGTAGGCGTTGAGGGCGTCGAGCAGCTTGTCGTTTTGGGTGATGACGTTGGCGCTGTTGAAGAAGTAGCCGTCCTTGTTGCTGCCATAGGAGTAGTTGCTGCTGGCGCTGTAGGCCAGGGAGCGCTTCTCGCGCATCTCCTGGAAGACGATGGCGTTCATCGAGCCGCCGAAGTATTCGTTGAAGAGGTTCACATTGGGCACGAGCGAGGTGTTGAAATGCTGGCCACGGAAGTACTCGGTGACGTAGGTGTTCTTGGCGTCGTAGTCGACGAAGAGCACCTGGTTCTCGTT